>k87-1526029_pt1 | contig 10166 bp, 8 predicted proteins | sample MGYA00084031_6733416 | MGnify analysis MGYA00084031
CCGCCGGTTCGCCTGGACCGCCGCGGACGCGGAGTGCCGCGCGTGGTTCCGTGAGGAGGCGCAGGACCGAGGGCTTGCTTACGAGGTGGACCGCAACGGCAACCAGTGGGCCTGGTACGGCGACCCGGACGCGCCCGGCGCCATCGTCACCGGCTCCCACCTGGACTCGGTCCCCAGCGGCGGCGCCTATGACGGGCCGCTCGGCGTCGTCTCCGGCTTCGCCGCGCTCGACGGGCTGCGCGCCCGCGGCGTGACGGGACCCCCGCTCGCCGTGGTCAACTTCGCCGACGAGGAAGGCGCCCGCTTCGGCGCCCCCTGCGTCGGCTCCCGGCTGGCCTGCGGGCTGCTCGACCCCGAAGCCGCGCGCGGCCTGCGGGACGCCGACGGCGTCACCCTTGCCGAGGCCATGCGCCGCGCCGGCCACCGCCCCGAGACGCTCGGCCCGGATCCCAAGCGGCTCGGTCGCGTCGCCGCGTTCGTCGAACTCCACATCGAGCAGGGGCGGGCGCTGCACCGCACCGGCCACGCCGTGGGGGTCGCCTCCGCCATCTGGCCCCACGGCCGCTGGCGCCTCGTCTTCCACGGCGAGGGCAACCACGCCGGCACCACCCTGCTGGAGGACCGCCACGACCCGATGCTGACCTTCGCCCACACCGTCCTGGCCGCGCGCAAGAAGGCCCGGCAGGCCGGGGCGCTGGCCACCATCGGCAAGGTCGCGGCGGAACCCGGCGGCGTCAACGCCATCCCCTCGGCGGTCACCGCCTGGCTCGACGCCCGCGCTCCCGACCCCGCGACGCTCACGGAGTTCATCGCCGCCGTCGAGACCTCCGCCGCCGAACGCGGCCGCCGCGACGGCGTGACGGTCAGCGTCACCGCCGAGTCCCGCACGCCCGCTGTCTCCTTCTCCGCCGGGCTGCGCCAGCGGATCGCCGCCTGCCTGGGCGGCGTCCCCGTGCTGCCTACCGGCGCGGGCCACGACGCCGGTGTCCTGGCGACAGCGCTCCCCGCGCCCGTGCCCGCCGCGATGCTGTTCGTCCGCAATCCCAGCGGCGTCTCGCACGCCCCCGGCGAGCACGCCGAGGAGGCCGACTGCCTGGCGGGCGTCGCCGCCCTGACCCGCGCGCTCCAGGAGCTGCTGACCGGCCGCTGCGACGAGGCGGAGGCACCCGGATGACACTGAGCGAGCAGACCTACTGGGCCGAGCACGCCTGGCTCAACGGCACGGTCGAGCCGGGCGTCGTCATCGCGTGCGGCCGCTCCGGGCTGATCACCCGCGTCGACACGGACGTCCCGGAGCCGCCGGCCGGTGCCGTGCCGCTGCCGGGGCTGACCCTGCCGGGTCTGGCCAACGCCCACAGCCACGTCTTCCACCGGGCGCTGCGAGGGCTCACCCAGACCGGCGGCGGCACCTTCTGGACCTGGCGGCAGGCCATGTACACCCTCGCCGCCCGGCTCACGCCCGACAGCCTCTTCGCCCTGGCCAGCGCCGTCTACGCCGAGATGGCGCTGGCCGGGATCACCTGCGTCGGCGAGTTCCACTATGTGCACCACCAGCCGGGCGGCACCCCCTACGAGGAGCCGAACGCCATGGGCGAGGCGCTCATCGCCGCCGCCGCCGAGGCCGGCATCCGCATCACCCTGCTCGACGCCTGCTACCTGTCCTCCGGCTTCGGCGAGCCGCCCACCCGCCCCCAGCTGCGCTTCAGCGATGGCACCGCCGGGGCCTGGGCCGCGCGGGCGAGCGCCCTCACGGGCAACGCCACCACCAGGATCGGCGCCGCCCTCCACTCCGTGCGGGCCGTGCCCGCCGGGGACCTCGCCACCGTCGCCGCCTGGGCCGCCGAGCGCCGCGCCCCGCTGCACCTGCACCTGTCCGAGCAGCCCGCGGAGAACGACGCCTGCCTGCGCGCCCACGGCCGCACCCCCGCCCGGCTGCTGGCCGACCACGGGGTGCTCGGCCGCGGCACCACCGCCGTGCACGGCACCCACCTCACCGACGAGGACATCGCGCTGCTCGGCCGGCACGGCACCACCGTCTGCCTGTGCCCCACGACCGAACGGGACCTCGCCGACGGCATGGGCCCGGCCGCCCGGCTGCGGGCGGCGGGCAGCCCGCTGTGCCTGGGGACCGACAGCCACGCCGTCATCGACCTGTTCGAAGAGGCCAGGGCCGTCGAGCACCACGAGCGGCTGGCCCGCCGCACCCGCGGCCACTTCACCGCCTCCCAGCTGCTGCGCGCCGCCAGCGAGGAGGGCCACGCCGCCCTGGGCTGGCCCGAGGGCGGCCGCCTGGAGGCGGGGGCGCTGGCCGACCTCACCACCCTCACGCTCGACTCCGTCAGGACCGCCGGGCCGCCGCCCCGGCTCGGCGCCGAGACCGCCGTCTATGCCGCCACCGCCGCCGACGTGCGCCACACCGTCGTCGCCGGGCGGCACATCGTCCGCGACGGCGGCCACCAGCTCGTCCACGACGCGCCGCGGCAGCTGCGGCAGGCGATCGGCCGGCTGTGGCACGACCGCTGAGCCGGGCGCCGGCCGCCGCGCCCGGGGAGCAGGAGGAGGCCATCCCCGCTTGACCAGCACCGACAGCACCGACAGCACCGGCAGCACCGGCAGCACCGGCAGTACCGGCAGTACCGGCAGCAGCGCCGGCAGCCTCGCGATCACCCGCATCGGCACCCTCGTCACCAACGATCCCTCCCTCGGCGCCGGCCCGCTGGGCGTCCTGACCGACGCGGCGCTCGTCATCGACGGCGGCCGCGTCGCCTGGGCCGGCACGACCAGCAAAGCACCCGCCACTGACAGTCACCTCGACGCGGCGGGCCGGGCCGTGATCCCCGGCTTCGTCGACTCCCACACCCACCTGCTGTTCGACGGCGACCGGGCCGGGGAATTCGCCGCGCGGATGGCGGGCCGCCCCTACACCGCCGGGGGCATCTATGCCACGGTTGCCGCGACCCGGCAGGCCAGCGACGCCCGGCTCGCCGGCCGCCTCACCGCCCTGCTCCGGGAGGCACTCGCCCAGGGCACCACCACCGTGGAGACCAAGTCCGGCTACGGCCTCACCGTCGCGGACGAGGCCCGCGCGCTGCGGGTCGCCCGCCAGCACACCGAGGAGACCACGTTCCTCGGCGCCCACGTGCCCGCGCCCGGCACCACGCCGGAGGAGTACGTCGAGACCGTTACCGGCCCCATGCTCGACGCCTGCGCGCCGCATGCCCGCTGGATCGACGCGTTCTGCGAGCGCGGCGCCTTCGGGCCCGGCCAGGCCCGCGCCGTCCTGGCCGCCGGCGCCGCCCGCGGCCTGGTCCCGCGGCTGCACGCCAGCCAGCTCGGCCCGGGGCCCGGCGTGCGCCTGGCGGTCGAGCTGGGCGCGGCGTCCGTCGACCACTGCACCTACCTGACGGACGAGGACGTGGACGCGCTGGCCCAGGCCCGCGGCCGCACGGTCGCCACGCTGCTGCCGGGCTGTGAGTTCTCCACGCGCTCGCCCTACGCCGACGCCCGCCGCCTGCTGGACGCCGGCGCCACCGTCGCGCTGGCCACGGACTGCAACCCGGGCTCGTCCTTCACCAGCTCCATGCCGTTCTGCCTCGCCCTGGCCGTGCGGGAGATGGGGATGACGCCCGACGAGGCGCTGTGGGCGGCCACGGCGGGCGGCGCGGCGGCCCTGCGCCGCCGGGACGTCGGGCGCCTGGCCCCCGGCTGCCGGGCCGATCTCGTGCTGCTGGACGCGCCCTCCCACGTCCACCTCGCCTACCGCCCCGGCGTGCCGCTGGTCCGCCAGGTGTTCCGCGGCGGCCTGCCGGTTGTCAGCGGGGCGTGAGAGCATCCACGGTGAGCATGCGTGCGAGGGGGCACGCGGATCAGGGGGTGCGAGCGTATGAGGCACGGCTTCGCGCGGCTGTGGGCCGCCAGCGGCCTGTCCAACGTGGCGGACGGCCTGGGCGCCGTCGCCTTCCCGTGGCTGGCGACGACGCTCACGGACAGCGCGTTGCTCATCGCGCTGACGGGCGTGGCGACGCGGCTGCCGTGGCTGCTGTTCAGCCTCCCGGCGGGGGTGCTGGCCGACCGGCTCGACCGGCGGCGGGTGATGGTGACGATGAACGCCGCGCGCGGCATTGTGCTGGCGGCGCTGGCGCTGCTGACCGCCGCCGGCGGCCTTACGCTGCCGCTGCTGTACGCCGGCGCGCTGCTGCTCGGCTTCGCCGAGGTCCTCGTGGACAACACCTCGCAGGTCATCCTGCCCGCGGTCGTCGGCAGGGACGGCCTGGAGCGGGCCAACGGCCGCCTGATGGCGACGCATTTCGTAGCCGAGGACTTCGGCGGGCGCCCCCTCGGCGGTGTGCTGGTCGGCGCCGCGCTCGCCCTGCCGTTCGCCGCCGGGGCGGGCCTGGTGTCGGTCGCGGCCGTGCTGCTGCTCACGCTGCGCGGCAGTTTCCGTGCCATACCCGGGCCGTCCGGCCCTCCCGGCGCGGGCCGGGAGTCCGGGCGGCGGAGCATGCGCGCCGAGATGGCCCAGGGCGTGCGCTGGCTGTGGCGGCACCCGCTGCTGCGCCCGCTGGCCGTCACGCTCGCCGTGGTCAACGGCGCCAGCCAGGCCGGCATGGCCGTCTATGTGCTGTACGCCCAGGAGCTGCTGGACCTTGGCGCCGTCGGGTTCGCCGTCCTCGGTTCGGCCTTCGGGGCCGGCGGCGTGATCGGCGGCCTGGTGGCGGAGGCGGTGAGCAGGCGGCTGGGCCGGGCCCGGTCCCTGGTCCTGCTGGTGGTGGTGTGGACGGCCGCGTACGCGGTCATGGGCCTGGTGGCGCAGGCGTACGTCGTGGCGGTGGCCATGGCGGCGACCGGCGTCGTCGCCGTGCTGTGGAACGTGGTGACCGTCTCGATGCGCCAGACCCTCGTCCCCGACCATCTGCTCGGCCGGGTCAACAGCGTCTACCGGCTGCTCGGCTGGGGCGCCATCCCGCTCGGCATGGCGGCCGGCGGCGGCCTGGTCACGCTGGTCGAGACGCTGGCGAGCCGGGAGGCGGCGCTGCGCGCTCCGTATCTGGTCGCGGCGGCGGCCAGCCTGGGGCTGCTGCTGTACGTCCGGCGGCACCTGAACGCCGCCGCGATCGCGCGGGCCTACGCCGCCGGCGCGGACGCCCCGCCCGCGCCCGCCCCGGCGCGGCCGCGCGAGGAAGCCTAGCGGCGGCCGCCCGCCGCCCAGGCCTCGGCCTTGTCCCGTTCCGGCTGGGGCAGGTACCCGGCCGCGGCGATCAGGCGGGGCCGCAGCTCGGGCGCCGTGGTCTGGGCCCGGAACAGGAAGGACACCGACACCTCGTGCCGGGGGCGGCGCAGCACCTCGATGCGGTCACCGGCGCGTACCTCGCCCGGCTCGATGACGCGGAAGTAGGCGCCGGGGGCCGCCTCGTCCGTGAAGCGCCTGATCCAGCCCGCTTCCTGCAGCCAGTCGGCGAAGGTGCGGCAGGGCAGGCGGGGCCGGGTCGCCTCCAGCACCAGGTCGCGGCCGACGCGCCAGCGTTCGCCGACGAGGACGCCGGAGACGTCGACGCCCGTGGTCGTCAGGTTCTCGCCGAAGACGCCGCTGGGCAGCTCGCGTCCCAGGGTGCGTTCCCAGCGGTCGAGGTCCTCCCGGGCATAGGCGTAGACGGCCTGGTCGGTGCCGCCGTGGTGCCGCAGGTCGCACACGGCGTCCCCCGCGAGTCCGCTGCCCCCGTGGCCGCGCGGCCCCGGCTCGGCGACGGCGACGGGGCCCGCGACGGGCCGCTTGTCGATGCCGGTCAGCCCGCTCGGCGCGGCGGTGGCGGCGGCGGCCGAGGCCTTGCCGACGTTGACGGACAGCACCTGGGGGGTCGCGCCCTGCGCGCGGGGATCGTGCGGCATGCCCGCCACCATAAGGGCGCCCCGCCGGGCGGCGGGGCGGGGACGAAGCGCGGCGGTGCAGCGGGGGCAGGCACGGGAGAACGGCTGCCCCGTGCGTTCCGCCCGGCGCGCCCGTCGCGCTGGCCTGGCGGAACGCACGGAACAGCCGTCAGCCACGGTGCCGTGCCGGACGCGCCGGAGGCGCCGGCCGTCCTGCCGGGGTCATTCCTCGATCATCAGGCCGCGCCGCAGCCGGCCGAGGGTTCTGGCGAGCAGGCGGGAGACGTGCATCTGCGAGATGCCCAGCTCCTCACCGATCTCCGACTGGGTCATGTTCGCCACGAAGCGCAGCGAGAGTATCTTCCGGTCGCGCGGCGACATCTCGGCGATCAGCGGCTTGAGGGACTCGATGTACTCGATGCCTTCGAGGCCGTGATCCTCATACCCGATGCGGTCGGCGAGCGCGCCCTCGGCGTCGTCCTCTTCGGGCTGGGCGTCCAGCGAGCTGGCGGTGTACGCGTTGGACGCGGCCATCCCTTCGACGACCTCGTCCTCGCTGAGGTTCAGCCGCTCCGCGAGCTCGGCCACGGTCGGCGCGCGGTCCAGCTTCTGCGCCAGTTCGTCCCCGGCCTTGGCCAGGTCGAGCCGCAGCTCCTGGAGCCGGCGCGGGACCCGGACCGACCAGGAGGTGTCGCGGAAGAAGCGCTTGATCTCGCCCACGATCGTCGGCATCGCGAACGTGGGGAACTCCACACCGCGGTCGGCCTCGAACCGGTCGATCGCCTTGATCAGTCCTATGGTGCCGACCTGGACGATGTCCTCCATCGGCTCGCTGCGCGAGCGGAAGCGGGAGGCGGCGAACTTGACGAGGGCGAGGTTCAGCTCGACCAGGGTGTTCCGCACGTAGGCGTACTCGTGCGTGCCCTCTTCGAGAACCTTCAGCCGCGAGAACAGGCTTTTGGACAGCGCCCGCGCGTCGAGCGGCTCCACCTCGTCGAACGGTGGGATCTCCGGCAGCGATGCCAGGAAGTCGCCGGTGCCGGCGTCCGCGTCGTGCGGCGGCTCGGCGGAACCGAGCTGCCGGGGCACCTCCGGCCGCGTGGGCAGGGGGTCGGGCGACGCCGCTGTGGTGGCGGCGTCAGTGCCGCCGTCCGTCGTCTGCGGATCGCCGGTCTGGGGGGCGGGTGACATGTGTGTCCTCCGTAATGTTTCGGCATATGGCTGCCGAGGCCATGACGTGCGGTGTAGTTGCGGCGCCTCCAAAGCCGGCTCGGAAATATCGGGTGTCTTCACTACGCCTACCGGTCCCCCGCCGGACATGGCAAGTCTGCTACGCCCGAATTCGGAGGAATGTCAGTCCTGTTAGGGTGTCAGGAGGGGGCGCTTAGGGCTAGGGTTTCGAACCTAGCCAGGAACGGGCTCCGATTTGAAGGGGGCTGCATGGACCGCGGCATGCCGGGGGACAAGAACCGGCAGCAGTTGACGGTCACCGTGCGGCACGTGGGTGCGAGCGCGGTGATCGCTCCCGCGGGTGAGCTTGATCACCACTCCGCCGCCACGCTGCGCGAGGCGCTCGACACCTGCGTCTCCGGCGGCCATTCCCGCATCGTCGTCGACTGCTCGGGGCTGGAGTTCTGCGATTCCACCGGGCTCAACGTCCTGCTGGGCGCCCGGCTCGCCGCGCAGGCCAAGGGCGGTGAGGTGCACCTCGCCGGGATGCGCCCGATCGTCGCCCGGGTGCTCGAGATCACCGGTGCCGGTGCCGTGTTCACCGTGCACAGCAGCCTCAACGACGCCCTCGCCTCGCTCCCCGCCGACTAGCTGTCCCCAGCCGCGGCCCGGCTTGTGGGCTTATGGGGGGAGGCCGCCTGGCCTGGTGTGTCCGGCGCCACCCCGCTCGCGCCTGGTGCCCGCTGTACGGAAACCGTTGCGCGGGTCACACTATTGGGCGGCTCGGACGGGTGTGCACCGCGCCGGCCAGGGCAGGAGCCCAGTCACGCCGGACAGCACGACAGCCACCGGCGGGATCACGGTCACTTCCTGCCCGACGTGGGCGAACAGGACGGTGAGGGGAGGCGGCATGAGTGCGACCCGTCCGTACCCGGCTGGCGACTGGGGCGCCGAGCCGTCCTCCCTGGCGCCCGCCGCCCCGCCACGGCAGGTGCGGCGGCTCATGCTGACCGGCGTGCCCGGCTCCGTCTCGCGCGCCAGGGAGTTCACCCGCAGGGCCCTGCACGACTGGGGCTGGCTGCCCGCCGAGACCCCCGAGGGCCGTGCCGCCGCCGAGGACGCCCTGCTCGTCGTCTCCGAACTGGTCACCAACGCCTGCCTCCACGCCGGCGGCCCGGAGGAACTGCGCATAGCCCACGCCGCCAAGCTGCTGCGCGTGGAGGTCGCCGACCGGGGCGAGGGCGGGCCCGAGCTGCAGACCTCGCGCCGCGCCGGCCGCCCGGGCGGCCACGGCATGTTCATCGTGCAGCGGCTGTGCCTGGACTGGGGCACCATCCGCGACGCGGACAGCGGCCAGAAGACCGTCTGGGCGGAGCTCGCCTCTCCCGAAGCCTCCTGACCACCGCCCCAGCGGCCTTGCGCCCCGCGGCGCGCGCCGCAGACGTCCGCCCCCGCGCCCGTCCCGCCTCGTTCTGTCCCGGACGGCCGGAACGGCGGGCGTCTACCATCGGGCCATGACCCGAGTTCTGCTCGCCGAGGATGACGCCTCCATCTCGGAGCCGCTGGCACGAGCGCTGCGACGCGAGGGATATGAGGTGGAGGTACGGGAGGACGGCCCCGCCGCGCTGCGGGCCGGACTCCAGGGGGACGTAGACCTGGTGGTGCTCGACCTGGGCCTGCCGGGCATGGACGGCCTGGAGGTCTGCCGCAGGCTGCGGACCGAGGGCCTCGGGCTGCCGGTACTCGTGCTCACCGCGCGCGCGGACGAAGTGGACACCGTCGTCGGCCTCGACGCCGGAGCGGACGACTACGTGACGAAACCATTCCGCCTCGCCGAGCTGCTGGCCCGGGTGCGCGCCCTGCTGCGCCGCGGCACGGCCGACCCGGCCCCTGCGCCCGCCGTCCACGGCATCCGCATCGACGTCGAGTCCCACCGGGCGTGGATGGGGGACGAGGAGCTCCACCTGACGGCCAAGGAGTTCGACCTGCTGCGGGTGCTGGTCCGCGACGCCGGCCGGGTCGTCACGCGCGAGCAGCTCATGCGCGAGGTGTGGGACACCACCTGGTGGTCTTCGACCAAGACGCTCGACATGCACATCTCCTGGCTGCGCAAGAAGCTCGGCGACGACGCGGCCAACCCCCGCTACATCGCGACCGTCCGGGGAGTGGGCTTCCGCTTCGAGAAGAGCTGAGCGGTCCGTGCGCCGCCGCCTGATCGTCTCCACGCTCGCCGTGGTGCTCGTCGTCATCGCCGTCTTCGGCCTGACCCTCTTCTTCGTCGAGGTCCGCACCATCGAGAAGAGCGCCGAGGAATCGCTCCAGGCCGAGGCCGCCCGCCTGGTGGCCCACGTCGAGAGCCGCATCGCGGCGGGCGAGCCGGTGACCGCCGGGGAGATGAGCGCCTCGGCGCCCGCGGACAGATACGTCGTGATCGAGCTCGCCGGGCAGCCGCCGGTGACGCTCGGCGAGGACCCCGGGGACGCCGGGGTCACCCAGGCGTCCCAGACCGGCGTCCACGGCGAGACGGTCACCGTGCAGCAGCCCCGCAGCGTCGTCACGGACGAGATCGGCAGGATGTTCACCATCATCCTGGTCGTCTCGCTGCTGGCCGTGGCCGCCGCGGCGCTGCTGGCCGTGCGCCAGGCCCGCCGCGTCGCCGCGCCGCTGACCGACCTGGCCGAGACCGCCGAGCGCCTCGGCTCGGGCGACCCCCGCCCTCGCCACCGCCGGTACGGCGTCGAGGAGCTGGACCGCGTCGCCGACGTGCTCGACGCCAGCGCCGAACGCATCGCCCGCATGCTCACCGCGGAGCGGCGGCTCGCCGCCGACGCCTCCCACCAGCTGCGCACGCCGCTGACGGCGCTGTCGATGCGCCTGGAGGAGATCATCGCCACCGACGACGCCGACACCGTCAAGGAGGAGGCGGCGATCGCGCTGGCGCAGGTGGAGCGGCTGACGGACGTCGTGCAGCGGCTGCTGACCAACTCGCGCGACCCCCGCACCGGCTCGGCCATCGCCTTCGACGTGGACGAGATCGTCAAGCAGCAGATCGAGGAGTGGAAACCGGCCTTCCGCAGCGCCGGGCGGGCCCTGGTCCACTCCGGCAAGGAGGGGCTGCGCGCGGTCGGCAC
>k87-659832_pt1 | contig 10163 bp, 8 predicted proteins | sample MGYA00084031_6733416 | MGnify analysis MGYA00084031
AAGCGACTGATCGGCCGCCGTTTCGACGACCCGATGGTCGAGAAGGACAAGAAGCTTGTCCCCTACAAGATTGTCGCCGGCGACAATGGTGACGCCTGGGTCGAGTCCCAGGGCAAGAAATACTCGCCCTCGCAGATCTCCGCGATGATTCTTCAGAAGATGAAGGAGACGGCGGAGGCCTACCTCGGCGAGCCGGTCACGCAGGCTGTCATCACGGTCCCGGCCTATTTCAATGACGCTCAGCGTCAGGCCACCAAGGACGCCGGCAAGATCGCCGGCCTCGATGTGCTCCGCATCATCAACGAGCCGACCGCTGCGGCGCTCGCCTACGGCCTCGACAAGAAGGACGGCAAGACGATCGCCGTCTATGACCTTGGCGGCGGTACGTTCGATATCTCGATCCTTGAGATCGGCGACGGCGTCTTCGAGGTGAAGTCCACGAACGGCGACACGTTCCTCGGCGGCGAGGACTTCGACATGCGCCTCGTGAACTACCTCAACGAGGAGTTCAAGAAGGAGCACGGTATCGACCTCAAGAACGACAAGCTGGCCCTGCAGCGCCTGAAGGAAGCTGCCGAGAAGGCCAAGATCGAGCTGTCGTCGGCCGCGCAGACGGAAATCAACCTGCCGTTCATCACGGCTGACCAGACCGGTCCGAAGCACCTCGCCATGAAGCTCACCCGCGCCAAGCTGGAGAGCCTGGTCGAGGACCTGATCGAGCGCACGATCGAGCCCTGCAAGGCTGCCCTGAAGGATGCCGGCCTGAAGGCAGGCGAGATCGACGAAGTCGTTCTGGTCGGCGGCATGACCCGCATGCCGAAGGTGCAGGAAGCCGTCCGCAACTTCTTCGGCAAGGAGCCCCACAAGGGCGTCAACCCGGACGAGGTCGTGGCCATGGGCGCTGCGATCCAGGCCGGTGTGCTGCAGGGTGACGTCAAGGACGTGCTGCTGCTCGACGTGACGCCGCTGTCGCTCGGCATCGAGACGCTGGGTGGCGTGTTCACGCGCCTGATCGAGCGCAACACGACCATTCCGACCAAGAAGAGCCAGGTCTTCTCGACCGCGGAAGACAACCAGAACGCCGTGACGATCAGGGTCTTCCAGGGCGAGCGCGAGATGGCCGCGGACAACAAGCTGCTCGGCCAGTTCGACCTGGTCGGCATTCCGCCCGCACCGCGCGGCGTGCCGCAGATCGAGGTGACCTTCGACATCGACGCGAACGGTATCGTCAACGTGTCGGCCAAGGACAAGGGCACCGGCAAGGAGCAGCAGATCCGCATCCAGGCTTCGGGCGGCCTGTCTGACGCCGAAATCGAGCGGATGATCAAGGAAGCCGAGGCCAACGCCGCCGCCGACAAGAAGCGCCGCGAGCTGGCGGAAGCCCGCAACCAGGCAGAATCGCTGCTCCACAGCTCGGAGAAGTCGCTCAAGGAGTACGGCGAGAAGGTCTCGGCCGATGACCGCAAGGCGGTCGAAGATGCCATCGCCGCCCTGCGTTCGGCCACGGAAGGCGACGATGTCGAAGACATCAAGGCCAAGACCGCCGCGCTTGCCGAGGCGTCGATGAAGATCGGCCAGGCGATGTACGAGGCCTCCCAGGCCGAGGCTGCCGGCGGCCAGTCGGAGAACAAGGCCAAGAACGACGATGTCGTGGACGCCGATTTCGAGGAAATCGACGACAACGACAAGAAGCAGGCCTGAAGCGCGTATCAGAGTTGAGGAAAGCCCGGGACACGTCCCGGGCTTTCCGTGCCAATGCGACGACCGATGCGAACGGCCTGTGCTCTCCGGGAGGTGTCGCAGGTGATAGCGTCGGTCCTTGAAACCTAACGACGAGACGGAACCCGGTTGGGGAGTGGTATCCGTTCGACAGACATGCGGGATCGTCCTGAATGAAGCCGGACTACTACGAGACGCTCCGCGTATCGCGAAATGCCGATGAAAAGGAGCTGAAGGCCGCTTTCCGCAAGCTCGCCATGCAGTATCACCCTGACCGCAATCCGGGTGATCCAGAGGCGGAGAAGAAGTTCAAGGAAATCAACGAGGCGTACGAGACGCTGCGCGACCCCCAGAAACGCGCGGCCTACGACCGCTACGGCCACGATGCCTTCCAGAACGGCGGCATGGGCGCGCGCGGCGGTTTCAGCGCCAGCGGGTTCGCCGACATCTTCGAGGACATCTTCGGCGACATCATGGGAACCTCCCGGCGCCGTTCGGGCCGCGAGCGCGGCGCCGACCTGCGCTACAACATGGAGATCACGCTCGAAGAGGCGTACACGGGCAAGACAGCCCAGATCCATGTGCCGACCTCCGTCACCTGCACCGAATGCTCAGGTTCCGGCGCCCGGCCGGGCTCTTCGCTCGTGCAGTGCCGCATGTGCAACGGCATCGGACGTATCCGCGCCACACAAGGCTTCTTCGCCGTGGAGCGGACCTGTCCGCAGTGCCAGGGCCGCGGCCAGATCATCGAGGATCCGTGCCCCAAGTGCGCGGGGCAGGGGCGTACGGTCGAGGAGCGCAAGCTGTCGGTCAACATTCCCGCCGGCATCGAGGACGGCACGCGTATCCGCCTGGCCGGCGAGGGCGAGGCGGGTCTGCGCGGTGGACCGCCCGGTGACCTCTACATCTTCCTTTCCATCAAGCCGCATGAGTTCTTCCAGCGCGACGGTGCGGACCTCTACTGCAGGGTTCCCATTTCGATGACGACGGCTGCCCTGGGCGGCTCGTTCGAGGTGACGACGCTGGACGGTACGCAGACGCGGGTGAAGGTGCCGGAAGGCTCGCAGAACGGCCGGCAGTTCCGTCTGCGCGGCAAGGGCATGCCCGTATTACGGCAACAGCAATACGGTGACCTTTACATACAGATCGTTGTGGAGACGCCGCAGAATCTGACCAAACGGCAGAGAGAACTTCTCGAAGAGTTCGAGAGGATCTCTTCCCAGGAAAACAGTCCCCAATCCACCGGTTTCTTCAAGAGAATGAAGGAATTCTTCGAGTCATTCGGCAAAGAATAGATTTACGGCGGCGAGCCTTCATATAACATGCGCCAAGTGGGATCGGAGAGGGGGACGGAAGGCTTGCAGGAGGGAGAATGACATGAGCAAGGTCAAGGAGGTTCTCGCCGCGAAGTTTGATGAGGAGCTGCGGTTCTTCAAGGGCTGGATCGACAAGCCGAAGGCAGTCGGCGCGATCGTCCCGACCAGCGGTGTGACGGCCCGCAAGATGGCCTCGGTCGTGCGGCCGGAGAGCGACGATCTGGTGCTGGAGCTCGGACCCGGGACGGGAGTCATCACGCGCGCCATCCTTGCCAGGGGCATCAAGCCGGAAAAACTCGTTTCCATCGAATACTCGAAAGATTTCGTCGACCGCCTGACGCAGGAACTGCCGGGCGTGAACTTCGTGCACGGAGATGCATTTGACCTGGAAACCGCGCTTGCCCCGTGGAAGGGCCAGCGGTTCGATGCGGTCATCTCCGCCATTCCCATGCTGAACTTCCCCGTTGAGGCACGCATCAGGCTGGTGGAATCCCTGCTCGATCTCATGCCGGCGGGCCGTCCGATCGTGCAAATCACGTATGGAGCGCTGTCGCCGGTGCCGGCGGGCCGCGGAAGCTACACCGTCGACCGGTTCGACTTCATCGTCCGCAACATTCCGCCCGCACATCTGTGGATCTACCGGCGGCCGGAAGGGTCGGACGCGGGCAAGAAGCGGGCCTGAGCAGTGAACGGAGCGGGTCCGCGCATTCTCGTCTTCGCCGGGTCGATCCGCACCGGCGCCTTCAGCGGAAAGACGGCGGATGCGGCGGTGCGTGAGCTCGCCCTGCAGGGCGCCGCGGTCACACGCATTTCGCTGGCGGATTATCCTCTCCCGCTCATGAACCAGGATCTCGAGCGGGAGTCGGGCGTGCCGGAGCCTGCGGTCCGGCTTGCCCACATGATCGCCGCGCATGATGGCCTCCTGATTGCCACGCCGGAGTACAACGCATCCGTTCCGCCCCTGCTCAAGAACACTATCGACTGGGTGAGCCGGGTCAATCAGGACCGGCAGGGACAACCCTTCCGTGCCTTCAAGGGCAAGGTCATGGCGCTCTGCTCCTCTTCCAACGGCAATTACGCGGGCATCCGCGCCATAAATCACCTGAGGGCAATCCTGGTCCACTGCGGGGCGGAGGTGATATCGCCCCAGTGCTCCGTGCCGCGCGGGCAGGACGCATTCGATGATGAAGGCAATTTCCGCGACGATGCTCTGCGCAAGAGCATGGCCAATGTGTGCCGGGCGCTGATCGAACGGGCGGGGCTGACCCGGGCCTAGCGGCCAGCCGGGGGGCGCATCCTCCCCGCCTGCGGGAGATGAGGTGGTATCACCATAGGCCAGATTGCCCAGGAACGGATCGCATCCAGCGCGAATCGGGTTGCCTGACGGCGGGCAGTGTGCCAGTTGTGCCTTCCGCAAGCCTTGAGCAGTTCAGGGGTACAGAGCCCGGTACCGGTCGGGCCGAAAGTGCATCCGCGCCCGAGGCAGGCATTTCATTCCAACAGCGGAGGCAAGCCCATGACAGCCGACATCACAGCCGAGATGCGGGACCGCCTGATTGTCGGTCTGGACGTACCAACCCTGGCCGAGGCCGAGAAGGTGGTCCGGGAGCTGGGCGATACGGTCAACTTCTACAAGATCGGCTATCAGCTCGTGTTTGCCGGGGGGCTGGACTTCGCCAGCGAGCTTGCCCAGTCGGGCAAGAAGGTCTTCCTCGACATGAAGCTGCTCGACATCGACAACACGGTGGCCAAGGGCGTGGAAAACATTGCGCGCATGGGCGTGTCGATGCTTACGCTGCATGCCTATCCGAAGGCGATGCGGGCGGCGGTTGCCGCCGCGGAGGGCTCCGGCCTCTGTCTGCTCGGGGTGACGGTGCTGACCTCCATGGACGAGCAGGATCTGATCGAGGCGGGCTACGACACCGACCCGAAGTCGCTTGTGCTGAAGCGAGCGGCGCAGGCGCGCGACGCGGGCATGGGCGGCGTGGTGTGCTCGGCGGCCGAGGCAGCGATGATCCGCGAGACGGTGGGACCGGACCTTGCCGTGGTAACGCCGGGGATCCGCCCCGTGGGCGCGGATGCGGGCGACCAGAAGCGCGTGGTCACGCCCGCAGATGCCATTCGCGCGGGCGCGAGCCATCTCGTGGTGGCGCGGCCCATCGTCGGAGCGCCCGACCGCAAGACTGCCGCCGAAGCCATTCTGGCGGAGATGGAGGCCGCAGCGGGCTGAGGCGTCGCGGGCTGATTTCTTGCCTTCAGGCGGCGCCAGGGCGCCGCGTCCCGTCATTCTTGCCGTGGCTGACCGCCCACGATTGCCAGTCTCGGTGGCAAATGCGCGGGCGGAACCGTTTCACGAAGAGGGCAGGGTGACGACCATCGCGCCGTTGCGGGTGACAACGAGCGTGTGCTCGTACTGAACCGTCGGCCGGCTGGGCGAACTCAGAAGGGTCCAACCGTCGCCGGCGTCTTCCGCCCAGGTCGCGCCGAGGGAGAGAAACGGCTCGATGGTGAAGACCTGACCTTCCTTCATCCGGCGCCGGTCCGAAGGATCGGGCCAGGTGGCGATCTCCTCCGGATATTCGTGCAGAGAGCGGCCGACGCCGTGGCTCGCCAGATTCTGGATCAGCGTGTAGCGGTTCTTGCGCGCGAAGGCGCCGATCGCGTTACCAATGTCGGAATACCTGCGGTTTGCGCCCACCTGGCGAATGCCGGTCCACATGGCCTTGCGTCCGTCGCGGCAAAGGCGCTCAATCGCACTTGGGACAGGCGGGATGGCAAAGGACGCGCCGGTGTCGGCGAAGAAGCCATCCTTCATCGCCGAGACGTCGATGTTGACGAGATCCCCCGGCTGCAGGCGGCGGTCGCCGGGGATGCCGTGAGCGACTTCCTCGTTGACGCTGATGCAGGTCGCTCCCGGAAAGTTGTAGGCGAGCTCGGGCGCCGTTTGGGCTCCCTCCTGCTCCAGCAGCTTGCGGCCGAGTGCATCGAGTTCCGCCGTGGTCATTCCCGGCTCAAGAGCCTCGCCCATTGCCTTCAGGGTGTTGGCGACGATTCTGCCGATTTCCTGCAGGCGCCGAAGGTCTTCTTCTTTCGTTATGATCATGCGGGTCGGATTCCGTTTGAGGGAGACTTATCCCAATCTGGAATTATGTTGCAATGCAGCAACCAAGGGAGTAAAAAACCGCACGTAGTCAGGCCCCCTTGGAAACCCTTGGGCTCACCCCGTTCCGCCGGTTCCGCGCCGGCGCTGAACCTCCCAGGGTTCTTGGGTCTTCGTCGCAGGTCTGTCCAGGCCGGCAGAGCGCCCATCAGCCATAGGTCGCGAATGTTCTACCAGTTCTACGAACTTCAGCAAGCAGCCCTGCAGCCTGTCCGGGCGTATGCGGACGCGCTGAAAAACATCTGCTCTGATCCGAACAATCCGCTGGCGAACACGTCAATTGCGCGCGCCATCGCGGCCTCCGCCGAGCTGCTGGAACGCTCCACGCGCCGGTACGAGAAGCCGGAGTTCGGCATTACCTGGACGCTGGTGGACGGCAAGGAAGTGGCGGTCCGCGAGGAAGTCGTGTGGGAAAAGCCCTTCTGCCGCCTGCTGCATTTCGTGCGGGATTTGCCGAAGAAGCGCAAGCCTGACCAGAAGGTGTTGCTGGTGGCGCCCATGTCCGGCCACTTCGCCACGCTGCTGCGCGGCACGGTGAAGGACCTGCTGCCCTGGGCGGACATCTACATTACCGACTGGACGGATGCCCGCAAGGTGCCGCTCTCCGAGGGCACGTTCGATCTCAACGACTATGTCGACTACGTGATCGAGATGCTGGGGGCAATCGGCCCGGGCGCTGCGGTCATTGCCGTGTGCCAGCCATCGGTGCCAGTTCTCGCCGCCGTTTCGCTGATGTCGAAACACGGGCACCCGGCGCTGCCGTCCTCCATGGTGCTGATGGGCGGGCCGGTGGATACGCGCCGCAATCCCACGGCGGTGAACCGGTTTGCCGAGGAACGCGACCTCGACTGGTTCAAGAACCACGTCATCATGCCGGTGCCGTGGCCCAATCCGGGCTACCAGCGCATGGTTTATCCGGGCTTTCTGCAGCTCTCCGGCTTCATGGGGATGAACCTGGACCGGCATCTGTTCGCGCATCAGGAGTTCTTCAAGCACCTGGTTCGCGGCGACGGCGAGCCGGCCGAGAAGCACCGCGAGTTCTATGACGAGTATCTGGCGGTGATGGATCTGACCGCAGAGTTTTACCTGCAGACCATCGAGCATGTCTTCCTGAACAAGTCCCTCGCCAAGGGCGAATTCATGCACCGGGACGAGCTCGTCGAGCCGGCGGCGATCACGAAAGTGGCGCTGATGACGGTGGAAGGCGAGAAGGACGACATTTCCGGCGTCGGCCAGACGCAGGCGGCACACGATCTCTGCGTGAACCTGCCCGACAGCCTGCGCGCCCACCATGTGCAGCCGCACGTGGGCCATTACGGCGTGTTCAATGGCTCTCGGTTCCGGGCGGATATCGCGCCGCGGATCATTGCTTTCATCAACGAGCACGGAAAGCGGAGCTAGAGCAGTCCGGGAAAAGTGGAAACCGCTTTTCCGTCGGGAACCGCGACAAAGCAATCGCTCTAGCGGCATTGCGTTCGCGACGTCCTGGATACCGCGGGGAGAACGGTCCTGCTTCCGTCGAAGGCGACGCATGTCTTCCATCGGGAGACCCGGCAGGCCTTCTCCCCACGCCTCACGAAACGTCACAACAAAAATTAAACATGTTATCTCAATGCAACACGCGGGTGAGAATCGACCGCGTGAGCGCCCCTGCCGGTAACCATAACCCCAAAAAGCGCCGGCCACCCGATTGACGCAAAAGGGCCAAATTCCTTAACGTTTCGTTAAGAAACTGGAAGGGGTTGCAGCAATGGCTGCTCGGCGGGTGGTGCGTAGCGCCATACAGATGGTGTGCTTCATGGCGGCTGGTTTTGCCGGAAGCATGGCTATGGCTGGCGGGTTGATGTCGGTCGGCGGTTACACGTCGCAGCCGATCGGCCACTACGAGTTCTGCAAGACCTATCCCCACGAGTGCGCGATCCGTTCGCGGGACAAGGGCCCGCTGGTCATGACCGCCGCGTGGCGCGCCACGATCGAGCAGGTCAACCTGGCGGTGAACCGCGAGGTTCGCCCGATGAACGACATCGACATCTACGGCAAGGAAGAGCACTGGGCCTATCCGGTGAGCGGCGTCGGTGACTGCGAGGACTATGTGCTCGAGAAGCGCCGCCGGCTGCACGCACTTGGCATTCCGCTGTCGAACCTGCTCATCACTGTCGTCCGCAAGCCGGACGGCGAAGGCCATGCGGTTCTCACCGTGCGCACGACAGAAGGCGACCTGATCCTCGACAATCTTTCCGACGAGGTGAAGCTTTGGAGCTGGACGAGCTATGAGTTCCTGAAGCGCCAGGCAGCCACGCACACCGGCCGCTGGGTCAGCCTGCAGGATGCCAACAACCTGCTCGTTGGCGCGGTGCGCAACTGATCGCCGGGCGGGGCCGCAGCCCCGCTTCTCATGTAAATCCCCGACAGGACCAGGGTTTCACGCTGCCGTCGCGGTGAGGCGGGGGCCCGCCATGCGGTAGGAAATCGCCTCGGCGATGTGGATGCGGCCGGGTTGAGGCTGGCCGTCGAGGTCGGCCAGGGTTCGCGCCACCTTCAGAACGCGATGATAGCCGCGGGCGGAAAGACCAAGCTTTTCGCTGGCGTCCTGCAGGAGCGACATGGCGCCCGCGTCGGGCTCTGTCACGGTTTCGATCAGGGCTACGGAGCAGCGGGCATTGGTCGTGTATTCCGGCAGGCCAAGCCGGGAATATCGCTCGCGCTGGATGTCACGCGCGCGTTGCACGCGCGCCGCCACGGTCGCGCTGTCCTCCCCCTGTCCCGGCGCGATCAGGTCGGCGGCGGTGACGGCCGGAACCTCGATGCGCAGGTCAAGGCGGTCGAGCAGGGGACCTGAAAGGCGCGACTGGTATTCCTGCAGGCAGCGGGGCGCTTTCGCGCAGGTGTGGCCGGGCTCGCCGGCCATGCCGCAGCGACAGGGATTCATGGCGCCGATCAGCTGCACCACGGCAGGGTAGGTGACGCGATGATTGGCACGCGCCACCGCGCACTCGCCCGTCTCGAGCGGCTGGCGGAGCGAATCCAGTACCTGGGGCGAGAATTCCGGCATCTCGTCGAGGAAGAGAACGCCGTGATGGGCGAGCGAAATTTCACCGAGGCACGCGCAAGCCCCCGCCCACCATCGCCGCCATGGAGGCCGAGTGATGCGGTGCGCGGAACGGGCGGCGGTCGGTCAGCTTGCCTTCCTCCAGTTCGCCAGCGAGCGAGGCGATCATCGAGACTTCCACCAGCTCGCGCGGCGACAGCGGTGGCAGGATCGTGGGCAGACGCTGGGCGAGCATGGACTTGCCGGCACCCGGCGGGCCGATCATGAGCATGTTGTGACCACCGGCGGCAGCAACCTCCAGGGCGCGGCGGGCGGTTTCCTGGCCCTTGATATCCGCCATGTCCAGCGAAGAGCTGGAAGGCGCGCGGAGGGCCGGTTCAGGACGCACGAGAACCTGCGTGCCGCGGAAATGGTTGGCGAGCGCGATCAGGCTGCGCGGGGCGAGAATGTCGAGGTCTGGCCCCGCCCAGGCGGCTTCCGGCCCGCATTCCCACGGACAGATCAGGCCCTTGTCCATGGCGCTCGCGCCGATCGCTGCCGGCAGAACGCCGACGACCTTGGCGATCGTGCCGTCCAGGCCGAGTTCGCCGAGCACCACGTAGGAGCCGAGAGCGTCCGCGGGAATGGCCCCAAGCGCGGCCATAAGCCCCAGGGCGATGGGAAGGTCGTAGTGGCTGCCCTCCTTGGGCATGTCGGCGGGCGCGAGGTTGATGGTGACCTTTTTCGGCGGCATGGAGAGGCCGGAGGCATGAAGGGCTGCTTGCACGCGCTCACGGCTCTCGGCCACGGCCTTGTCGCCCAGGCCGACGATCTGCATCCCCATCTTGCCTGGAGCAACCATTACCTGCACATCGACGGGCACGGCCTCGATGCCATCAAACGCAACCGTCTGCACATGCGTGACCAAGGCACACCCCCC
>k87-438031_pt1 | contig 10159 bp, 10 predicted proteins | sample MGYA00084031_6733416 | MGnify analysis MGYA00084031
CCGTAAAGGCGCTTATCGACCTCTGCGATCCGATAATCCTTATCGACTATCATCTTTGCCTTTTTCAATTCGACCATCTCAACTCTCCTTCTCGCCGATGATTTACAAATGTTAATTATTATATTAATATATAAACGTTTATATTAGCAAATATAAAGCATGGTGCTATCGTTGTCAATATCCATAACAAAGAAGCACATGTCAACATTGATCATAGATGAGGGATAGCGTTTTCATCATTCCGCTTCTCCAGGGGGGCGCACACTTACACCGTCCCGCTCAAATGCGGTGCGAAGCGCACGTGCCAGTTCCAACGCATTTTCACCGTCACCATGAATACAGATCGTATCCCCGCGAAGCGGAATTTGCGTTCCTTCTTGCACATTCACTCTGCCATGTCTGACAATCGACATCGCTTGCGCAACCGCCTGCTCCGTATTCTGGATAACGGCGCCGGGTTCTCCGCGCGGCACCAGCGTTCCGTCAGCACGGTATGAACGATCGGCAAAGGCTTCAAATGCACACCGGATACCGGCGCGCTCTGCCTCGACGGCAAGGCAGCTTCCTGGCGGTGCATATAACATGAGTTTCGGATCAAGGAGACGGATGGCGCCGACGATGGCTTCTGCGAGCTCCTTGCGCTTTACCGCCATGTTGTACAAGGCTCCATGCGGTTTTACATGATGCAGCCGGCCCCCTTCCGCCTCCGTGACCGATTTCAACGCACCGACCTGATACAGCACAAGATCGCCCACTTCCTCCGGAGATATAGCCATCTCCCTTCTGCCAAATCCGACCAGATCCGGTAATCCCGGATGGGCACCTACAGCAACACCGCGTTGCAAACAAAGCTGTACGGTGCGCCGGATGACAGACGGATCGCCGGCGTGAAACCCGCAGGCAATATTGGCCGATGTCACGTATTGAAGCAGCGCCTCATCCTCACCCACACGGTAAATGCCGAAACCTTCTCCCATGTCGGCGTTCAGATCAACCTGCATCGTTCATTTCCCTCCATTTCGTCAAAATGCCCAGCTTTAATCCGCTCATTTCGGCTTCATAGGCGATATATAGACGTTCTGCCTCCTCGCGGCTCACCAACTGAAACTCCAGACTGTCGCCCGGCTTGAGTTGAGCCAGCACAGGCAGGTCAACCTGGATGACGGTGGCAATGCGCGCGTAACCACCGGTCGTTTGACGGTCTGCCATGAGCACGACCGGCTTGCCATCCGGTGGCACCTGAATCGTGCCAGCAGTCACCGCCTCACTTAACATGACTGCATCCGTATCACATTCCAATGCCGGTCCATCCAGCCGGTAACCCATGCGATCGGATTCCGGCCGGACCCGATAACGTTCCTTGAGCAACATTTCGCGGCTGTCCGGACGGAACCATTCATATTCGGGACCTTTTACTACTCGTACAATCGGATCTGTCCCGTATGCAGGAAAAATGTGTGGACTGACGTACCACCTGCATGCATCATACGGTCGATCGCGGTCCATTTTGACTGGCGCCAGTATACTGTCCCCGGTTTCCAGCCGATCCCCTTCCATCAGCGGTCGTCCGGCGAATCCGCCGAATTGGGCACGCAAATATGTTCCGCGACCACCAAGAACTTCGGGTACTTTGAAGCCGCCGGAAACAGCCAAATAGGCGCGGCAACCCAGTCTCGCTGCTCCAAACGACAGACGGGTGCCGGCTTTGACGAACACCGGGCGCCACAAGGGCAAATTTTCTTCGTTTACTTTAGCCCCCATGTCCGCACCGCATACGGCGATCCACGCATCTTTTTCAAGTTCCAGAACCGGCCCTTGCAACGTCATTTCCAGGGCAGCTGCATCCGGCTCGTTTGCCACGAGCAAATTGGCCGCACGCAGCGCAAACGTATCCATCGCTCCCCCTGCCGACACGCCATATTGCTGATAACCGCTTCTTCCCAGATCCTGAACGGTCGTAAGCAATCCGGGTTTGATGACTTTCAACGTCATTTTGGGCTTCCTTTCTGTTCCTTACATATCTCGTCGTATTCCATCTTTTCAATGCGGCGAAAAATTACCTGATCCCCTGCACGCAAAAAGGTAGGGGGCGTCGCATGCGGATCGAAAAGCTTCAGCGGCGTCCGCCCGATAATTTGCCACCCGCCGGGTATTTCCAGAGGATAAACGCCGGTTTGTTTTCCTCCGATCCCTACGCTGCCAGGAGCCACTGCGCTCCTTGGTGTATGTTTACGAGGAGTGCTGATCCGTTCATCCATCCCTTCCAAATAGGGAAAGCCAGGGACGAAACCGATCATCGTTACATGGTAGGTGGGCGCGGTATGCAGCTCGATCACTTCCTCTTCCGTCAACCCGTTATGGGCAGCGACAAACGAAAGATCCGGCGCGAACTCCGGATCGTAACATACCGGTATTTCCACCTTGCGCGAAGGGGGGACAGAAACCGTCGGAAGCGCCTCGATTCGTGATTTCAGCCATTGACATACAGCGGTGTAAGGCGATTGCTTCGTTTTCCGGTACACCAGGATCGGATCGTAATAGACGGTCAAAGAAGTATAGGCCGGCACCGCCTCCACATAACCGGTAAACGGTTCGTTTTCCAAATGTTTAAGCAAAGCCAGGGCACGCTGGTTGGCTTCCCGGTTCATCTCCGCAGACCAGCGCACCGTCACAGCCCGTTCCCCGAGCGGATACATTACATACTGCAATGATGCAAGTCCCCCTTGCGGCCTTTTTTTGTATATCAGTATACTGGATCGATGACCAAACGTCGATATTCCATGTTGACATTCCCCATGATGATCAAATCGTAATGCTGCAAAAACGACCTGCTCGATGCAGGATATTCACCCTGTGCGGGCGGATGTACATATACTGGCTCATAGATGACGATTACCCCCGTACCGGAAGAAAGGAGCTTACAAACATGATCCGTATCGGAAGTGAAATGCTGACCGACGTCGACTGGTCCGACCAGATCCGCCCATTTCAACAGTCGATCTTGTTACAGATGATGCAAGGCCGCCAACTGTACACGTTCGGCGACCAACATCAGCTGCAGTTCGAACTTCAGCTGAGAGAAAGCATTGTCAAAGCGGCAGGTGATCTGTACAGAAGTGGTGTTCAATACGCGGTCTTTGAAGATTCTCGCTGCAACCCGCGCTACTGGATTTTGACTCCGCAGGGAGGATTCCGTCTTCGTCCTGATGTACGTTCCTCCGCAGCCATCACAGACATCTATCAAAACGGACATTTGTACGCCTTTGAATGTGCAACCGCGATGGTGATCGTACTGTACAAAGCGGTGCTCGATGTGCTCGATCCGAACGTATTCGATCGCCTGTTCGATCATTTGCTGCTTTGGGCATGGCAATATGATCAGGATCTTGGACTCACAACCAAAAAAAGATTTGAGTATTTGCCCGGTGACATCGTTTACTTTAAAAACCCGGATGTCAATCCCGCTACTCCGGAATGGCAAGGTGAAAATGCTGTTATTATGGGGGGCGGGTTATATTACGGCCATGGCATCGGCATCACGACGGCGGAGGCGATCATCATGGCTTTGAATGCAAACCGGCGTCCCGGTGCAACCCGCTCAGCCTATCTGATGGATCAGGCGACACGCCCGAATTTCCGCTATTTATCTCAATTTGCCAGACCTGTTCGCATCTATGTACAACGAATCGGTAACGCTGTGTATCGATGGACGGACGCACATTTTTGAACATCCTTCAACAAATACCCAGTCGGTTTAGGAGTTTATCCCATATGATAAGAACGTAAACTATACCCCAAGGAGGAATTCTCTTATGGAATACGCAAACCCCGTTTTCCCTCACGCCAATGTCGCACCGGCTGCCACGAAAAGCGCTAACGCACCTGCTTACGGCGGCTACTACCATCATTGTCCGTCCCACGTCGGAGGCATCTGGACGACGACCGGTGTTATTCTTGTCCTGTTCATCTTGCTTGTCATTGTAAGCCGGGCCTGGTGTTTGTAAGGAGAAATGACCGCGTAAATTGAGCATCTTAAAAAGCGCTGCCATGTTCGCAGCGCTTTTTTCCCTTTTTGTTTCCCTTTTTTGTATGCTTTGTTGTGCCGCTTTCTTCGGGTCACTATCTTCTTTTGTCTCTTTCTTCTTTCACCTTGTCATTCATCTGTTTATGAATCTGTCTTTTATTATAGCTCTTATTATGGCTTTGAACCTGTTTATTGATGCTCTCGCTCAGCCTGTCTTTCAGCCTGTCTCTGTTATCCGGTTTAGCCCTTGTCTGTTTTTGCTCTTCCCGTTTATTTTGATCCTGCCTAAATCGCCGATCTCGCTTGTTTTTCTCCTGTTCGGTTTTATCCTGCTCCTTCATGCTGTCCCGCTCATTCGGCGTCGCTTCACGTTTTTCCTGATGAACCCAGCGGTCATTTCTCTGAATGCGGTCATTTCCATGATCGATTCCCTTTTCTAGCGGGTTATGTATCTGATTACGCACATTTCGTATTTCTTGCTTTGTATCCGGTCGATGATCGGAAGAGGCTTTGGACGTGACGTTATCCTTTTGATAGGAAGATTGACGTTGAGAGAAAGGTTGACGCTTGTTCTCTGGATCACGCCGGATTTTGCCCCGTTCAGGTAAGCGGTTCGGAACAGGGTCAGCGATACGGCGCACAGGATCAGCCGTATTGCGCATGACGGCCTGTTCGACGGTTTCAGACTCTTTATTTCGCATTACATTCGGGTCACGGTTCTCTCCGCGCACTCCACTGGCGCGGCCATGTTGCGCTGCTTGCAAAATATCCCGATCTGCCTTTACAGACGAGGAAGCCTGGCCATTTCGAACCCGTTCTTGAAACGCATGCGCAGGTAACGACCGGTCGGCTAATAATCGACCGTAATCACCGTAATCTTTAAGGCGGTGATCGTTATGTTCATTCCGACGTCGGTGTTCCGCTTTTCGCTGTCCTTGACGACGTTCTTCGATTTGACTGACCATCAAGTGAGGGTTGGCCATCAGGCGCCGTTCCCCACCGTTTCTGCGTTTTGATTCCGATCCGCACGTCCACGACGCCTGCACAGAATTGACGTCGTCACAATGGAATTGCCGATGATGGGGGTTTCGCAAACCGCTCTGCCGCGCCGGATCTCCTGACGGTTCTTCGGGCTCTATTACTTCTTCTTCGATCCGATTCACCGTTTGCCGATCCAACAACTGCCTCAATCTTTCCTTGGATTGGGACAGATCGTTAGGCAGGAGTTCATCCATACCGCCCGTCCGTTGCACAATTTCATGCACACTCATTTCTTTTAGCTCTTCCCAACTAATGGTGTGTCCTTGAGCTTCGGACAACAGTTTCAACGCGACCTTCCCCGATGAAACCCCGGTATGTAAAGCTTCCTCGCGCAATTCTTGTGGTGCGGTGACGGCAACGATGTTAAAATGAGCATCTTCGGGGTGCAATTCCACTAATGTTTGCTCAATATTTTGTTCGATCTGTTGCATGATACGAAATTCATCCACATCTTCTTCTTGCACAAATGTGCCGGTCACAAAAATACTGCCCGCGCCTTGTTCCACATATTTGCCAAGATATTGTTCCTCATCTGCCCGACTGATCAATAAACGTATGGCTTCGTCAATCTTTTTCCCTTCTAAATGAACCTTGTTGATCAGCTCCATCCCGTCTTCATTGAGGCCGCGCGCTTCGATGACTTTGTCGCTGCGATTGATCCCGAGTTCCACGCTGGGATTGATATCGATCGCCACATAAGCGACCACGTCATGCCCCATATCGAAAAACCATCCCTGCCATGCTCCGAGCACCATTAAAAATAAAAAAACAGCTGCGACACTGGCCGAAATCCGGGCAAAAACCCGCTTTCTTTGTAGCGGTATCGTGACCTCTTTTCCTACCTCACCGCTGATGACACCGCGCCCTACCTTCAAAAAACGCCCATCTCGTGTCATCACGACCCAATGTTTGGCAGATTGTTCCACAATAATGCCTTTAAGCATCCCCATTTTCCTCCTCGCCCGAATACAGATATTGTTGCAAATAGGGGTAATGCCCGGTATGTATGAGCGCCAAAGCGATCAAGTATTTACGGTTACGCTCCAGCGTTTTTCGAGAGACCCCACATTTTTCCAATAACGGTTTGATAGGAAGCATTTTTTTGGAAAGCATGGAATCCATCAATTCTCGATCATTTCCTAATATTTTAGCAATGCGAAACAGCATGCGCCTGGAGTCGGAATGTTTCGGAGACACTTTGGTCAGGTCGGAAAAGGATATTCCGAAGCTCTCCAATTTTTCAGCAAGATCAGCAATTTCTTCCTTGCGGGCTTCCGCCTCCCTTTCCAGCTCATACTGCGCAATCGCCTGTTCCGTCTCCACCGGATTGGTCACGTGGTTTTCTTCGTCTTCGACGTCAAAGGTGCTGAGCGGAATTTGGCTTAAATGTCTCTCCTCTCTTCGAATATGATCAATCAGCCTGCGACGGATCACCGTCCGCGCAAACCCGAGAAAGGAAGCTCCGCAATTGCAGCGGTATTCATTAATGGCTTCATTAAAGGCATGCAGCGCGATCGAAAACTCGTCATCGCGCTCCGGATCTATATATTTTTTACAGCAGATGCTCGTCATTTTGGCGATAAATGGACGATATTTTTCGATCATTTCGTTGCGGAGGACGGTGTCGCCGGCCTGGATACGAAGCACTTTTTGTTCGAGCGTTTCATCAGATTCCTGTTGGAGAATCGGGCCGAGATCCTCTTTATTTTCCACCCATTTTTTGAATAGAACGAGTAGCAACCGTCCCACCTCGTTTTATATTGTTCGTTTTTGCGGAAAGATAAGCGGGGGTTGACGTTCACCCACTCGCAGCGGATTTGAACGTTTTCAAGCGGATTTCACCAATTTGAAGCATATTTCAAACAAAAGCCGCCGGAAACAAGGTCCGAGCGGCTCGCCATCATCAAATTCATTGAATTCGTCATTGAGCATGTCCAAGTTTAGATCACGGTATCGCCCGCACAAACTAGGACAGTTTGCCGGTCGAATTTTTGCTCTGCAATTTGTCACGGCGCCGGCTCAGCACTTTTAAGCGGCGAATCAATTGTTCTTCCCATTCCTGATCTCCGAGTTGCCGCGCTACCGCCCACAAATCGAGAGCCATATCAATTTGTGTATATACGATTTCTAACGGATCCTGATCTTCGTAATTGACACAATTGTCGAACAGTTCTTCCTTGTCATGTACATCCACATAATCAAGGAAATCGATTTCCGCTGCACCGTCACCATGAGCATATTCAGCCAAAATCTCATATTCCTTCTCGATGGCATGATGAACTTTTACCCGGTGGCATACCGGACAAAAGACAAGCGGTACATTGTGAATATGAGTTTGCATATATTTCAAAGTTCCCCTGGTTCCGATCATGCTTGCACCGCAGCAAAAGCTCATGGTGACCTCCTCCTTCTCCCCTCTTTTCCGTTTATTTTACATGATTCAGTCTATTGAAATCTATGTAAAATGATGGATTAAGTCTTTCAACCAATAAAACATGCTACCAATTGCATAGATATGGTTATTTTGCAGGTCTTTTTGTTCATTTCTGTCTGGAATGTTATAGGTTTATCGAACCGATGCTTCCTGCCTGATTTTTTCTTTGGCGTAAATGTTCCGCACCGCATCTTCATTCTGTGGTTCTTGCACTTGTAAATCTTTAATCTGTCCAAAGCGGGATAGTACGGTAAATTGTAACGAATGGGGACCCCGTTTCCATAAGATCCGCCGCCAAGAATCAGTATGAATTTCCCTTGTAGCCGGCTCCAGTTGTTTTTCACCACTTTGGCGAATTGTCGGATTTTATCTCTTTTGGGTGAGCAGTATGCATTTTTATCGGTAATTTTCTGAACTTTAAAGCTCAAACAAAATTTTCCATGAAATCGCTTTAAGTAATATGTACCATATTTGTATCTCTATAACAATCCTATTCCAAAATTTTTAATATATCTATGTTCGATCCAAACAAAAAAACATTTTTTTTAATCGGTAATATGTTACAATATACTTATTAATGGGACTATTTCCCTATTTCTCTTATAGACTATTTGTCCAGAACCTTCGTCCGTAAGACCTGCTGTGGATGATATATACGGAAATGCCTTCCAAGCGGGGTGAACAATGATGAAAAACTCACGCAAAGCCAAGCTCTTTTTTAAAATCAGCGAATTTGAAGTACCCCCGATGCAAGATTTGCTCGTGATCGGGAAAAAAGCTCCCGTCGGTCCGGAAGCAGCCAGACGCATGGCCGAGGCCGTATCTCCCGATCAGTTTACAATTCTGCGCATAGATCATCCAAAAGTAGAAGCGGTTCTTATTAAAAAATCGCTGATTGAACAGTTGGATCAGGAAGTTTTGCTTCAAACCATTTTGGAAGAAGCCGACCATTTGCTAGATGACACGATGGTATTACGTTCAGAACTGCGCGTGTCGCTCACTGTAGAGCGCGAGGTGGAATGGTAATGAAAGTGGCGGAATGGATGACAGAACATTTGCACACGGTGTCCTCTTCCGCATCGGTCGCTTCCGTCGCCGATCGGATGAATCAACTGAAAATCGGTTCCTTGCTGGTCAAGGAGGAAGGGGAGATCGTCGGGATCATCACTTCAAGAGACGTACGCTCATCCCACCCGAACCGGATCGCTGCAGATGCGATGAGCTCCGACCTTGTCAGTGTCCCGCCGGACTGCTTCATCTGGGACGCACTGCAAATTATGGAGGAAAAGGAGCTGGAGCGTCTTGTCGTGAAGGAAAAGGACCAGGTGAGGGGGATGATCACCCGGGAAGCCGCAAATGTTTGCATGAGCCGGATGATCGATCCGCTCACCGGCCTTTATCGAGCGGATTACGTGCGTGTGATGACCGAATACTTCCTGGAAGTGGAACAGCCATTTCTTTTTTTGTTCATTGACCTGGATGATTTCGGAAAAATCAACAAACGTTACGGACATCAGGCCGGGGATGATTTGCTGAAGCAATTTGCCAAGCGTCTGCTCGACATGAAAAAGGAACCATACGATCACATCTGCCGCTATGCCGGAGACGAATTCATCTTTTTGACCACGCGAAGCAATCTGGAAAGAAATGAACTGATCGAGGCTATTACCCGCCCCATCGTCATCGAAGATGCCGAATTGCACGCCTCCATCGGCGTATTCACGGCAAGCGATCCTTCTACATTTTCCAAACTTACATTCCGTGAAATTTTGCGGCAGTCCAGCCTGATGTGCTCGAACACGAAAAAGCAGATTTCTTAAACGCTGTCAGCTTTGTTCCATTTGTTCCTGTATCGCACCGATGCTTTCAGCTGGACCGCTTACCAGCAGACGGTCGCCATATTTGATCTGGGTCAGGCCGTGCGGAGTGATGAAGGTATCCCCGCGAAAAATACGCAATACGAGTACGTTTTGCGGAAGAGCCAAATCCCTGAGCAGCATGTTGTGATAATAGCGGTTTTGCACATGTATCTCTCGGATCGAGTCGTCTTGATGCGCGATCATTTTGACCGCAATCGGCGAATCGATCATCAATCTGAGCAGAATTCGCGACGCATACAACGTGGACATCAAGGCAAACGTCTCGTCCGAGGATACTTTCTCCTGCCATTTCGGGTCTTCCGCCCGCACAATGATCCGCTTTACTCCCACTGCACGGGCATATTCAGCCAGCCGCACATTCAGTTCATCATCCATCGTACCGAACACGATCACATCCGCTTTAAACAATCCCGCTTCATTCATCTTCTGCTCGTCCGTCACGTCCACATTAATAACCGGAATCCGCTCTCCGTTCCCTTTGTCCATCTCTTTTGAATGGGAATCCGTACTGAACAGCTTGACGCGATACCCTTCCTGGCTCAATTCATGACTGACCGGAAGCGTAATGTGATTCGCTCCGACGATGGCAACAACCGGCTTGGACGGCGAGCGAAACGGAAATACGCGGTTGAACAAAACCGGAGAAAGAATACAGCTGAGCACAGCGGTCATGATCAGCGCACCGTGCATCGTATCACTGATAATTCCGATTTCAAGCGCAACCGTTGCCGCTGCGACGACAAGGCTCATCGTGGACGACAGCAACAGGCCCGCTCCGAC
>k87-1202466_pt1 | contig 10157 bp, 8 predicted proteins | sample MGYA00084031_6733416 | MGnify analysis MGYA00084031
ACACGTAACCGGAACACTTCGTCCTCCTACCCTGCGCCACCAGCGGGATTAAGAAAAAGAATTGCCTATGCGAATAATACAAATGCTGATCTCTTTTTGTCGTTGCATTGCAACGCAGGCGGAGGATCGGGATTTGAATCGTATATTGCCAAGGGTGCTCCGGCTCGTACCCAGAGAATCCAAAGGGCAATCAATGATCAGGTATTACGTTATCTCAAAGGCTATAGCATTGGGGCACACGGAAATCCGGCTAAAAATGATAGTCAAGCAGCCCGCTCCCGGATCGCTGTTCTTCGGGATACCAAAATGAGTGCAGTCTTACTAGAGTGCCTGTTTATTGATAATGCCAAGGAAATTAAGTTGTTGTGTGATCGGCAATTCTTGGACGGGCTGGCAAAGGCCATTGTTAAAGGCGTTGCGGCTGCGTTTGGGTTGAAAGAGAAAGTGAATAAGCCAAAGCCGATGTACAGAGTGATGGTGGATGGGAAGGAGGCAGTGGATACGGCTTATGAAAGTAAGATTAATGATACAGTGACAAGAGCAATCAGCTCCCAAAAAAATGAGATAACAATCAGAAAGATAATGTAATCAAAGATAAGGGAACCACTTTCTTTCTAAGTGGTTCCCTTATACAAATCAAATTGTGCTTTTAAGCATCGGGTGGATCTGCAGAGTTGATTTTAATTGAGTTAGTCTGAGAGTCTGGTCGCATATTCACTTCACCCCCTTGCGGTAGATGTAAATTCAGTTTATTCATGTGTATTTGTATGAAGCGTTTTTCATAGTCTTGATAATCTTTCGAGTCTTTATCTGTGCATATCAGTAATTTAATTAAAATGCTATCTTCTTTTTTATCGAAATCGCTTTGTTTTTTGGTTAGAGAAAGTGCTTCTTCAAAGCATTGTCTAGCTTTCTTGTAATTTGGTTCAGCAAGATAACAATCTCCAAGCCCAACTAGTGCTTCGTTTAGCCGATGAACATCGTTACACTTTCTCCCTAATTTAACAGCTTCTTCGAGTAGTTCCTTCGCCTTGACTACGTTCTTTTGCTTCAAATATAACAGACCCAATTGTGTTTGACTAGTTACAAGAAGATAATCACGTCGTATATATTTTTCTAGATTTAGTGCAGTCCTAAAGCATCTTTGAGCCTCAGCTAACTGGTTTTTTTCAATATAACAACCTCCTAGTGTTGTCCAAAGTTCGTATGATCTATCGTACATCTTGTCAATCCTAGCTCTTTCAATACCTTCTTTAGTAATTGAGATAGCTTTATCATACAATTGCATTTTAAAAAAGAATTTTGCTTGTAGATCATACATATTTAAAAGTGCTTCTGTACTAGGAATATTGTTTTGTTCTGACCACAACTCTTCAAGGATTTGAAGGGATTCACCAACTTTATTGTCCATTTCCAAGTAGATTGCCTTACTGACTTTTAGATAATGCTTGATATATCTTCTGTACTGATTTTCTACATATGAGTCTAACCCCTTCTCAACGTAATGAAGGGCCTCTTTAATACTGTTTGAATGCATTATTCGTCCAATCTCATAATAGGCAGCCGCTCTTAGATTTGTTTCGTTTTTTGTTATATCTGCTTGTTGAATTGATTTAAGGTAATAAGAGTGTGCTTTTTTTAGTAAGGATTTTTTCGAATAACACTTTGCCTTAAGAAAAAAATACTCTGATAAAAGAGGATCGTTTTTTTCTAAGTGTATCTCTCTCAATTCTTCTAGCGCTAAATCAGGGCTGACTAAGTCTATATCATTTTCTATAGCCATTAGCCGGTTTGATAAATTTTCATCAGGGGCTGTAGTGCCTTTCAGTAAAGGTTGTTCTTTTTCAAGGTCTAAATCTAGTTTTTTACACAAATGTTCGAACTTATTCTTACTTACTTGGCAGGCACCCCGTTCAATATTGCTGATTGTGGATGGAGAAATAATATCATCTGCTAAATCTTCTTGTCTCTTTTTTTTCTCCTTTCTAGTCTTTCTAATAAGATCCCCTAGCTCTGGAGAGATTAAAATGAACTCTTTCATTTAAACCACCCATTTTCATTTAAACATTCGGATTACCTAAATGATAAAAAAATACTCATAAAAATAAACTGATTTTTCTCAACAATAATTAGAGAAAGAACGGATATTCTATTCATATGGTTAGCTTCTCCAGTGGAATTTTTGGTAAGTGAGAATAAGGGCTAATATTTTATTTACACTTTAAGGTTATCGGGTTAATTCCATAGTTTCAAAAAAAAAATCAAATTAAGTAAAATGAAAGCACAATGCAGTAAACACTCAGTAAATTCAAGATGGAGGGTGTTCTTATGTTGAAAATTCAGGTGGAAGGGAACGCAAATCAAGTTCAACCATTTCTGCTAGATTTGGATAGTCGCCCAGACCTTGTTGTAAAAAAACATGAAAAATTCATCGCAGAGCTTCAGCCGGACGACAAAATCGCCGTGACTTGCTACGTTGACCGTAGCCCCAATCCACGGCGGCGAATGCGAGTTGCTCAACTCCTTTGCCGGGATGGAGTAGAGATTCGGATTCCGCTACTTGATGTAATGGAGGTGGATATGGCCAATGGAACTCGGCTAATAGCAGGGAGATCGTATGACATCTTTGCAGACAATAAAAAAAGAGCCATCAATTGAATGGCCCACGAAAAAAACATTTTATCGTAGCTCCATTATAACATAATCGGAATTGCCAGAAAGGGGTTCCTAATTAATGGAGGAAGCAGAGATCCGCTATTGGCATGATGAATCAAAAGATCAGATATATGTGATTCACATTCCAAGCGGAAAAGCAAAGAAAATAAAAGGCAAAAAAAATGTTGATCGCTTTTTACAGGCATATCAGGTCACAAGAGACGATTGTAAGAGGGTAAAACGTGGGGACGATCGATTGGGATTGTTTAAAAGAAAGTGGTTTTCTAAATAAAGGGTTCATGGAAAGCGGATAACACAACGGTTGGATACTTCGGAGTCGGGGCCGAGTATCCAATCTCTCTCTGGAGGTAATTAGATGCTTTATTTGTCTTTGGTATTGGTTGTTTCTGGTGTGTGTTGCTTAATATGGAGAAATTGGTTTGTTCTTAAAAATGGGAACAGTGATCTTGTAGATAAATTGGACAGCGAGATTTGGCCATTGGAATTAATACCATTGGCAGTGTTTACTTTTTTCCTTTTAGCTTTCGATTTATACGAGTTGCTTGCTGATGATGTGGTAGATCTATTGTGGATCGATATGGCAATGCTTGGTTGGATTATTGGTGCGGTAGTGTTTCATTACAAAGTAAGAAAAGCAGTAAGAAGGTTTAAGATTTAACGGTGAAGGTTATGGTTAAACAAACAGATGACGAGTGGTTTCTAGAGATGATGCAACTATTTCACGATATAAGAAAAGCAACATTTGAATGTCCATAGTGTGGAAATGAACAGTCATTTGAGGATTTTATTCATCTAGGGCTTGATCCGCTACGTGCTTATCGAGATTGTATTGGAATTTATGTTAACGAACTTGGATGTCAGTTTACCGTTGATAAGTGTGCTGACTTTGATCAGGTCAAGTTCATTATTCTCCCAGATAGAAGAGAACTGAAGGTTTTTCATTTTATTTAATCATTAGGCTCTCTCTATCAGGAAAGGGTGAAGTACTTTGAAAGAAAAATTCTTGTATGATTTTTTCAGTTCTGAACAACAGAACTTTCTGCAAGAGGTTTTAGCATTGGGGATTCGATTTATGAGTGGAGAAGCGCGAGATCACAAGGTGCTCAATTATCTGACCAACGAAGAGTGTATTCAACTCGTTTCCTCAGAGCTTCCTAGAAAGGGAAAAAGCCTACCGGATCTTTTTTCACATCTGCAAATGATCAGTAAGTATTCCATTGCTCAAAATGACCCCAAATACCTCGCCTTTCCAGACACAGGGAATAGTGTAGCTTCCATTGCAGCTGATATCCTAGTTAGCTTCTTAAATCAAAATCTCATTGCAGTTGACCGAAGTGCACCTATTGCCAGTTTTATCGAAGCTCAGTTGATTCTTTGGTTGCGTCAATTAGTCGGATATCCTACGTATGAGTTAAAAGATCTACCTAACCTCTCGAAAGTTGGGGGGATGTGGACATCGGGTGGAAATATGTCTAATCACATAGCTATTTTGGCTGCTCTTCATTACAAGTTTCCTGGCCTTAAGAAGAAGGGATTATCCTCATTGGCTAAACGTCCAGCGATTGTTTTAGCCAAAGGTGTTGAACACTTCTCCTTTAAAGGAGCGGCAGAGGTATTAGGATTGGGTTCTGATGGTTTATTGTGGGTTGAATCAAACAGCGATTACACCACAAATCCAGATGCTGTTCGATTTGAACTTGATAACTTGCCAGAAGAAGTAGAACCGTTCATGGTTGTTGCTGTAGCAGGAAACTGTCGAACAACAAGTATTGATAGTATTTCATCCCTGCGAAAAATATGTGATGAGTATGGACTTTGGTTGCATGTTGATGCTTGTCATGGTGGTAGCTTATTATTTTCCGATACATTACGAAGCAAGGTGGCTGGCATAGAAGAAAGCGACTCGGTCTCTTTAGATCCTCATAAAGGGATGTTTGTGACATATGCCAGTAGTTATGTTCTCTTTCGCCAGCCGGAAACTTTAGCGGTGTTTTCCCGATATCCAGATAAGGTAAGAGAGTCGGATTGTTTTGATTTGGGTTTAATTACACCGTTTTACGGATCAAGAGGGTTTGCATCATTGAAGCTCTGGTTACTCATCCAACATTTTGGACTTGAGGGCCTTAAAAAAGCGGTGGAATGTAGGGAAGTTACGTATCGGCAAGTTATTCAAGTTCTTTCTAAAACAAACTATTTCTTGTTCCTTCATCAACCTGTATTCTACCGGTCAGCTTTCGTTTTTTATCCGCAAGCAATTCAAAAGTATATCGAAGCAAATCAGCTAAAGGGTAGAGCAGAGTTAAAAACTCTTGTAAAGAAGTATACCCAAGGGTTTAGTGAAGAGTTGTATCGAAGAGGTAATGTCATCTTTGACCTATACTCTTTGCAAGACTTGGGGGATAAGATTGGTTTTGGCATCACTGACAAGTATCCCGTTATGGGTGTGAGTGTAGGGCATCCTTTTCTATCAGAAAAAAAACTCAAAGAAGTCGAAGCGGAGATTCGTCAGGTTGGAATGGTTTTTGAGGAAAAGATGTTGAGAGAAATAATGATGTTAACGAATGGAGATTATTCGGTTGAAAACGAAAACGCTACCAAAATTAGTGGCCCGGCAGGGTGGTGAGTTGATATGTTTGTGCTAAGAAAGCCAAATCAATTTTGGCAGTCAGTAGGGGTACAGGAAGCGCAATTCCCCCCAGTGGAGGCTGAGTCGCTGGAGGAAGCAGTAAAACAAGTATGCCTCTCAAACTCTCCCGTGTATGCATTTCGTAGAAGCCGTGATCTTATTGATCTAAAAGGAAACTTCCGTCATCTCACTTACCAAGATACAGATTATATAGTGAAACTGGCTACCTTTAAACAAGCAGAGATTGAAGTTAATCATGCAATTGAAGCAGCAAGGCGTCTTTCAGGAACAAATCTTTTTGAAGTGGTTGTTCCACTGGTTATTCCACTGTCAGGTCAAAAGTGTGCATTAGTTATGAAAGATATGGGTGTTACACTATCCGAAGATTATGAGGACTCAGTAGGTATTTTCCCGATTGATTTATGGGTTCAACTCCTTTCTCTCTTGCTAGAGAAAGGAGTTGAGTTCCAAGGTTTTTTACCCAGAAACCTGATATGGAAAAAGGATGAGGGACGACTTTGTTTGCTTGATTGGGAGGATGTTTTCTTTCATGATGTGGATCGGGCCTGGTCTATTACTGATATGACTGTATTCAAATGGCATTTAGCATGGTCTCAAATGTACGGAATAGATGTTAAAACATTTTTGGAAAATGAGTTTTCATCATATCTGACCAATAAAAAGATTGCCCCGCTTGATTCATTTGAAAGAATGTATCAATTGATTATTAACAATTCCAAGAATGAACGTGAGATCAGGGAAGAGTGTGCAAATGCGACATATGTCAGTGAAGAGTATCACCCAGAGTATGCTAATCAATTGCTATATGCTTCAGAAATAGGACACTTAATGGATGATTTGTTTCCAAAATCTCTTTCCGTTTTTTATACCTTTGCAACAGCTAAAATTGCACAACAAATAGGGAGAGGTAACTATACGAAATTTATCTCTGCCATGACAAATGTTCTCCGGCGTTCTCTTCACAACACATACACACCAGAATCTATATCAATCTCGTTGCAACCAGTTAGAAAAGCGCTGCTTACCACATTGATCGCTTGTTTTTCTAACATCGAAGTAGATAGCTTTATAAGATTGAGTCAAGCAACTAACTTAACTGAATGCATACCTATTCTCAATAAACTCCTCCCCTACTCATACCAACAAGATAAAGGAGAACATATTTTAAATTTGACTAAAAAATTATTCTGGTCTCAATCTTTTGCAACAGGCGATCATTTAATAGGTTTGAGGAAGATTGTAAACGAGGCAATAAACATATTGAAATAAAGGGGGAGGGAAATGGCTATCCGAGACTTATTATTACTCACAGGTCGGTTAACAGAAGTACATGGAGACAGTTTAGAGGCTTTACTTGCAACCTTTTCTGAAAGAGATTTAATGGCTTTTACCGAACTTGTTATCGTTCATCGTGTAGTTCCTCAAGTCATTAAGAAATTAAACAGGCAGTTTTCGTTAGAATTAGCCAATATTAATGCTAAAAAAATAAAAGGGGCACTGTTTCCTCACTGGACTGACGTACAAAGATGGATTCGTATTCATGACCAAGCTATGGAGGAGTTAATCGACATTCATAAGGTGTTTCATCCATTGGTCATAAAAGGGGGGTATTTACAATCTTTATATGAATTTGACTCCCCACGTATGCTTTCCGATTTAGACTTAGTTATCGATCACCAGCAAATCTGGGACTACCTTGGTTCTCTTCAAAGGAAGGGTTATCATCTCAAAAAGGCTCGGCTAGGTCGATATGCGATGAATCGTGATAATCCCAATTATCCTAAGTTTGTTGGTGTGTGCCCAATGTGGAAAGAATCAGAAGACGACATTGTAGAGATCGACATACATGTTGGTGCATTTCCAAGCTGTGGGGAGGGTTTGATCCTTTTCAAGGATACTGATCTTCACATAAAAAGATCAGTTTATTATCCTACAGCCGAAAAAAGTATTCTAATTTTACTGGCTCATATAGTTCGCCACGGCTTTTGCCGATTACGAGATATCAATGATTTTTACCTTTTATGGAACAAGCCAGAACTAGACAAGCAGATGGTAGAAGATGCGACAAAGGATGTATATCTTTATTCTGTACTTCAACATATCCGGCAATTAACAGATCAGGTTTACAGTGAACTTCCTATATATAAAAAAATAACGGGAGACCCGATGTTGTTTGCCGTTCAAAATGAAAAAGATCGAGCGAGAGATCGGATTATGCAATTCAGGTATTTATCCCAACTTTATAGTTCCTATTTTGGTGAAAAGATAGGATTACTGAAAGCCGCAAAAGCGCTTCCTTACCTTGAACGAACCAATCGCCCTTATCCGATTTGGGAACATAGAAAGACCAATGGAATGGATGACGAGAGAATGGTGTTTGTTCCTTTATATTGGTATCAAGGTGACATTCTAGACGATGTAATTCAGACTTTAGATAGTGATCAGATAAAGGTGTATCCTGAGTTCCAAGCTGTAGTTGTGTCACCTGGGGAAGAGCAGGAGTTGATCATTGTTCCGAATTTTATATTAACATCTACAAGTTATCGACCTAATTACTCACTACTACCTAAACAAGATGATCAGGTAAAAATGCTGTTTAACCAATTTGGGGTTAGGGAGTATGGCATTGTTCCTACTTATAATGAATAGGAGAACAGCCAAAATAGGATGTTCTCCTTCTACATTGATCTTGGTGCTTTAATTCCTAACACACGTAAACATTCTTCAATTACGGTTGCGACGGAATAGACCAAATTCAGACGGGCATCTCGATTTTCTGAATCAAGTATGCGCACTTTTGCATAGTAGCCATTAAAGAAACGAGCTAGATCCAATGCATAGCGAGCAATTTTAGATGGATCATAATCTTCCCAAGCCTGTTTGATGACCTCACCAAAACGGGAGAGGTGAGAGATAATGGGCCACGCTTCATCTTCGTTAATCGAATAACCAGTTTGAGGGAGAAAGTTTCCCGCTTTACGCATTAATGAGTGGCAACGAGCGTGAGTATATTGCAAGTACGGCCCTGTTTCTCCATCAAAGTTGAGCATTTGCTCGAAGGAAAAATCAACGTCGTTGGTTCGGAAGTTCTTCAAGTCCTGGAAGATAACCGCCCCTATGCCGACCTGTTGAGCAACCTCATATTTATTTTCGAGTGTTGGATTTTTTTCGTTTATGATTTGGTATGCGAGATCTACAGCTTCATTTAGAACTTCTTCTAACAAAATGACTCGCCCTTTTCGTGTGGACATTTTCTTTCCATTTTGAAGCATCATGCCAAATGGAATATGAACCATGTCGTTTTCCCAGTTGAAACCAGCTTTGCTAAGAACTAGCTTAATTTGTTTAAAATGCAATGTCTGTTCGTTTCCTACGACATATAGAGATTGAGCAAAGTCGAAATTTCGTTTGCGAAATAATGCTGTTGCAAGGTCGCGGGTTGCATAAATAGTGGCTCCGTCTGATTTTTGTATAAGACATGGAGGAAGCTCATACTCATCTAAATTAACGACAAGAGCGCCTTCACTCTCTTCGAGCAATCCTTTCTCAGATAGCATTTTTATAACTTCGTCCATTTTGTCGTTATAGAAGGCTTCTCCATGAAGGTAATCAAATGAAACATCCAGCAGGTTATAAATACGGAAAAACTCTTTTAAGGACTCTTCACGGAACCAGTTCCACAATTCGCGAGTTTGCGGATCTCCATCTTCTAACTTTTTAAAGTAAAGACGACCTTCATCATTTAATTCAGGATGCTTTTCGGCTTCCTCATGAAATTTGACATATAGACGCAACAGTTCGGTAATCGGTTGTTGTTTTACCTTATCTTCGTCGCCCCATTTTAAATAAGCAACAATCAACTTTCCAAATTGAGTGCCCCAGTCCCCTAAGTGATTAATTCGAATAGGAGTATAACCATTTTTTGCAGCAAGGTTTGCGATTGCATTACCGATTACTGTTGAACGTAGATGCCCCATTGAAAATGGCTTCGCAATGTTTGGGCCAGAAAGGTCAATTGTAACATTGCGGTTACCGCCTTCAAAATTTGAACCGTAGTTTCCTTTTTGAGAAATAATTCGATCCAGTACTTCTAGGCTTATTTGTGTTTTATCCAAGAAAACATTGATGTAAGGCCCAACAGCATTAACCTTTGAAAAAAGAGGATGACTGATCGAGGAGGCTACCTGTTGTGCAATATCTTGTGGAGAGCGCTTAAGGATTTTTGCCCAAGTGAAACAAGGGATAGCATAGTCTCCAAAATCGGGGTTTTTTGGTTTTTCAACAACCAGTGTAATCTGGTTAGTTACTTGATCATCTAAAGCGTCTTCAAGCGCTTGAACTACCATCTCTTTAATATCCATTGAAAGCCCTCCTTGTTATATAAATAAAAAAACTCATCTCCTGTAAAGGAGACGAGTTTTTCCCGTGGTGCCACTCCAGTTGCATTATAAAAATGCCACTTTACTATGATAACGGGAGTGTATCCCGGTTACGTTTACTGTAGTTCAACGCAACATCTCATGAGCGCGCTTCAAAAAGGGATGTTTACTAGGCTCACAGCAACCCTAGTTCGCTGAAAAACAGATCCCTTTTTTACTTTCTCAGTCATCGGTTGTCCTGTATCAAATTTTATTAGCATCTTATCAGATGTGATCAAAAATGTAAAGGAGTGGTTTATGTGAAAATTTTAAATAGGGCATTTGAGTGTGATGAATTAGAATACATAAAGGAAAAAATAATTTCTACGTTCAATCCAGTTGGGATTGGTTTAAATGGTTCTATGGCAAGAGGAGATTTCCACTGTCATTCTGACGTGGATCTTGAAGTGTTTACT
>k87-310668_pt1 | contig 10156 bp, 10 predicted proteins | sample MGYA00084031_6733416 | MGnify analysis MGYA00084031
AAGGGGCGTTTACCATGCGGAAATGGACGGTTATTGCCTGTGCTTGCTTGCTCATATGGCTCACTGCCTGCGGTCAGGGGGACAAGATTCAAACCGCTGGCGGGAAAAAGGAGGAGCAGCAGAAAAAAATCAAGGTGTTGTCGGAAACGGAACGGAAAAACGTATTGGCCAAGGTCGATCAAGGCATGACGCAAGCCGGGCGTGATTTTGCGCTGCGGCTGCATCAATCGCTCGCAACGGAGCTGGAACAAGAGAACTTGATTCTATCGCCTTACAGCATTACCCAAGCGCTTGCGCTGGCATACAACGGCGCTGCAGGGGATACGGCGGCCGAGATGTCCGCCATGCTCGGCTGGAAGGACCAGCCCTTGGCAGACGTCAATGAAGGGAACCACCACCTATCAACGCTTCTGGAGCGCGGAAACGGCGTAGTCCTGAATGTGGCCAATTCCGTCTGGTATCAGCAGGGAGTGGCTATGAAGAAGGACTATCTGAACACGCTTCAAGACAGCTATGGGGCAGTGGTCAAAGGGACCCATTTAGGGGAAGACAAGGCTATGAACCAGATCAACGACTGGGTGAACAAGAAGACGGAAGGGATGATCCCCTCCATCTTTAGCGAGCCTCCAGGCGGCGTTGCTGTATTGATCAATGCGATCTATTTCAACGGGGGCTGGAAGGATGAATTCGATCCGGCGAATACCGTGGACGAGTCGTTTACCTTGGCCAACGGCAACAGTAAGCAAATTCCGATGATGAAGCGGGAAGGTAAATACGAATATAAGGAAGGGGAGGATTGGCAGGCCATTCGCATCCCGTATGCGGAAGGGCAGATGCATATGCTGGTCATCCTGCCGAAGGCGTCCTCTTCGATTGACACGCTGCATCAGGAGCTGTGGGAGGATGCGTCAGCCTGGGAGGAAGGCTTCTCCTACGAAACGGTTAAGCTGAGCCTGCCGCGATTTAAGGCGGAACAGTCCTTTGAGCTGCCGAAAACGCTGCAAGGGCTCGGCATGGTCAAGGCATTCGATCCGCTTGAAGCGGATTTTACCGCCATGGCCGAAGGAGGAGACGGCTTCTACATCGACGAAGTGAAGCATAAAGCGGTCGTTGACGTCAGCGAAACCGGGACGAAAGCCGCTGCCGTTACCTCGGTTGGGGTTGTAGCGAGCGCGGAGCCTCCTTCCGAGCCAATCGAGATGGACGTCAACCGCCCGTTTTTCTTTGCGATCGAAGATCGGGACACGGGTTCATGGGTATTCATTGGGTCTGTATTTGATCCCCGGGCATAATATACAATAACGATTCAGACCCTCCCATTATTTTTACCCAAAAATAGGCAACTTTGTTATAATGATCGAATAAGACTAAAATGTATAACAAAGGGAGACTCGGATTGCCTATGTCCATGCCGAAACCGAAATTATTCATCGGCTCCTCCAGAGAGTCCATCAAGTATGCCCGAGCGATCCACGAACAGCTCAAACGGACGGCACAGGTGACACCCTGGTATGGCGGTACGTTCGGGGCGAACATGTATACGATGGAGGCTTTGGAGAAGCAGCTTGCGTCCAGTGACTTTGGTGTGTTCGTATTTGCTCCAGACGATGTGGCGTTGATTCGAGGCAAGCATGTCTTTGTAACCCGCGACAATACACTGTTTGAAATGGGCCTGTTCTGGGGAAGGCTCGGAAGGCGAAGGGTGTTCTGCATCATTCCCGATCACGTGGAGCCGGATGAAGAGTCCGTGCAGGACGTGACGGTTAAGGAATATCATCTGCTCTCCGATCTGCAGGGCATTACGCTGCTGGAATACGAGCTGCGAAGCGACAACGATTATAAATCGGCGGTGGATGTCGCATGCGGGCATATTATGCATGCAATCGAAGCGGAAGGAGCTTATATCAGCCCGAACGACGTGATTGAGCAGAAGGAATTGGAGCTTAGGCGCAAGCAGAGCGTGCTGCATTTTTTCTGGGAATATAACCGGAATGTGCATGTAACGGATGAAGCCGAGAAGTATCATGCGCTGAGTGAAGCCGTACGCAATTCCCTGCTGCCGCCCGGCAAAGGCGATTACCGGGTAACGGGGGCAGCCTTCTGGGCCCGAAAAGGAGATGAGGGAATCGGGCATATTGGGGGTAATGTAGGAAGAGGGAGATTTTTCCCGTTTGGCGAGAATCGTTCCCCGAGCAACCAGTCGATTTATGTGATGGATGTCTATAATAGTGGAAAATGGGCATTTTATCACGAAGAGGAAGTTGCGCAGGTGTATGTGTTCTGCTATCCTTTAGGGGAGAATCATGTGCTGTCGGTGCATTTTACAGGACATGACGTTCTTTCGGAGGACGAACTCGCGGAGATTGTGGAACAGAACCGTGAGCTGCTTCGTACCATCAGGCATTTAGTTGGAGGGGATTCGCCATGAGCAGGAATGAGAGGAAAAAAACAACTTCATCAAGTCAGCCGCAAGAGTCCGCCAATGGGAGCTGGGTGGTTCGGGGACCGGTGCCGATGCTGAGTACGCTGAAATCGCGTAATCGAAAGGTAAGGCGCCAGAGCAAGAATAGCGTGTATGTCGGCCCTTCGGTTGAAGGTGTAGATAAGAAATATGTCAAGGTTATCAGCGGAGCCGTTGATGATAATAAGCCCTCATTTGCTTAGATCATAAGGTTGCTAAATGGATTGCTAAGGCTTGATAAGAATAAAAGACAGGAGACCGCTTGGCATGGGCCGGGGCGGTTTTTTGTTCATTTGCAGGGCTGCTTTCGCTTGCTTTTGGGCAAGGGAGGTTTGGAGCGACGCGACCCGTACCCGGGAACGAGATCCGCGGGACAAGCGTTCACCAAGAAACCAGGAACTCCTAGTTAGATAGATGCGGTTAGAACGGAGGAGATGCAGATGGAGGATCGGCTTACTTTTTTAGGCACGGGGGATGCGATGGGAGTCCCTCGGGTGTATTGTGATTGCCAGGTCTGTAGGGAGGCACGAGAGACGGGGATGAATCGCCGGCTTCGTTCCTCGGTGCTGGTGGAGGGCGGCGGAGAGGAATTCATCATCGATTGCGGACCGGATTGGCGCTTCATGATGGAGCGCCTCGGCAAGCGAAAGGTGAGGGACATGCTGATTACCCATGCCCATTTCGACCATATCGGCGGACTTCCGGAATGGAGCGATGCGTGCCGGTGGCTTGGGGAGAAAGGGCGGCTATACGCGCCGGCCGAGGTGGTGGAGCAGATTGTCCGGCAATACCCGTGGCTGCCGCGGCAGATGGAGATGACCGCTGTGGATGATGGAGTGACGCTATGCGGCTGGGCCATAACCTGCTGGAAAGTAAACCATGGCAAGAACGGCTTCAGTTACGCGTACCGATTCCGCAAGGGCGATTATCATTGGGTATACAACTCCGATTCCATTAACCTGAGCGCCGGGGAAAAGGAACCCCTGCACGGCCTCGATCTGCTTGTGCTGGGGACCAGCTTCGTGCATGAAACGGCACCTTTTGAGACGCGCTCCGTCTATGACATGAGGGAAGCCGCGGAGCTGCTGTCCGAGGTAAAGCCGCGCCAGACGATCTATACCCATATGTCCCATGACGTGGACCTGCGGAAGGCCCTCCCGCTGCCCGAAGGGGTTCGCGTGGCGAAGGCGGGCATGACGGTGGGCTTGCATAAGTAAAGGGTAGGAGCGCAGCAAATCCGTTGGGCTTCACCCCTATACAGATCGAAACCAGATGGCCGTGCCCGGATGTTGTCCGTGCGCGGCTATTTCTTGTTTAGGTGATTCGAAGGGAGCGGGGCAGGATCGGGCATCGAAGCAGCGGAGGGAACGAATCGATACACGGTATACCAACCACTATACAACATTGATGCAAGTGAGAAGATGGGTAGCTTGTGCCCCTTTCGATTCCGTGCTTTTATATTTTGGAACCTTATCAAGAAGCTTTAAGGTTGAATTTTAAGGTTTGCAAGAGCCTCGTGTTTCTGGTACAGTAGGTTCTCAATCGGAAGAGGGAGGGAAGCCGCATGCCTTTTTACAAGCCGAAGGAAATTGCCGATGAACTCGGGATCAGCACAAGCGCGTTAAGACATTATGAATCCTGGGGCGTCGTGCCTGCACCGGAACGGAGCGCGAACGGGTACCGTTTATATACGCAAGTGCATCTCGCTTATTTCCGCTGCCTTCGGGCCATGTTTCCCGGATTCGGATACGCAGTTACCTACGAGGTGCTTCGTCATGTACAAAATGGAGAGCTGGACGCAGCGTTATGGCTCGTGAATGCGGAGCAAGTCAAGCTTATGCAGGAGAAGAAAACCGCCGACGAAACGCTGGCCATGCTGGAAAATCCGGAGCTGCCCATTGAGAATCAGAAGAAGCTGAAGCCGGTCATGACCATCGGTGAGGTGGCCGAAGCAACGCATGTGGAACCCTCAGCCATCCGTCATTGGGAGAAGGAGGGGGTGCTGACACCCGATCGGAATCCCGAGAACGGATACCGGCTGTATACGCCGAAGCATGTTCGTCAAGTTCTGCTGATCCGATCGCTGCGAACGACCGTATTTTTTCTCGATAAAATCAAAGAGATTGTCCAGGTGGTGGAGAACCAGAGCATCGACCATGCCAGAAAGCTGCTGAAGCAAGCGCTGGCCGGCATTCATCAGCGGAATCGTCGGCAGTATATCGGGATTCAGAAATTGATGGAGCTGTGCATTGAGGTGGGGCTCATGGGGGCGGACGAGTCCGCGGAGCACAAGCCGATTCATACATTTGATCCGGAGCGGGACCGTTAGCTGAAGTCGGAGGGGTAGAGGAATTCGCTTGATACAGGTTCGTGAACATAGAACAAGCCCCCGTCAGAGACGGAGGCTTGTTGCAGCATTATATACATTAGCTCGGGTTGAGGATAAAGGTATCAATGACGTGCTTGACGCCGTCCTCGTTATTGCTCTTCGTCACAAAATCGGCGATTGCTTTCAGCGGCTCAATGGCATTGCCCATCGCAACGCCAAGTCCTGCCGCTTCGAGCATTTCATGGTCATTCCAGGAGTCCCCGATCGCGATGGTTTCTTTCAGATCGCAGCCGAAATGATTGGCCAGGAACGTAAGCGCATGGCCTTTCGTCCCCTCTTTATGCATGAACTCCAGAAAATGCGGCTTCGATTTCGTAATATGCACGTCTTCGCCCAGCAGCTCGCGGAAGATAGGAATGAGCTCGTCCAACACGTCCGGATCATCGATAATAAGCATTTTCGGGGTTGGCTGCTTCACCATCTTCATAAAGTCCGGCTCTATATAATAAGGGGTCCGGTTCAGTGCGCAGTAGTCGATCAGCTTTTGGTTTTCCTCACGGGCATAGAGCTTGTCGTCGATATAGGTCTGCAGATGAAGATTGTGCTCCACGCAGTATTCATAGAGCTTAACGGCGGCATCGATCGGGAAATAGCGCTCGTACAGCACCTTTTCGTCCAGCAGGTTTTTGATGAGGGCACCTTGATAGGTAATGATCGGAACGTTAAGTCCGGTTTGTCTGGCTATCGCTTGGGCTGATGCATAGGCACGCCCCGTAGCGAGCGTGACAACGACGCCCTTCGAAACGGCCTCTTCCAGTGCTTGCTGGACCCCGGGCGTAACCTCCTTGTCATCATTGATCAGCGTGTCGTCGATATCGATGGCCATCAGTTTGTAGGTTGTCATGGTCTTCTCTCCTTTGGTCGGTCTCTGGTCTCTATCTGTATCTGCCTTCTATTGTACCTCTAAACGGCCTCCGATTGTACCTTTGGCGGCACGGATTTCAATTCCGCAACCACCATCCCGGCCAAAATGCATACACAGCCGATACCGCCGATGAATGTAAGCCGCTCGCCCGCGAACAAAATGCCGGTCAGCGCGGCAAAAACAGGCTCTGTCGCGAAAATGATCGCGACCCTGGACGGCGTCGTATACTTCTGGCATACCGTCTGGATCCAGAAGGCAAAAGCGCTTGTGGGCCCGATCGATACGGCCAGTGCCCACAGCACATGGGGCCGGGTCAGCTGCTCAAAGAGGGCAGCGGGATCCGAAACAGGCTCCGTCAAGGCAGAAGCGGCGAGGCTAAGCAGTCCGACGACCGCCATTTGCAGCGCCGCGAGCGGCAGGGCAGGGTAGCGTCCGGCATAGATCCCCGTATAACCGATATGCAGCGCAAAACCGATTGCGCATACAAAGATGAGGAGGTCACCGCGGTTCAGGCTCATGCCCGATCCGGAGAAGGTCAACAAGTACAGCCCTGCCGCTGCAAGCAGCGCGCTGAACCAGGTATACTTGGAAATCGAATGCCGAAGCAGAGCAAAGGACAGGAAGGGCACCAGCACAACGGATAGTCCGGTGATGAACCCCGCGTTCGAGGTCGTTGTGTACAGCAATCCCGCGGTTTGAAAGGCATAGCCTATGAATAAAAAAAGGCCCAGCACGCACGAGTGCAGGAGCATTTTAAGGGTCATTTCCTTCCATTGGCTCCGATAGAAGACGGTAATGATGATGGCCAGCAGCAAGGCGGCGCCGAGAAAACGGACGCTGTTGAAAGCCATGGGCGGAAGCACGCGTACCGCATGCTGAACGATGAGAAACGTACATCCCCACATCATGGCGACCAGAAGGAGGCTGAGATCGGCAGCGCGAGATCGGTTCACGATGGTGTCATCCTTTCAAATTCGTATGTAAATGTTATCTAGCATAATGAAAAGCCCGGATGCGACCGGAGCGGGCTAGTCGTTAAAGCTGCTGCACCCCAAGCGCTCGGGATCAGACGTCATTTCTTGGCTGGGTCTGGCATCGCAGTGCAGGCAAGTGATCAAATTGTATCCCAAAATGAAGAATCGGACAACCGTTTCAAGGGGTCCTCAGATGGAAGGTCTGGACAAAAAGAGGATGATTTTGCTATACTATTAAACCGAACGTATATTCGCTTTCGGGTGATTGTGAAGCGGGTATACAGCGCTATTATAGGACTCCAAGACACATGGAAGAGCTGAGAAAGGAAGAATTGCATCATGATGGGAAGAGCACATTTAATTATCAGCACAGGGGTCACGTTATCGGTTATGGGCATGAGCGGGGTTCAGGTGACGCTGCCCGCCGCCGCGGTGGCCTTAGTCAGCTCGCTGCTTCCCGATATTGACGAGCCGAATTCCCTGCTGGTTCGCAAGGCCATTCCTGCCGAAATACTGCGCCTGCTGCAGCTGGCCATGATCGGGGCGGCTCTATTCGTATTGTTCTATGGCCGCGACTATGCGCCCTGGAATTTCGCCTTGGCCGGACTAATCGGGGTTGTATCCTTTCTGCCAAGCAGGACGCTTCGGCATGTCGTCATGTTTCTGATCGGGCTTGGCCTTATCGCCTTCGGACAAGGCTTCAGTCCATGGAACCTGATTGCAGGCAGCGTACTGATCGTGGCCTCGCTTGTCACCCATCGCGGGTTCACGCACACGATTTACGCCGCTTGCGGCTGGTGCGCGCTCCTGTATTTTGCCTCACAGGGCAAGGAGGGAGCGGAAAGCCTGTGGTTTGCCGGGGGCTTGTCGTATTCCATCCATTTGCTCTCCGATGCCTTGACGAATCGAGGCATTCGGCCGCTGCCGCCGCTGAAGTGGCGAATCAAGCTGAAGATCATGAGCACGGGGAGCCGCTGGGGCCGCACGGTGGAGAATATTTGCATTCTGCTGACGCTGGTGCTGTTGTGGTACGTGTTCATGGCATCGGGCTAATCCCGTTCGGAGGAAGCCTTAAGGAACAACCTCGGTCCGTTAGATGTATGCGGATAAAACAGACAAAGAGAAGACCCGCCCACAGCAGCGAGCGATTGCGCTTTCGCTGAAGGGCGGGTCTGTTTGTGCTGCTTGGGGAGGATGCTATTCCTCGAGGAAGATGAGTCCTACCAGATCGTCCATTTCGAGGTTGCCGAAATAGTGCTTGACGTCAACGCCGGACAAGGCGGCGCGAACGGTTTGCTCCTCGTATTTTTTGCCGCGGAGGAGGTTTTCGATATCGGCGACATCCCCTACACCGAAGAAATCCCCGTAAATTTTAATTTCTCCGATATGCCCCTCCCGGATATCCATCCGGATATCGATAATGCCGACCGGAAATTTCTTGGCATGCTTCACGTTGCTCTCCGGCGACAGGCCGTAGTTCCAATCCCAATTCTGATAACGCTCTTTGGAGATTTGGTTGATGATCTCCCAATCCTTGTCCTGCAGCACATACTGCGGCACCTGATCCGGCTCCATGCCAAAAATGGAACGCAGCAGCTCTGCGCGGAACTCCTCGATCGTCATGTCGGTGCCGAGCAGCTCTTTGATGTTGGCTACGCGGCTGCGCACCGATTTCGTGCTCTTGGATTTGAATTTTTCCGGATTTGCGTTCAAGGAGGCCTGTACATCATCCAGGTTCAAATCGAACATGAGCGTTCCGTGGCTGAACATGCGCCCGCGGGTGGAGAATTGGGCATTGCCCGATATTTTCTTCTCGCCGACCTGAAGGTCATTGCGGCCGCTTAATTCTGCAGGCACGCCCATTTTTCGCAAAAAGTCGATAACAGGCTGCGTGAACTTCAGGAAATTGTGGAAGGATTGGCCGTCATCCTTCGTAATAAAGCTGAAATTGAGGTTGCCGAGGTCATGATACACCGCGCCTCCGCCGGACAGTCGGCGAACGACCTGGATGTTGTTGTTGCGGACGTACTCCTGATTGATTTCCTCAATCGTATTCTGATGCTTCCCGATAATGATGGAAGGCTTATTAATGTAAAAGAGAAGGTAGCTCTCGTCCATGGACAAGTGCTTCAAGGCGTATTCTTCAATCGCCAGATTGATGGCGGGATCGTGGATTCCCTGATTATCGATAAACAGCATAACATCCTCCGTCGTTACATGTATTTAGATTGGCATTGCTTCTTATTCACTTATTGTAAACCAATTGCAGTGCGAAAGACAAAGCATTCCGTATTGACGTTTGGGTGAAGGTACCCACATAATGATGGCATTGCGAGCAGCAAGTACAGGAGGCGTGAGAAATGACGGAAACCAAGCAGTCTTGGATCGAAGTATACGGTCACGGAGGCGATATCGAGACGGCCGCAGCGAGGTTTGGACAAAGGGCGGAGGCTATTCTCGACTACAGTGCCAACATTAATCCATTAGGCCCTCCGGTGGAAGTTATCGCAGCATTGCGGGATGGTCTGGGAGCGGTCATTCGTTACCCCGACCCGGGGCATCGCCGGTTCAAGGCGATGCTTGCCGAGCATGTGGGGGCCGGGACCGAGAATATTCTGGTCGGAAACGGTGCCGCGGAATGCATGGCTCTGCTCTTGCTGGCACTAAGGCCTGAGATTGTCGGCGTTGTCGATCCCTGTTTCTCGGAATACCGCGAATTGGCTCTTAAGTTCGGAGCGGGCATACGCTCCGTAAGCGGCGAGAAGGAAGGGGCATGGCGCGCGTCCAGCCGGCGGATCATGGAGCTGTTGTCCGGCTGTGACCTGGTGTTCCTGGGTCAGCCGAACAACCCGAACGGCGTACAGTACAGCTTGGAAGACATCCGGGCAATCGCAGGGGAGGCGCAGCGGCTGGGTACGTGGCTCGTGCTGGATGAAGCGTTCATGGATTTCATTCCGCATGGAGAGAGGCAGACGCTGCTGCCGGAGCTGTCCTCTTATTCAAGGACCGTCATTATAAGATCGATGACCAAGTTCTATGCGATACCGGGACTGCGCCTCGGTTATGCGGTCGGCCATCCGGACGTCATCCAGTCCATGTCAGCCATGCAAGTGACATGGAGCGTCAACGGACTGGCCCTGTTGGCAGGGGAAGCCTGTCTAAGAAGCGGCAGCGAGTATGAGCGGCGAACCCTGGAGCTGATCCATGGCGAGCGTTTGAGGCTGACCGACGGGCTGCAGGCGCTCGGTGTGGACGTGACGCCAGGGGAAGTCAACTATTTGCTGGGAGAGCTGCCGACCGGTTGGACGGCAGCGGCATTTCAAACGGCAATGGGCATGCGCGGTGTCCTGATTCGCAGCTGCGCCATGTATCCCGGACTGGGAGAACGCCATTTCCGCCTGGCTGTAAAGGATGGGGAATCCAACAGCAGGCTGCTGCAAACCGCTGCGGAAGTGCTCCAGGGCTCG
>k87-279555_pt1 | contig 10155 bp, 8 predicted proteins | sample MGYA00084031_6733416 | MGnify analysis MGYA00084031
AGTACTTCCTGTAACACAAACCGCAAAACCATTTTGAGCATATGCCCTAAATATATTCTATTCATATTATGGGCATATGTCAATAATTTTACGCAAAAAAATTTTAAAACTGCTCCATAAATCTCTCAGCAACCGGTTTGAAAAAGTCGGGATACAGGTGATGTACCAGCTCAATCCGCCCTTCGTCGCCCAGCCGCGTTATATCAGGCACCAGCGGCAGGCTGCCCAGGAAAGGTATCCCTGTCTCCTCTTCCACCTGCTTCCCCTTGCTCCTGCCAAACAGTTCTATAACCTCTCCGCATTTGGGGCATTGCAGATAGCTCATGTTCTCCACAAAGCCCACAACAGGGACGTTCATCGTTTTAGCCATATGTATGGACTTCCTTACAATCAATCCCACCAGCTCCTGCGGCGAAGTCACCACCACTATCCCATCAAGGGGAAGGAACTGCATAACCGTCAGAGGAGCATCGCCTGTTCCAGGCGGCAGGTCCACAAGCAGGAAATCCAAATCACCCCAGTCCACTTCTTCGTAAAACTGTTTGACGACCCCCGATATTATGGGCCCCCGCCATATTACGGGCTGGTCTTCCTTATCCAGCAGCAAATTTATCGACATGACCTCAATGCCTTTAACAGTGATGGCCGGCAGCAGCGCCCCTTCCCTGCTCTTTGCCTTGCCTTTTATGCCGAACAGCTTGGGTATACTTGGGCCGGTGATGTCGGCATCAAGGATTCCCACTCTATAGCCTTTCTCCTTGAGCCATGTAGCAAGCAGCGCCGTCACCGAGGACTTCCCTACCCCTCCCTTTCCGCTCATCACCGCAATCACGTGCTTTATATCGCCGTAGGGGTTGGTCGACTTAGGGATATTTCCATGCCCTCTGTTTGGATTTTGCGTTTCCTGTGACATACACAATCTCCTTTCCTCGATCTTGCATTTATCTGAGATTTTTGTTAAAGATAGAAAGACAGGTATTGTCCTTTTATGTGTAGTTTAACCCCTTGGGTATTCAAACTATAAATCATCAAATCTCAACTACCCATATGTAAGTCATCAAAATTATCACTCTGCTAGTGAACTCATAAACCGCATGGTCATTTTCTCTTAAACTCACCAGGATAAACAATTTTCTTCCCTATTCAAGGCTCAATACTATTGATACAATACTCTCTCCGGTAACAAACATTGCGGCTACCCGTGCAAAGCAAAACTTATTAGCATATGCCAATTATATTCTAGCCTTATTCTGTCAATCTGTCAACAATATATCAATAATTATCAGCTTAAAAATCAGCCTGTCAGTGCTACATTATACTATTGTAGCCACAAGAAAAGCGCCGCTCACCTTCCGATTGAAATCAGAAGCAATCCAACAGGACTTTTGTAATTGCAAGCTAAAAAAATAAAAGAGACACGGCTTACTGGCTCTGTGCCTCTTTCATACTATGTCGTATTCGCTTCCATAGCCTAAATATAATACCCTTTTGTTCATCCACACGGAAGTATCTGCCGGTGGTACGCGGAACGAATATAATACCAAGGTCCTCTATGGGATTCTGGTAATCCTGGTATTCTAGGGTCAACACCTTATCCTTACGCCTCACTTCCACCCATATGAAGTACATGCACTGGCTCAAAACCTCATGCAACATATCCTCGCTGTTTATATCCCTGCCGTTTAGCCTCAGCAATATATCCCCGCGCTGTACGCCCATCTTTTGGGCCGGAGACTCAGGGAGTACCTCAAGAACCCTAAGCCCCCTCCATGGCACCGCAAAAGCCGGCTTGCCCCGCATCTGCCCCCGTTTGCTTAAAATGATGAGCAGCTCATGAAACAGGGGCGCACTCACCGCTGCAACGTATTTCACCCAGTAAACCCGTGATGAAACCACAGCCATGATTAAAATGGCCGTGCTGTACACCCCCAACCAGAACCCCGACTCCCGCGTCCTTTCGTTCGGCAGCTGGGTTATGGCAATGTCACCGTATCCCAAAACAGCGACGATGGGCAGAAGGGCAAACACCTGCGCCATGTTTTGAGGCTTAAAAAGCGGCCACCAGTCAGGCATGGCCACACCACCACCCGAGGCCAGGCTGGCACCGGCTTCCGGAATAACCAGCACCACCAGTGGTATGGGCCACACCTTTTGCATGAGGTATGCCCCCACCGGCTTAAACATCCTGTGCTCTATCCATACAGGGAGGCTGTCCTTGTAGCCATCCAGTATGATAAGCAGGCTCTCCATGAGGTGCAAGATTCCCACAAGAGCAATTAAAGACGACACGTCTACTTTAGGCCAACCCGTAAGCAGGCTAACCAACGAAACTATTCCCCCGGCATAGGAAAAACATATATACCTTTGATTGAACAACATCAAGAAAAGCGCCAGGGGCCAAATAAAAAGTATGGCATTGTAATCGATGGCAATGCCAATCAGCACTATGAGCACGCTGGCCATCAGCCCCACAAGCATGCCATACAGCACCACATCGGCCAGCTGGGTAGACACGGGATTGCGCAGAACGCCCAACCATGACTCTTCCAGACGCGCATTCCTCTGAATATACAGATAAGCCACCATCACAATGCCTATAAAGAACAGGCTGGTTATAGCCTGCGCAAAAGAAGAAAATATAAGCTTTACTAAGGCCAAACCAAAGACCCCCTACTTCTTCTCGTTAAGCATCTTCCTTATCTCCTCAATACCCTTTTGCAGCTGAATATCAAGTTCCACGGGTAGTTCCTTACCGGGATTTTCTCTTAAGAACTTCTTGGCCTCCTCGCTCAGGTCAACCTCGACATCCGGTACGACGCCTTTTTGATGTATATCCCTTCCCTTTGGAGTAAAGTATTTGGCCACCGTTATCTTGAGAGCCGACCCGTCCCTGAAGGGACCGCGCAATCCCTGAACCAATCCCTTGCCAAAGGTGGTTTTACCGATTATAGTGCCTACACCATAATCCTGAATAGCACCTGACAGTACCTCGGAAGCGCTGGCGCTGTATTCATTGACAAGCACCACCAAAGGGATACCTAAATATTCTTTGTCTGAATAATATTTTTCGCCTCTTCCCTGGCGGTTTTCGCTGTACACGATTAACCCTTCGGGCAGCAATATATCGGCAATTTCAGTGCAGGCCTCCAGCAGGCCGCCAGGATTGCCACGCAAATCCAAAATAAGCCCTTTCATCCCCTGACCTTTAAGCTCTTCAATAGCATTCTTGAAATTCTTTGGCGAGTTTTCGTCAAACTGGTACAGCCATATATAGCCGATTTGGCCGTCTAACATCCTGTATTCCATGTCAGGAATCTCGATAACCGCTCGTTCCAGAGTAAAATTAAGAGTCTGGCCATCCCGTAAAATGGTAATATTTACCTTCGTTCCCGGCTCTCCTTTCATCATGCTAACTGCCTTCTCCAGTTGGCTCCCGTCCACTTCCACGTCCTCAACCTTGATGATCTTATCCCCCTGCTGTATTCCAGCTTTGGCAGCGGGGCTATCCTTAAAAGCCCTGACGACGGTTATGAGGTTGTCTTTCTCATCCACCGTAACCATAAGGCCCACGCCCGCGTAGCTCCCCTGCGTCTGCACGATAAATTCCTTGTACTCCTCCGCGGTAAAATAAGTGGTATATGGGTCGCCCAGAGCGGCTGCCATGCCCTTTATAGCGCCAACAAACAGCTTATCCTGATCAGGCTCCTCTATATAGTCCCTCTCAATGGCCTGTCTCACTTCTTCAAGGGTCTGATACTTTTCAAGCAGCTGATACACTTCCCTGCTTACCACATACCTGTTTCCAGTTTGTATGTCGATATACTTGCTGACCTGAAAGGTTAAAAAGGACGAAAAAAATGCGGTGATGACGATGATGACGACTGCGCCCCATGCAGCGGCTTTCTTGCTTATCATCTAAGAATATTCCTCCTTAATACTGAATACAAATATTGTCAACATGAAATTATATATACTTAGATTTTGGCTTTATTATACCATCTTCTCCGGACTTTTCAAAATACTTTTTTAAATTTTTTAAAGAGAAAACCAAAGGCCAGAGAAGAACCAGCTCTTCTCTGGCCTATATACTGAGTGCGGCTCACCGCCCCAAATACGGTAGAGGATTAACAGGCACCCCATTCTTTCTCACCTCAAAATGCGCATGGGGACCAGTGGATATACCCGTGCTGCCCACCTTCATCACCGGCTGCCCTCGTTTTACCTGCTGCCCCGCCGATACTAGGATTTGCGAACCATGGGCATAAAGTGTGGTTATACCTCCTCCATGTTCGATTATTACGCAGTTGCCGTAGCCGCCGTACCACCCTGCAAATATAACCGTTCCATCAGCGCCGGCCACAAAATTCTGGCCGTATATGCTTTGCCCGCTTCCATAATTTGAACCTATATCTATGCCCGTATGTAGCCTTCTGGTACCATAAACAGGGTGTACACGATAACCAAAGGGCGAGGTTATAGTATAAAACCCTGGAACCGGCCACGCCAGTATCCCACCTGTATATTGACTGCCGGTTTGTTGTTGGCTGCTGGTATCCCCGCCTCCTCTAGACTGGGCCTGCCTTTTACGCTGTTCCTCCAGCTGCCTGAGCAATTGTTGGATGGTCTTTTCAAGTTCCTTTGACGTTCTTTCCAGCTCCTCCAAGTCGCGTTCATAACGCTCTTCCTGCTCCTTCAATTGCTGCAACAGTAAGCTCTGCTCCTTCTTCTTTTGTTCGATCTCCGCCTTTTGTCTGGCTACTGCCTGCTTTTTTTGTGTAAGGGATTGCTCCAATTCCTCCAGCTCGGCCCGCTTTTTATCCACCTGATCCCTGTACTGTCTCATCTGGTCAAGAACCTGGATATCAAAAACTATCAGCTGCTGCACCATGGACATTCGATCCAAAAACTCGTTTATGCTTTTCGCTTCCAAGAGCAGCTCCAGATATGAAGGGACCCCATTCATGTATATGGCCCTTATTCGATCAGCCATCAGCTTTTCCTGCTTTTCGGCCTCCTCAATAGCCCTCTCAAGCTCCTTGCGCGTCGCCTCCAGCTTCTCCTGCGTAGATTGCAGCTCTTTTTCAAGCTTATTTAGCTCCTGTTCCTTTTGTTTAAGCTGCTTTTCTATATCCTGCAGCCTGGCAGTTACCTCATTTTGTTGTTGCTTGACCTCTTCCAGCTGCTCTTCAGTATTCTTTATCTCTTCATTGACTTCATTGAGCTCCTGTTTCTTCTCATCGATGTTGGAAGCCGCCATGGCGGTAACCCCTGTAAAAACAAACAAAACAACGCATAGCAATGCAACAACCCTGTATCGCATCCCCTTCACCCCCATACGCGTTTGTTCATGTTTACAGCATCTACACGTTGTCTTTCTGCACTTGACAGCAGAGCAGCGGGATTGACAAACCAGCCATCATCTATGTCTTGATATCCATCAGCTCGATTTGCCCGCCATCATATCTTACCATAGCAAAAATACCGGCAAGCCCGCTTGATAAGCATGTCCACCTTTTGATCAAAAAAAATCATATGAAGTAGGGCATAATAGTAGGGCACAATGCCAACATTTATACCCTCAAGTGCTTTCTGATGGACAGGCAGCTGGCCAACACGCCCACACATGCCCCCACCAGCAAAGAAGCTTCAAGGACATACAGCATTACTTCATTCAATGGCAGCAGTTTAAATATCCCCAGATATCCCCACCTCATGTTTATATAGCTGCTCCTGTCAAGCAGGTATTTATATCCTAAAGCCACAACTCCTGTGGCTATTATGCTGCCCATCACTCCCAGGATGAGCCCTTCGATTATAAAAGGCCAGCGGATAAACCAATCGGTGGCTCCAATGTACTTCATGATCCCTATCTCTCTTCTTCTGGAATACACCGTCAACCTGACGGTATTGCTGATGATAATGGCAGCCACACTCGCCAGGACAGCCACAAGGCCCATGCCCACCAACCGGATAGTCCGTGCAAGCCATTCTATAAACTCGGCCACCTTGCTGCTGTAGTTCACCTCTTCAATGGCAGGGATCCCTTTTGCCTTTTCCACAATAGCATTCACGTATTCCGGCTTTTCTATTTTAACCAAAAAGGAGTCGGGCAAAGGATTGTTCTCTCCGGTATACCCGTCCAGCAGGTTTCCCTTATCGCCCAGCTGGCGCTTCCATTCCTCAAGAGCCTGATGCTTGGAGACAAACTCAACATCGTAAACGCCTTGCCAGCTGCTTATCTCATTTTCCAAACCGGAGCGTTCACTGTCGGTCACGCCGTCTTTCAAAAACAGAGTAATCTCCATCTTGGATTCCACTTCTTTCATCATCACATCCAGGTTGACAACGATAACCAGTATAAGCCCCAGGACGATCAGCGCAACCATTATGGCAGTAATTGACGCCAGCGACATGACGCGATTGCGAAGGATATTTTGGAACCCGTGATAAACAAAAAACCTCCAGCTCCTAAGGCTCATCAAAATATCCCCCTTCCTGCTCGTCCTTGATCAAAACCCCCTTACGGAATTGAAGCACCCGTTTTCGCATGGCGTTGACGATGCTCTTGGCATGAGTGGCCATGATTACGGTAGTCCCTCGACGATTTATCAGATTTATTATTTTCATGATCTCCATGGCAGTTACAGGATCCAGATTGCCGGTGGGCTCGTCCGCGATGAGAATTGAGGGATTATTCACAAGGGCCCTGGCAAGAGCCACCCTCTGCTGTTCGCCGCCCGACAGCTGATGTGGGTAAGCATGGGCTTTTGAACCCAGCCCTACCATACTCAATACAGCTGGCACTCTCCTGCGGATCTCCTTTGGAGAAGCCCCCACGATCTCCATGGCAAAAGCCACGTTTTCATAGGCCGTCCTGTCGGGGAGCAGCCTGAAGTCCTGGAACACCACTCCCAGCTTGCGGCGATAATACGGAATTTCCTTCCTCCTTAAAGATGATAAGTCAACGTCATCCACAATTATGCTGCCAGATGTGGGCTCAATCTCCTTAAGGAGCAATTTTATCAGCGTGGTCTTACCTGCCCCGCTAGCCCCCACTATAAACACAAACTCGCCATTTGCAATTGTAAAGTTTACATTTGATAGCGCACACAGACCATTTGGATAAACCTTTGTCACGTTTCTAAACTGTATCAAGAGTAACACTCCCGTTTCTGCTTCTCTAGCATCATCATTATTTTGAATGTAACCGCATCATGAAAGTTTCTCAGGTCAAGCCCCAGTGCTTTTTGTATCTTGTCCAGGCGATACACCAGGGTGTTACGGTGAATATAAAGCTGCCTGGCTGTCTCGCTCAAGTTCAAATTGTTTTCAAAAAATTTATTAATGGTGGTTATCATCTCTTCATTGAGCACTTTTCTGGCTTCTTCGTTAAAAATCGCTTCACAGTATTTCTGTGAAATTTGCAGGGGAATCTCGTGCAGAAACCGCTCCAGAAGCAAGCTGTCATATCTGTATATTCGACCGGTCACGTCGTACATCAACCCTACTTCTATGGCCTGCATGGCTTCAAGGTACGATTCCCTCAGCTCAAAAATGCTGGGCTTGGTCTTGCCTATTCCAATGCAGATCCTCACGGTGATTTCATTGAGTATGGTCTCTTCCATAGCGGCTGCCATCTGCTCCAGCTCATCCTCATCCATCTCGTCAAACACCAGTTTAACCAGTATTACGGTTCGGCTGTCAAACAATATCAGAATATCTCCCTGACTTTTGGGGAAGACCTTTAAAAGCAGCTTGTAGACCTGTTCGGCTTCCATGCTGGCAGTACGTATGACGAATACACATCGCGCCACATCGGGCTCCAGCTTATACTCCCGAGCCAACTCCTGAAGTTCAAGGTCGGACACCTGATCCAGTATAATCCTGCGCACAACCTCTTCTCGATTAAGCTTCTGTATATTGGACTTCAAGTACAGCTCAATGATCGATGCAATCAGCATGCAGTAATTTCTCGTGACCTTGCTTACACCATCCATGGCTATAAAATAAGCTATGGTCTTATCAACGGTGAACCTCATATAAGTCCTGCCATTGTGGACAAAGGTGAGCTTGCCGTTTATGGCATCGTAGTCCCTCACAACCGGCTCGGCCTGTCCCACTCTCTTTCTGTCGCTACTGGCCACAATCATCCCTGCTGGATCCACGATATCGGTCGTTACCTGGATGTTACGCGCTACCTTGTCCAGTATCTTTTGCATCCTCTGTTCGGTTAGCATAATATTACCACCCAAATATAAGTATAACATGAATTCATGCAATAAAAAAAGCAGAAATATTATCCATTAAGACAATATTTCTGCTTTTTTACAAAAAATCCTCTTTTTTTTAAGAAATTTATCTGAGCAATATGGTCTCTTCTGTATCCTTATCAAAGAAGTGCAGCTTGTTGGTATCAAAGGCAATCTTGATGGTATCGCCCACTCTTGCCTTGGACCTCGGGTTAACCCTTGCCACCAGGTTCCTGCCCGATACCGTCAGGTACAGATAGGTCTCAGAACCCAGGAGCTCTACAACATCCACATGGGCCTTTACGGTGCTGTCTGCAGCGCTGGCCAAGAATATCTCCTCATCATGGAGGTCCTCAGGACGAATACCCATTATTACTTCTTTACCAATGTAGGAAGGATCTTTAAATTTCCTTACCTTGCCTGCCGGAACCTTGATCTTGTTGTCCTCAAATACGGCGTATACGTCATCGCCCTCTTTTACCAGATGCACATTGATGAAGTTCATCTGCGGGCTACCGATAAATCCTGCTACGAACAAGTTGACGGGATAGTCGTACAGGTTCTGAGGTGTGTCTACCTGCTGGATGAATCCATCCTTCATGACAACAATGCGCGTACCCATGGTCATAGCTTCGGTCTGATCGTGCGTTACGTAGATGAAGGTGGTTTGCAATCTCTGATGCAGCTTTGTAAGCTCGGTTCTCATCTGCACCCTCAGTTTTGCATCCAAGTTGGACAACGGCTCATCCATCAAGAACACCTTAGGTTCACGGACTATAGCACGTCCTACAGCCACCCTCTGTCTCTGTCCACCCGACAGAGCCTTGGGCTTTCTATTCAAGAGATGCTCAATATCCAGCATCCGTGCGGCTTCCCTTACGCGCCGGTCTATTTCAGCCTTTGGTACCTTCCTGAGCTTGAGACCGAAAGCCATATTGTCATACACTGTCATATGAGGATACAGAGCGTAGTTCTGGAAAACCATCGCTATATCCCTGTCTTTGGGAGCCACATCGTTGACCAATCTATCGCCGATGTAGAGTTCCCCTTCTGTGATCTCCTCCAGCCCAGCAACCATACGCAGTGTAGTAGTCTTTCCACATCCAGAAGGGCCTACCAGAACTATAAACTCCTTATCAGCAATATCAAGGTTAAAATTGCTTACGGCAGTGACCCCTCCTGGATATACCTTAGACACGTTTCTAAAAGTTACGCTTGCCATTTAAACCCCTCCATAATAGTATTTTCCGCACCCCTTGGATGCAAAGCTTAAAAATTAAATATCGACTATGATTATATTATAATGTCTCCAGAACAATCTGACTATAGATATTATTAACAAAAAAACCACAATTGTTTTTGAGAGTATTGCATAAATGTTTAATATCCTTCTTCCACATCAGTACTTTATCACTTATCACGGCCCATTTCAATAAAAAACTACTATATGGAACACATCAGCTATGAGGAGCAAAAATTTTTTAAAGCACATTCAATATGTTGTATTTTTATGCAATAATATGTATAATTATAACATATCCATTAAAAATCAAAGGGGGGCACAGCGTTGATCAGGGTTAGCGTTGTCGGCGCAACTGGATATGCCGGAATAGAGCTGGTGAGGCTGCTCTACTCCCATCCAAAGGTGGAGCTTGTGCATCTTGTATCCCAGAGCTTTGCTGAACAGCCCATATCCGACATATACCCAAATTTCAAAGGGCTGCTTGACAAGGCGTGTAGCCAGCTTGACATCGACAAAATCGCCAAAGAAAGCGATGTCGTATTCACCTCGCTGCCCCACGGGATTTCAAACCAGGTGATCCCGGCTTTGTACGAAAGGGGTAAAAAGGTAATTGACCTAAGCGGCGATTTTCGATACAAATCAGCCGAAGTATATGAAAAGTGG
>k87-1218728_pt1 | contig 10154 bp, 7 predicted proteins | sample MGYA00084031_6733416 | MGnify analysis MGYA00084031
AGCAGGTGCAGGCCAACCGAGAACAGTGGATCAAGGAATGGCGCGAGTTGCTGGAGGGCTGACGTCCCTCCCCGGAATGCGCCGGGCCGCGGCGGCCGGTGTGCTGGGCCTGTTGCCCGTCGCGTTCCTCGGGTTGTTCTTCGCCTGGCCCGTCGTCGCGATCATTCGTCTCGGGTTCACCGACGGCGGGGTCGCCGAGGCGCTGGTGGAGGCGTCGACGTGGCAGCTCGCCGGCTTCACCGTGGCGCAGGCCCTGGGAGCCACCGCGATCGCCGTGGGCGCCGGGTTCCCCTTGGCCTTCGTGCTCGCCAGGGTGCGGCTTCCCGGAATCGCCGTGGTGCGCACGCTCGTGCTGGTGCCGTTCGTGCTGCCGACCGTGGTCGTCGGCTTGGCGTTTCGGGCGCTGTGGCCCGACGGTGGCGTGCTCAGCATCGTCGTCGCCAACGCCTTCTTCAACGTCGCCGTCGTCGCTCGCACCGTCGGTGGGCTGTGGGCACACCTGGACCGGCGGGTCGAGGACGCGGCGCGATCACTCGGTGCCTCGCGGTTCCGGGCGTTCCGCACGGTGACGTTGCCCGCGTTGCTGCCCGCGGTGTCGGCGTCCGCGGCCGTGGTGTTCCTCTTCTGCGCCACGAGCTTCGGGGTGGTGCTGATGCTGGGCGGCAACCGGTACCGCACCTTGGAGACCGAGATCTACCTGCGCACGGTGGATCTGTTGGACCTCTCCGGCGCGGCGGCGCTCTCGCTGGTGCAGCTCGCCGCCGTCGTGGCCGCGTTGGCCGTCGGCGCGGTGGCCCGCCGTCGTAACGAGACGGCGGTGCAGCTTCGTTCGGCGCGGTACGCGGCTCGCAGGCCCGAGGGCGGGGAGTGGGCGGTGGTGGCGGCCGCGGCGGTGGTGCTCGGTGCCCTGCTGACGCCCATCGTCGCGTTGCTCGTGCGGTCGCTGTCGGGGCGGGAGGGCTGGACCCTCGACGGTTATCGGGCGCTGTCCGGGTTCGGGCAGGACGGGGCCTTGAACGTCACCGGGTGGGACGCGGCGTTGAACTCGCTGCGCACCGCGTCCGACGCCACGATGCTCGCGCTCGTAGTGGGAGTGCTGGCGGCCGTCACGGTGGTGGTGCTGCGCCGTTCGCCGAGCCGCGCCGCCCGGACGGTCGGGGAGGTCACCGACGCCGCGCTCATGCTTCCCCTCGGGGTCTCGGCGGTGACCGTCGGGTTCGGCTACCTGGTGACATTGGGCGACCTGCCGTGGGATCTGCGGACGTCGCCGCTGCTGGTGCCGTTCGCGCAGGCATTGGTGATCATCCCCATGGTGGTGCGGCTGGTCCTGCCGGTGCTGCGGTCGGTGGACGAGCGACTGCGGCAGGCGGCGATGACCCTCGGGGCGAGTCCGCTGAGGGTGTGGCGCGAGGTGGATCTTCCCCTCGTGGCGCGGTCGTTGGTCGCGGCGGCGGCGTTCGGGTACGTCGTCGCGCTCGGGGAGTTCGGGGCGACGAGCTTCCTCGCGCGGCCCGACGCGCCCACCCTGCCGGTCGCCGTCGCGGACCTGATCAACCGGCCCGGAGAGCTGAACCATCTGATGGCGTACGCGGGCTGTGCTCTGCTCATGGTGGTGACAGTGGTCGTCGCGGCGCTGATCGAGAGCGTGCGTGCACCGCACGCGCGGCTGGGAGAGTTCTGATGTTGACGGTCACCGGTGTTTCGGTTCGTTACGGCGACGTGGAGGCGGTGCGGGACGCCGACCTCGAGATCGCGGACGGCGAGGTGCTCGCGCTGCTCGGGCCGTCGGGCTCGGGCAAGTCGACCCTGCTGCGGACGATCGCGGGACTGGAGCCCGCCGCCACCGGAAAGGTGTGCTGGGACGGTGACGACCTGTCCGGGGTGGCCGTCCACCGTCGCAACTTCGGGCTGGTGTTCCAGGACGGCCAGCTCTTCCCTCACCGTGACGTGGCGGGCAACATCGCATTCGGCCTGCGAATGCAGGGCGTGGATCGGGCGACGAGGGAGGAGCGGGTGCGCGCTCTGCTCGACCTCGTCGGTCTCGCCGGGTACGAGCGACGCAAGATCACCGAGCTTTCCGGTGGGGAGGCCCAGCGGGTGGCGCTCGCGAGGGCGTTGGCGCCCCAGCCCCGCTTGCTGTTGCTCGACGAACCACTGTCCGGTCTCGACGCGGAGCTACGGGAACAGCTCGCGATCGAGGTGACCGAACTGCTGCGTCGCACGAAGACGACGACGCTTCTCGTCACGCACGACCAGGAGGAGGCGTTCACGCTCGCCGATCGGATCGCGGTGCTCGACGACGGCGTGATCCGTCAGGTCGGCGACGTCCTCGACGTGTGGCGCAGGCCCGTCGACGAACGAGTCGCCCGGTTCCTCGGGGTGACGACCTTCCTGCGCGGTCGGGCCGAGAACGGGCGGCTCCGGTGCGCTCTGGGCGAGGTGACCCTGCCCTGGGTCGGCACCGGTGACGTGCTGGTGGGGCTGCGTCCCAACGCGGTGCGGGCCGTGGAACTCGACCGGGACGCGGACATCGCCGCCCCGGCCGTCGGGTTGCGCGCCGAAGTGCTTTCCCGCGTGCACCGACGTGACCACGTGCGGTTGTCGGTGCGCCCGGAGGGCGACGCCCCGCAGGTGGCGGCGGTCGCGGCGATGACCAGCAGGGCGGTACCCGGCGACCGCGTGGTGTTGACCTTGGACTCGGACGGCGTCGCCACCGTGGGGTCGTGACGCGCGGGACTCGGTCCCTCGCCGCGGGTTCTGTCATCCACAGTGGATTACGAGGTCGGAATCGGATTCGGGTGTTCGACCGGTTCCGGTGCGTCGCCGAACCGGGGCGCCGTGGGGAGGCGCCGGGCGGCGGGGTCGTCGTTACGGGTAGTTTGCGTGTTCCGTGACGACAGACGAGGCGGCGGGCCGGGCGGCGACCGTGGTCGTGGGCGCGGCCGTGGTGCGTGACGGACGGTTGCTCGCCCAGCAGCGAGCGTTCCCCGCCGAGGCCGCGGGGCTCTGGGAACTCCCCGGTGGACGGGTCGAGCCCGGCGAGTCGGACGCCGAGGCCGTGCGTCGTGAGTGCGTGGAGGAGCTCGGGGTCGACGTCGTCGTGGGCGACCGGGTGGGTGCCGACGTTCCGTTGCCGAACGGCATGGTCCTCCGCGTCTACGCCGCGACCCTGCGCGACGCCGAGGCGGAGCCTCGGGCGGTGGAGCACCGGGCCCTGCGCTGGCTGCCCGCCGCTGAGCTGCGGGAGATCGACTGGCTTCCCGCCGATCGCGTGCTGGTGCCCGACCTGCTGGCTCTGCTGTGACGGCCGGGAGTCGCCGAGGACTGTGACCTACGCCTCGGGCGCCTACCGTGGGGGTATGTACGTCGTTCTACTGACCTACACGGCACCGCCTCCCGAGATCGACTACGCCCTGCCCGACCACGCCGAATGGCTCACGAGGCAGTTCGAGCGCGGGCTTTTCGTCGCGTCGGGACGCAGAGCCGACCACCGCGGTGAAGTGCTGCTGGCGAGATCGATGTCGACGGGCAAGCTGGAGGCCACGCTGGCGAGCGATCCGTTGCTGCTGCGGCACCTCGCCCACCACGAGGTGATCGAGTTCTCGGCGACGCGCACGGCACCCGAACTGCGGTCCGTCAACGAGGCCCTGGCCCACTGAGACCCTCCGGTCGGCTCGCGGCCCGAGACACGGGGCGAGCCGTGCCGTCTCGCACTTTTCACCAGGCGTTTTCCGCGGCCGGGCGCGTTTTCCTCCCCATTTCTTCCGCCCACCCGATTCTTGGGGGCGACGGTGTTCCGGATCACGTGCGGAACGGCGACTATGCTGGTCACCGACCACGCCGGGAGCACCGAGTCCGTTGGTCGACCATCATTCTTCTGCACCAGGGAGCCTTCGCGTGCCCACAGCCGCTGCTCAGAAAGTCCGCACCGATCTCCGCAACATCGCCATCGTCGCGCACGTCGACCACGGCAAGACCACCTTGGTCGACGCCATGCTGCGGCAGTCCGGTGCCTTCGCCGAACGCTCCGAACCGGTCGATCGAGTCATGGACTCCGGCGAGCTGGAGCGGGAGAAGGGGATCACCATCCTCGCGAAGAACACCGCCATCCGTCGCCAGACCCCGAACGGGCCCGTCACCATCAACGTCATCGACACCCCCGGCCACGCCGACTTCGGGGGCGAGGTCGAGCGCGGCCTGGCCATGGTCGACGGCGTGGTGCTGCTCGTGGACGCCAGCGAGGGCCCGCTGCCGCAGACCCGTTTCGTGCTTCGCAAGGCGCTCGCCGCGCGGCTGCCCGTGGTCCTCGTGGTGAACAAGGTCGACCGCGCCGACGCCCGCATAGCGGAAGTCGTGGAGGAGACCCACGATCTGCTGCTGGAACTCGCCGGTGAGATCGAGGGCATGGACGACGACGCGCTCGACGCCGTGCTGTCGATGCCGGTCGTCTACGCCGCCGCGCGGGCGGGCATCGCCAGCCTCGAACGTCCGGCCGACGGGCAGCTTCCCGACGCCGAGAACCTCGACGCCCTGTTCGATGTGCTGCTGGAACGCATCCCGGCTCCGAAGGCCGATCCGGACGCCCCGCTGCGGGCGCTGGTCACGAACCTCGACGCCTCCAGCTTCCTCGGCCGTATCGCTCTCATCCGCATCCACGCCGGTCGGTTGCGCAAGGGCCAGACGGTGGCCTGGTTGCGCGAGGACGGTTCGGCGCAGAACGTGCGCATCTCCGAACTGCTGGTCACCGAGGCGCTGACGCGCGTGCCCGCGGAGGAGGCGAGCGCGGGCGACCTGGTGGCCATCGCCGGTATCCCCGACATCACCATCGGCGACACGCTGGCCGACCCGGAGCACCCGGAGGCCCTGCCGCGCATCACGGTGGACGAACCCGCCATCTCGATGACGTTCGGTGTCAACACCTCGCCGCTCGCGGGCCGCGGCGGCGGGGACAAGCTCACCGCGCGGCTGCTCAAGGCGCGACTCGACGCCGAGCTGGTCGGCAACGTCAGCATCCGGGTGCTGCCCACCGACCGACCCGACACCTGGGAGGTGCAGGGGCGTGGTGAGCTGGCCCTCGCCGTCCTCGTGGAAACCATGCGCCGGGAGGGCTTCGAGCTGACCGTCGGCAAGCCACAAGTGGTCACCCGGACCATCGACGGCAAGCTGCACGAGCCCTTCGAACGCCTCTACATCGATGCGCCCGAGGAGCACCTCGGGGCCATCACCCAGCTGCTGGCGGGCCGCAAGGGCCGGATGGAGAACATGGACGGCCACGGCACGGGCAGGATCAAGCTGGAGTACGTGATCCCGTCGCGGGGGCTGATCGGGTTCCGCACCGACTTCCTCACCGAGACGCGGGGTACGGGCATCGCGAACCACATCTTCGAGGGGTACTTCCCGTGGGCCGGGGAGATCCGCACGCGCCACAGCGGTTCGTTGGTGGCCGACCGCTCGGGCCCCGTCACCACCTACGCGTTGTTGCAGCTCGCCGACCGGGGCACATTCTTCGTCGAGCCGGGCGCCGAGGTCTACGAGGGCATGGTCGTCGGCGAGAACCCGAGGGCCGAGGACCTCGACATCAACGTGACGAAGGAGAAGAAGCTCACCAACATGCGCTCGTCGACCGCCGACGAGCTGGAACGTCTCGCCCGTCCGCGCACGCTCAACCTGGAGGAGGCCCTGGAGTTCTGTGCGGCCGACGAGTGCGTCGAGGTGACCCCGAAGGCGGTACGGGTGCGCAAGGTGGTCCTGGACGCCACACAGCGGGCCAAAGAGCGCTCCAGGGCTCGTAGCCGCGACCGCAACGCCTGAGGCGCTCCCTCGTTCTCACCCGCCCTTGACACGGGGTCTACGCGCGCTTGAGACACTTGTGGAACCACATGGGCGGTCCGTGCGTCAGCCACACAGGGAGCGGGGAGAGGCGAACCGGTCGGCGACTGTGTTGCTCCGCCGGTAGCCGCTTAAGTCACGGCGCCATCGATATGCCGGGGCGGACAGTGTCGAACGAGCAGGAGGGGCTGCGGCGTGCGAGCGAATGGGGGCGGGACCAGGACGTGGAAGGCCGTGCTGGTGCTGATGCTCGTCGGTGCGTTGAGTGCGTGCTCGAACACCCCGCCGCCGCCCGTGGTGAGTTCCTCCGTTCCGTCGACCCCTCCGGCCACGGAGACTCCCTCCCAGATCGTGGCCGCGGTGGACGACATCGTGGGCGGCTACAACCCGCACACCCTCGCTGACGCCTCCACCGTGACCACGGCGTTGGCGCAGTTGCTGCTGCCGTCCGTCTTCCGGACCAACGCCGAGGGTGAGCCGGAGCTCGACGACCGCCTCATGACGTCCGCGGAAGTGACGAGTGAGGACCCGTTCACCGTCGAGTACCGCATCCGGCCCGAGGCGTCGTGGTCCGACGGAGCGCCCATCGCCGTCGAGGACTTCTCCTACCTCACCGAGGCCATGAAGTCCCAGCCGGGGGTGGCCAACTCCGCCGGGTACGAGCTGATCTCCTCGATCGAGCCCGGCGAGGGAGGCAAGCTCGTCCGGGTCACCTTCAGCGAGCCGTATCCGGGATGGAAGACGCTGTTCTCCAACCTCCTCCCCGCCCACGTCCTCAAGGACGCTCCGGGAGGCTGGCAGGAGGCGCTGGCGGAGAGCTTCCCCGCGTACGGCGGTCCGTTCGCGATCAAGAAGATCGACACGGCCAGGGGCGAGATCGTGCTCGAACGCAACGAGCGCTACTGGGAGAAGCCCGCCGCCGTGGACCGCATCGTGCTCCAGCGAGCGGACGGTCCGGGGATGGTCTCGGCGTTGCGCAGCGGCAGCGCGCAGTTCGTCCTCGGCGGGGTCAACGGCGACACCAGGGCTCTGCTCGCCGACCTCGGCGACGACGTGGGGCTGCATGCCGTGGCGCAGCCGTACGTGGTGGACGTGGTGTTGCGCCCCGTCGGCCCTGCCCTGGCCGACGACAAGGTCCGCCGGGCCGTCGCGGCGCTGCTCGACCGCAACGCCCTCATCGCCGAGGGCACGCGGGGAGGTGACTCGGCGGAGCTGCGTGCCAGCGCCCAGGTGCTGCCGCCGTCGTCGCCGGAATACGCCCACACCATTCCCGGCGCCGGGCCGCCTCTGGAGCGGAACGCCAAGCGGGCCCACAAGCTGCTTACCGAAGCCGGCTACAAGCGTGAGGCGGGGAGCTGGGTCGACGAGAATGGCCGGGAGTTGTCCCTGGTCGTGGCCTCCCCCGGACAGAAGCAGCCGTACCAGCGCATCGCGCAGGCTCTGGCGGACCAGCTCATCGCCGAGGGAATCGACGTCACGACGGTCCACCCTCCGGCGAGGGAGCTGTTCGGCGCGACGCTGGCCGCGCCCATCGACCTCGACGGTGGGGCCGCGGGCGAGCCGACCCCCACCAACGGGCAGGTCGGCATCGACATCGCTGTGATTCCTCGGGCGATCAGCGCCGACCCGGCGACCACCGCGGCCTCGTGGTTCGGGTGCGCTCCCGACGCGCGCGGCGAGGAGACCGAGGAGGACGAGGAAGCGGAGTCCACGTCGTCGTCGACGACGAAGACGACGAGCACCTTGGCGAAGACTCCCGCGACCACGTCGGAGGACTCCGAGGCGGACGACGGTCTGGTGACGCCCGCTAACCCCGCGGGGTTCTGCGACCCCGAGTTGCAGTCGACGCTTGACGCCGCGTTGACGGGAGAGGTTCCGCTCAAGCAGAGCCTCGCCAAGGTGGAGCCCAAGCTGTGGAAGCAGAACGTCTCCATCCCGTTGTTCCAGCTCGCCGACACCTTGGCCGTGGGAGCCGGGGTCTCCGGCGTGACTCCGGGACCGACCTTGGTCGGACCTTTCGCCTCCGCCGTCAACTGGACGCGAGCTCCTCGTTAGAGCCGGTCCGAACCCGTTGCCACCACGGCCGTCCCACCTTCTGACCGTGGCGTCACCGACCGACCAGTTGGTACAGTGACTGATCACAATTCGTCACTGCTGTATGTTGCGTTCGCTGGATAGATGTCACCCTTTGGTCACGATCCTCCGAGAAGTGCTGACCGATGGTGGCCATCCTTCTTAGCGTTCCCCCGCAGTACGCCAATCGAGTGTGATGGGCGTGTCATAAGCTCCGGCGCTAATCGGAGAGGTGGGTCCCGCTGCGGAAGGTGTGGGACTCAGTGCTAGGAGGGCACACGTAATGAGGAGATCAAAAGTCATCTCCGCGTGGTCGATGCTCGCCGCGTCAGCGCTCGTTCTGAGCGCGTGCGGTGGCGGGGACAACGCGGCGGATGAGAACGGCTCGACAGTCGACGCTGCGAGCTTGGCGGAGGGCAAGGCGCAGGAAGGCGACACCTTCAAGCTTGCCGACGTCCCGGAGATGGACCCCGTCACGGTGGCCATCGACGAGGGGTATTCCGCGTACAACAACAACACCGCGGATGCCAACAGCTCGTACAACACCTACATCCTCACGAGCGTCATCACGGGCCCGACCGTTCTGGACGGCAACAACAAGGTCCTGCTCAACGGCGACGTGATGGAGTCCATCGAGGTCACGTCCGAAGACCCCTTCACCGTCGAGTGGAAGATGAAGGAGGGCGTCAAGTGGTCGGACGGTGACCCGTGGGACTGCCGTGAGTTCTACCTCGCGTGGCTCGCCAGCTCCGGCACGACGGAGGGCTTCAACTCCGCCTCCACCACGGGCTACGAGCTCATGGAACCGGAGTGCACCGACGACTACACCTTCAAGGCCGAGTTCAGCGAGCCTTACCTCGACTACCTGGGCATGTTCTCCGATGTGCGTCTGCTGCCCGCGCACGTCATCGAGAAGGAAATCGGTATCGACGACATCCGTGACGTCGAGCCGGGCTCGAAGGAGGCCAAGGAGGTCGCCAAGTTCTGGTCGGGCGAGTGGAAGGGCTTCAAGCCCGAGATCATGCCCGGCTCCGGCCCCTACAAGATCAAGTCGTACGACTCGAACTCCGACACGGTCGTCCTGGAGAAGAACCCGAACTGGATCGGCGCCAAGGGCGGGCCGAAGGAAGTCACGATCCGCGCGATCCCGGACACCAAGGCCATGGCCACCGCGCTGCAGAACGGTGAGATTGACGTCGCCGCGTCGACCCAGCCGGACGCCACCGCGGCCGACACCCTGAAGAGCCTGACGTCGCAGGGTGTGACGTACGTCTCCGCGCCGCAGCTCACCTACGAGCACCTCGACCTGAACCTCAACCGGAAGGTCTTCCAGGACGAGGCCGCGCGCAAGGCGTTCTTCCAGGTCGTCAACCGTGAGGAGATCGTCAACAAGCTGCTGAAGCCGGTCCAGGCCGACGCCGAGCCGCTGGGCAGCATCGTCTTCTTCACCGGTGAGGAAGGCTACGAGGACCGCTACAGCGACAAGATGAACAAGGGCGCCGAGGCCGCCGCCAAGACCCTTGAGGAGGCCGGCTGGAAGAAGGGCGCCGACGGCATCTACGAGAAGGACGGCGTCCGTTTCTCGGTGTCGATCTCGCACAACGAGAACGCGCGTCGTAGCCAGACGGTCGAGATCATCCAGTCGCAGGCCAAGGCCGCGGGCATCGAGGTCAAGGACGACACCGACCCGAACTTCCTGAAGGGTCGCGTCGACAAGGGTGACTACGACATCGCTCTGTTCGGCTGGTCGTCCGCTCCGTTCAAGGCCGAGTCCAAGGCCATCTACATCAGCGACGGCAACCAGAACTGGCAGGGCCTGAAGGACCCGAAGATCGACGAGGCGTTCGCCAAGGCGACCTCGGCGACCAAGCCGGAAGAGGCCTTGGAGCACTACATCGCGGCCGACGAGGCGATCGCCGAGAACTACGCCACCATTCCGCTGTTCGAGACGCCGTCGATGTGGGCCTTCCGTGGTATTGACCGCGTGTACATGCAGTCGTACAACGGTGCTCTGTGGAACGTCGGGGAGTGGGAGGCCGCCGAGTAATCGGGGCCGCTCACCTGTCACCGGCTGACGTCTGACGCCGTCGGGGGCCGGACCACACCGGTCCCCGACGGCCGACGTTAGTAGCTGTTCACGCGAACCCGACCCCCACTACCGTGGCACGGGACGGTGACGAAATAATTCCGGGCGATCCCGGGACTAGGAGCAAGTCGTTGAACCTGGTTTTCTACATCCTTCGCCGTCTGGC
>k87-1756118_pt1 | contig 10148 bp, 8 predicted proteins | sample MGYA00084031_6733416 | MGnify analysis MGYA00084031
GCGGCTCACCTGAGCGGGGTCATCCCCGCACGGGCGGGGAGCAGCAGGCCCTCGTTGAGGCCGCGCTCGTCGTGAAGGGGTCATCCCCGCACGGGCGGGGAGCAGGCTGCCCGCAGCGCCCTGCTGCTCCTGGGCGCGGGGTCATCCCCGCACGGGCGGGGAGCAGGCCTCTACAATTTCCTGGTAGGAAACAGCATTGGGGTCATCCCCGCACGGGCGGGGAGCAGCACTCCCACCGGTAGCTGTCGGAGCGGTGGGGGGGTCATCCCCGCACGGGCGGGGAGCAGTCGGCGCGACGACCTCCCAGTCGCCGGGGTACGGGGTCATCCCCGCACGGGCGGGGAGCAGACGATCCCGCTGGTTCTGGTCGTGATGGACGAGGGGTCATCCCCGCACGGGCGGGGAGCAGACTTGCTGACCTGCGACGTTACCCGAGCCAATGCCGGTGCTGAACCATCTTCAACGGTTCGGGCATTGGAGGCATTACCGACAACTCCTCGCATGTTCGACGTTCCTGGTGCGCCGCTGTGGACGTAGGTTACGGATGCCGTGGGGGCGGAGTCCAAGCGCCTGTAGCGACGGACCCGTCGAAGAGGAAGGGCCCTGGGCGCGCCCAGGCCGGTTGATCACGAGTTGTCGAAGTCGATCAGTTTCTGTCATCCGCCCTCTTGAGATCATGACCTCTGTTGAATGCTCATGTGACGAGATCAGAACCCGTGGGCTCAACGCTCGACAACCGCCTGAGCGACGCTGCACGCACCGCTTGGGCGAAGCACGATCGTGACACGGACACCTGGCTTCCTCTCTGGCGGCACATGGCCGACAGTGCCGCCATCGCGGAGCTGCTGTGGGACCACTGGCTGCCCCGCAACGTCAAGGCGTTGGTGGCTGAAGCGCTGCCGAAGGGGCCTGAGGACGCCCGCCTGCTTGCCGTCTGGTGCGCAGCCGTACACGACATCGGGAAAGCCACACCCGCCTTCGCCTGCCAGGTGGGGTGCCTCGCCGACACCATGCGTCGGGCGGGGCTCGACATGCCGAGCCGCGACCAGTTGGGGGACGATCGGCGCCAGGCACCCCACAGCCTCGCCGGCCAGTTGCTCCTGGGCGAGTGGCTGAGAGACCGGTTCGGCTGGGTGGCGCGTGCCACGAGGCAGTTCGCCGTTGTGGTCGGCGGCCATCACGGTGTTCCGCCAAGCCCCGCGCAGGTCCTGGACCTGGAGGCCCACCCTGAGCTTCTCCGCACTCCCGGCTCCGCCGAGCCGGTCTGGCGGCAGGTGCAGACGGAGCTGCTGGACGCCTGTGCCGACGCTTGCGGCGTGAGCGAGCGGTTGGCTGACTGGGAGCACGTCAAGCTGTCGCAGCCGGCGCAGGTGGCGCTCACGGCCCTCGTCATCGTCTCGGACTGGATCGCCAGCAACGCCGATCTCTTCCCCTACTACCCCAAGGAGGAGTCGACGAGTCACGCGGAGCGTGTCGCTGCCGCCTGGCGCGGCCTGCGCCTGCCGCCGCCGTGGACACCGTCCGAGCCGACGGACGAAGTGGACCGGCTCTTCGCCACACGGTTCGACCTGCCGTCCGGCGCCCGTGTCCGTCCGGTGCAGGCGGAGGCCGTTCGCCTGGCACGCTCCATGCCGGCGCCCGGTCTCATGGTGATCGAGGCGCCGATGGGGGAGGGGAAGACGGAGGCCGCTCTGGCGGTCGCCGAGATCTTCGCGGCACGTTCCGGTGCCGGTGGGGCGTTCGTGGCGCTACCGACCATGGCCACCAGCAACGCCATGTTCTCCCGCCTGCTGAACTGGATGGACCGCCTGCCGCCGGACGGTCCTGACGGGGCCTTCGCCGAGGGGCGGGAGCGGTCGGTTCTGCTGGCGCACTCCAAGGCGGCGCTCAACGACGACTACGCGGAGTTGCTGCGCGCCAGTGGACGTGCCATCCGGGCGGTGGACCAGTTCGGTGACGAAGGGGAGAGGCGGCCGACGGCGGACAAGCGCCGTGCCCCGGCCGAACTCGTCGCTCACCAGTGGTTGCGTGGGCGCAAGAAGGGGCTCCTGGCGTCGTTCGCCGTGGGCACCATCGACCAGTTGCTCATGGCAGCGCTCAAGAGCCGGCACCTCGCGCTGCGCCATCTGGCGTTCGCCGGCAAGGTGGTGGTGATCGACGAGGCACACGCCTACGACGCCTGGATGAACACCTATCTCGACCGGGTCTTGTCCTGGTTGGGAGCCTACGGCGTACCCGTGGTGGTGCTGTCGGCCACTCTCCCGGCGGGCAGGCGACGGGAACTGGCCGAGGCCTACCTCAGCGCCGGTCGACGTGGCGCCACGGAGTGTGCCGCGCTGGCTGACGCCGACGCCTACCCCCTGCTCACCGCGGTGGCCCCAGGCAGCGCGCCCGTGACGGTCGTGCCCGCCGCATCCGGGCGGTCCACCGAGGTGAGGCTGGAACGCCTGGACGACGATCTCGCACTGCTCGCCGACCGTCTCGACCGTGAACTCGTCGACGGCGGCTGTGCGGTGGTGGTGCGGAACACCGTGGATCGCGTCCTGGAGACGGCCGACTGTCTGCGCGAGCGGTTCGGTGACGAGGCGGTGACGGTCGCACACGCGCGTTTCCTCGACGCGGACCGGGCGGCCCGGGACGCCGACCTGGTGGCCCGGTTCGGCCCACCAGAGGGTGACGGCCGGAATCAGCGTCGTCCCCGGGGGCGGCACATCGTGGTCGCCAGCCAGGTGGTCGAACAGTCCCTCGACGTGGACTTCGACCTGTTGGTGACCGACCTGTGTCCCGTCGACCTGTTGCTGCAGCGCATGGGACGCCTGCACCGCCACCGGCGTACCCGCCCCGCCCGACTGGCCACCCCCCGTTGTCTCGTCACCGGGGTCGACTGGTCGGCCGAGCCCGCGCCGCGGCCGGTGAGAGGCTCCTGCCGGGTCTACGGCGAGTACGCGTTGCTGCGCTCCCTGGCCGTGCTCGAACCGCACCTCTTCCCGCGCTCCGAGGCCGGTGGGGTGGTGCGACTGCCCCAGGACATCAGTCCGTTGGTGCAGCGGGCCTACGGTGACGAGCCTCAGGGGCCGCAGGCTTGGGCGGAGACCGGCGAGGAGGCCCGCCGCGAGCACGCGGCGCACCAGGCCAGGCAGCGTCGGGAGGCGGACGTCTTCCGCCTGGCCCCGGTGGGACGTGAGGGCCGTGCCCTGATGGGGTGGCTCGACGCCGGGGCCGGTGACGTCGACGACACCCGCGCGGGGCGCGCCCAGGTCCGCGACGGGCAACAGAGTCTCGAGGTCCTGGTGGTGCGCCGCCGCGCCGACGGCGAGCTGACCACCGTGCCCTGGCTCGGTGACGGGCTTGGTGGTCTGCCGCTTCCCGTGGACGCTCCGCCGCCGGCTCGGGCGGCGCGCGCCGTCGCGCTGAGCGGTCTGCGTCTTCCGCACCACTTCTCGCATGAGCGCGTTCTCAGGCGGGCGATCGACGAACTGGAGGAGTTTTACGTGCCGGCGTGGCAGACCAAGGAGAGCCACTGGCTGGCGGGGGAGCTCGTCCTTGTGCTCGACGACGGTCCGGACGGGGAGTGTCAGACCCGTCTGGCAGGCTACCGACTCCGCTACAGCCCACGGGACGGGCTCAGGGTCACGCGCGACGCCGCGAGCGAGTGAGGGGTGAGGATGACCGCAGACACCACGTCAGCGACCAGCGCCTCCTTCGAGCTGACGGACCAGCCCTGGCTGCCCGTGCTGTTCGAGGACGGCCGGGAGGACGTACTGTCCCTGCGCGACGCCTTCGCCCGGGCAGGAGAGATCCGACGGCTGGTGGGGGACGTCCCGACCCAGGAGTTCGCGCTCGTGCGGCTCCTGCTGGCCATCGTCCACGACGCCGTGGACGGGCCCGAGGACACCGAGGCCTGGCAGGAGCTGTGGCACAGTGACGAGCCCTTCGCCCCGGTCGCCGCGTACCTCGACCAGCACCGCGAGTGCTTCGACCTGCTGCACCCGGAGACACCGTTCTTCCAGGTGGCCGAGGTACGCACCGGCAAGGACGAGGTGGCGTCCCTGAACCGCATCGTCGCCGACGTCCCGAACGGCGAGCCGTTCTTCACGATGCGGTTCCCCGGTGTGGACCGCATCAGCTTCGCCGAGGCAGCGCGCTGGCTGGTGCACGCCCACGCTTTCGACACCTCCGGCATCAAGACCGCGGCCGTGGGCGACCCCCGCGCGAAAGGCGGCAAGGTGTACCCCCAGGGGGTCGGCTGGGCCGGAAACCTCGGGGGCGTGTACGTCGAGGGAAGCTCCCTCCGCGAGACGCTGTTGTTGAACCTCGTCGCCGCCGACGCGGAGGTCATCCGTGTCGGTGACGACGACCGGCCGGCGTGGCGGCGTCGGCACACCGTGTCCGAGGCCGACGACCTGGCCGAGCGCCCCTCGGGGCCGCGTGACCTCTACACCTGGCAGTCCCGCCGGGTGCGACTCCACCACGACGGGCGAAGCGTGCACGGTGTGGTGCTGTGCTACGGCGATCCGCTGTCGCCGCACAACAGGCACCGGGACGAACCCATGAGTGCCTGGCGCCGCAGCACGGCGCAGGAGAAGAAACTGGGCAAGCCGCTGGTCTACCTGCCCGTGCAGCACGACCCGGCCCGTGCCGCCTGGCGTGGGCTCCAGGCCCTCATCGCCCCTCGCAGCGGCAGGGAAGAGGGCGACAGGGTGGTCCGGCCACCGATCATGGACTGGCTCGCCCACCTGGTGCTCGAGGAGGCGCTGCCCCGCGACCGACTGTTCAGGGCCCGCACCGCCGGCGCGGTGTACGGCACACAGCAGTCCGTGATCGACGATCTGGTCGAGGACAACGTCACCATGGCCGTTGTGCTGCTCCACGAGAGCGACCGGCGGCTGGGAGACACGGCCGTCCAAGCGGTGGAGGACGCCGACAGGGCGGTGCAGGCACTGGGCACTCTCGCCGGAAACCTCGCCGCGGTCGTGGGTACCGATGCAGGACCGCATGAGGCGACGGCGAAGAACCTCGGCTACGGGGCCCTGGACGCCCCCTTCCGCGACTGGCTGAGTGAACTCCGCCCTGACAGCGACCCGGTCGCTGAGCGCCACCGCTGGCAGAAGCAGGCTCATCGCATCATCCGTGAACTCGGCGACCAGCTCGTCTCTCAGGCAGGCGTCGTCGCGTGGGAGGGGCGTATCACCGACGACGGTGACTGGCACAACGCGTCGTGGGCCGAGCTGCGGTTCCGGCGCGACCTCGCCAGGGCGCTCCCGAACAGTCACGGTTCCGAATGAGCTGACCAACCCGGGAAGTGACGACCGAGAAGGTGCGAGCGTGACCGAAGAATCACCGACGAACCGGCCCCCCGGGGAGCCCTCCAGCCCCAGCGTGTCCCTGAGGGATGTGGTCGGCAGGCACATCACCGTACTCCAGGGCGGCTACCTCGGTGATCGCCCCGAGGCGGTGGCGACACTGGCCAAGCTACGCCGCGGTGCGGGCAGACCTGTCGGCGTCGTGCCCGAACTGTGGGGGCTGAGCGTCCCCGAGGAGCTGTACGAAGCCGCCGAGAAGAGGAAGGACGGCCTCCCGGCCCTGACGGTCGAACAGGCCGAGGAGGCGGCTCATCTCGCCATCACGCTCTGGGCAACGCACCAGCAGTCCCACCGCGAGAAGATGCACCTGGCGGAGGGGCGGGAGCTCGGCGCCGCCGTACGCATGCTGGCCGGAAAGGACGGCCGGGCACGCGAGTCCGTGCTCAAACGCTTCGTACGCGTCGGTACCGCCACCTCACTGTCGGTGCTGGCCCAACGGCTGCGTGACATCGTGACGCTGCTCCGCAGAGACGCCATCGCCTTGGACTACGGCCTTCTTGCGGAGCAGCTCTACCACTGGCAGAAACCCGGCGGCCCGCAGCGGGTGCGTCGTTCCTGGGGGCGGTCCTTCCACGCGCATCGCGTGCGCGAGGACACCCAGAACGGCCCGAACAGCGACGCCGACGGTTCCGCCGGCTCCGCCGACGACTAGGTACGCCAATCCACCACGATCCGAAGGACGACATCCGGTGAGTCGCACCATTCTCGACGTGCACATCCTGCAGACCGTTCCGCCCAGCAACCTGAACCGGGACGACACCGGTTCCCCCAAGACCGCTGTCTACGGTGGGGTACGCCGGGCACGCGTCTCCAGCCAGGCGTGGAAGCGGGCCACCCGGAGGGCCTTCAGCGACCTTCTCGAACCGAGCGAGCTGGGCGTCCGTACCAAGCGTGTCGTCGAACTCCTCGCCGAGCGAATCCGCGGCCTCCGGAGCGATCTCGACGAGAAGAAGGCGACCGCTCTGGCTGTGGAGACGCTGAGGGCCGCGACCGGAGCGAAGATCGAGGTCCCCAAGCGCAAGGCCGATGCGGCGGCGAAGGAAGGCAAGGAGGAACCCGCCCCGGAGTCCTCGTACCTGCTGTTCCTCAGCTCCCGTCAGCTGGACGCCCTGGCGGGCCTCGCCGCCGAGGGAGCGGACGACTTCAAGAAGTTTCTCAAAGACAAGGAGAACAAGGCACGCGTCCGCGAGGCGGCCAACACCCGCCACTCGGTGGACATCGCCCTCTTCGGACGCATGGTCGCCGATGCCACCGACATCAACGTGGACGGCGCGGCCCAGGTCGCCCACGCACTCAGCGTGCACGCCGTGGAAACCGAGTCCGACTACTACACGGCCGTTGACGACCGGAACACGGACTCCGAACCCGGCGCCGGAATGATCGGCACGGTCGACTTCAACTCCGCCACGTTCTACCGGTACGCAGCCGTCGACGTCGATCTGCTGCGGAAGAACCTCGGTGCCGGTATGCGGGAGGACGAACCCACCACCACGCCGGTGCGTCGTGCCGTCCAGGCGTTCCTCAAGGGATTCATCACCTCACTGCCCACCGGAAAGATCAACTCCTTCGGCAACCACACCCTCCCCGATGCCGTGCTCGTGAAACTGCGGTCCACCCGCCCGGTGAACTTCGTCGCCGCCTTCGAGGACCCGGTCACCGCGGACCACACCGGTGGCCACCTCAGCCGCTCCTGCGAGAAGCTTGCCAGGCACGTGACAGATATCGAGCACGCGTACGGCGGCAAGGACGATCCCAGCTGGGTGCTGCGCGTCGGCACGGCCACCGAGCCACTCGCCGCACTCGGTACCGAGGTCACGCTCGACGAGCTGATCGACCGGGTCGGCACCGCGGTGGCGGAACGACTGGAGTCGGACGCATGAGCGTCCTCCTCCTCCAACTCGCTGCCCCCCTGCAGTCGTGGGGCGTGCCGTCCCGCTTCGTCCGGCGCACGACCGAGCAGGTTCCCAGCAAGAGCGGCATCATCGGCCTGCTCGCCGCCTGTCAGGGGAGGGAGCGCTCCGACGACGTCTCCGACCTGGCCGAACTCACCTTCGGGGTACGCGTCGACCAGCCAGGTACGCGGGTGCGCGACTACCAGACAGCCAGGCACCCGGACACGGACAAGCCCATGCCCGTGTCGGAGCGCTTCTACCTGGCTGACGCGGTCTTCGTCGCCGCGGTCGGAGGAGACGACGCCCTGATCAGTGAGCTGCACCGGGCCGTTCGGCACCCGGCCTTCCTGCCCTACCTCGGTCGCCGGTCCTGTCCACCTTCCCGACCACTCGCCCTCGCCGTGCGGCCCGACAAGGACGTGCGCCAGGCGCTGCGCAGCGAGCGATGGCATGCCTCTCGCTGGTACCAACGTAGACGACGTCACGAGAAGCACGTCAACCTACGGCTCTTCCTCGACGCTCCCTCCGGCGTCAAGGGAGACGCGGTACGCGACCGGCCGCTCAGCTTCGATCCCACGCATCGGCGCTACGGGCTGCGCGACGTCATCACCGAGTCGGTCTGGGTCACCAATCCGCAAGCGCGCGCAGACGACCCTGAGCCCCCACCGCACGACCCGATGCTGCCGCTCACCGAGGACGACTGATGTATCTCACACGCTTCCGCTTCAACACCGCGCGCGTGGGCGCACGCCGTCTCCTGTCCTCACCCCAGGCGATGCACGCGGCCGTCATGTGGTCCTTTCCGGAGGCACCGCCGGCCACCGGTGACGGGCCGCGGGTCCTGTGGCGTGTTGACCACAACAGTCCGTCCCAGGTGCTGCTCTACATCGTGAGCCCGGCACGCCCGGATCTCACTCACCTGGTCGAACAGGCAGGATGGCCCACCATCGCTTCCGGAGGGTGGGAGAGCCGTCCCTACACGCCCTTCCTGACGCGTCTGACTGCCGGTACCCGCTGGGCCTTCCGGTTGACGGCCAACCCCGTCCACCACATCCGCCGCGAGGACGGTGAGCCGACCAAACGCACCGCCCACATCACCGCGCGCCATCAGGCGCAGTGGTTGCTCGACAGGCAGGAGAGCGCGGGCTTCCGTATCGTCGAGAAACCCAAGCACGAACATCGGCTTACCGATGGAGGCGATACTTACGACCTGGTCGTGCACAACCGGCGTGGGTTGTCCTTCCGTAAGACCGACCGCGACAGCCAGCGGAAGCACCGCGTGACCCTCACCACCGTCACCTTTGACGGACGCCTCCAGGTGACCGACCCGGACGCTCTCCGCCGCACGCTCACCGCGGGCCTGGGTAAGGCCAAGGCTTATGGCTGCGGTCTCATGACACTCGCCCCCGCGGAGTGAGGTCGTGTCCACCATCGGCAAGCGCAGGCGGTCGACGCCGCGAGAACTCACCCGGGTGGCGGACCGTCTGTCGTTCGTCTACCTGGAGAGGTGCATCGTGCACCGGGACGCCAACGCCATCACCGCCGAGGATGCCGAGGGCGTTCTCCACATTCCCTCCGCCACCATCGGGACCCTGCTGCTGGGGCCGGGCACCCGCGTCACACACCAGGCCATGACCGTGCTCGCCGAAAGCGGGGCAGGTGTGGTGTGGGTGGGTGAGCACGGAGTGCGCTTCTACGCGGGCGGCCGAGCTCTCACCCGCTCGGCAGCCCTGGCCGAGGCGCAGGCCACACTGTGGGCCAACCAGCGAACACGGCTCGCCGTAGCGCGGGCCATGTACCGCAAACGGTTTCCTGACGAGGATCCCTCGGGTCGTACCCGGCGTCAGCTGCTTGGTATGGAGGGTGACCGGGTCCGGGACTGCTATCGAAGAGAGGCGGCACGCACCGGCATCACCTGGCACGGGCGTCACTTTGTCCCGGGTGACTTCACGTCCGGAGACCCACCCAACCAGGCGGTGACCGCCGCTGCTCAGTGCATGTACGGCATCGCCCAGACCGTAGTCTCAGGGCTCGGTTGCTCACCGGGACTAGGATTCGTCCACTCCGGGCACGAACTTTCTTTCGTCCTGGACATCGCTGATCTGTACAAGACCGAAATCGGCATCCCCGTGGCTTTCGAGGTCGCAGCCGAGAGTCCCGAAGACGTTGGCTCGCGGACCCGTAGGGCGATCCGCGACAGGATCAACGAGACCGGGCTGTTGAAAAGGTGTGTCGAGGACGTCAAAGATCTCCTTCTCCCGCTCTCCGGTAGAAAGGATGTCGACGGGCTGGAGGACAACGTGAGTCTTCAGTCGGACCACGGTACGGAGCTACCAGCAGGGCGGAACTACGCTGACGGAGTCATCTGGTGACCGTCATCGTCCTCACGCACTGTCCGGCCGGACTGCGTGGCTTCCTCACACGTTGGCTGTGGGAAATCTCTCCTGGTGTGTTCATCGGAGGCCCTACGGCGCGCGTGCGTGAAGTCCTCTGGGAAGAGGTGACGCAGTACGCTGGCAAAGGACGGGCGTTGATGGCGTACAGCATTAACAACGAACAGGGTTTCGCGTTCGAGACCCATGAGCACACCTGGCGCCCAACGGATCATGAGGGGCTCGTTCTCATTCGCCGGCCCAACAACGGCCGGAACACTGCCTCTCCTTCCCCGGTTAGGGGATGGAGTAAGGCATCCAAGCGCCGACGGTTTGGCGGCAGGTGACCGACTTGTTCTCTATGTCTGAATTCTCGAAGTTGGCGCGAGGCGGGTTTATGCCGGGGTGAAGTCGCAGGTCAGGAAGAGTGCTCCCCGCGCTCGCGGGGATGGACCCAGTGGACCGAGAGCCGAAACGGGGGGCAACCCGTGCTCCCCGCGCTCGCGGGGATGGTCCCGACA
>k87-1870542_pt1 | contig 10146 bp, 6 predicted proteins | sample MGYA00084031_6733416 | MGnify analysis MGYA00084031
CGCAGGACGGTCCTGCGGGCCGCTTCCTCGCCATGGACGACACCGAGCTGCGGGCCGAGCTCGAGAGCCTCATGCGCCGGATGGGCGGCGACCCCAACCCCGAGCTGCTCTCCTTCTACCTGGAGATCCTGCGCGCCGACGTCGAGACCAACAAGCGGTACGTCGTGCCGGACCCGTACCGGCTGCCCGGCCCGATCACCGCCATCGGATGGACGGAGGACGAGGAGATCCGGTACGCCGAGATGGGCGGCTGGAAGGAGTGCGGCGAGACCACGTCCGTCCTGCTCGAAGGCGGGCACCACACCTTCATGGAGGCCCCCGAGAGCCTCCTCGAGCTGATGTCCGGCAACCTGCTGAAGGCGGCCGGCCGATGACCGGCACCGTGACGCCCGGGGCGAACGTCGACCGCCGCTGGTTCAAGCGGTTCGGCCGCAGCGGACCGGCCGAGACCCGTCTGTTCTGCTTCCACTTCGCGGGCGGCAACGCATCGCTGTTCCGCCGGTGGCCGCAGGCACTGCCGTGGTACATCGAGCCCGTGGCGGTGCAACTCCCCGGCCGTGCCGACCGGTTCACCGAAGAGCCCTACGAGCGCATGACCCCCCTGGTCGACGACCTGATCGAGGTCATGCAGCCGCTCCTGGACAGGCCGTTCGCGCTCTACGGCGTCAGCATGGGTGCCCGGGTCTCCTGGGCGCTGGCGCACAGCCTGCGTGAGCGCGGCCTGCCTGGACCGCGGGCGCTGTTCGTGGCGGCCAGTGTGGCGCCGGCCTGCGACGACGGACAGTGGGAGTGGGACGGCCGGGAGGACGGTCTCGAAGGGTACGTGCGGGAGATGGGCGGGACGCCGGCCGAGGTTCTGGAGCAGCCCGAGCTGCTCGCCGGGCTGCTGCCGACCCTGCGGGCCGATCTGACGGTGCTCAGCACCCACGGCTTCCGTCCCGAGTCGCCCCTCACCGTCCCGGTCCATGCCTTCGCGGGCACGAAGGACCCGGAGGCGCATCCCGAGCGGATGAGGGACTGGTCCAGGGAGACGTCCGGCCGGTTCAGCCTGACTCCGGTCCCCGGCGGGCACTTCTTCGACGAGGAGGGCCAGGAGCAGGTGCGCCGCGTGATCACGGACGAGCTCACCTGACCGCCGCCGGACGTCCTGCCCGTCCGGGGTCCTCACGCTGCGGGGAGCGGTGCCGGCTCCGCAGGGCGGGCGGGATGCTGTGAGAGGCTGGATCGTATGAACCGGCTGGCTGGTGCGACCTCGCCCTATCTCCTGCAGCACGCGGACAACCCGGTCGACTGGTGGCCGTGGAGTGCCGAGGCCTTCGAAGAGGCGCGGCGGCGGGACGTGCCGGTCTTCCTGAGCGTCGGTTACAGCGCGTGTCACTGGTGTCACGTCATGGCGCACGAGTCCTTCGAGGACCGGGCCACCGCCGACTACCTGAACGAGCACTTCGTCAGCGTCAAGGTGGACCGGGAGGAGCGGCCCGACGTCGACGCCGTCTACATGGAGGCCGTGCAGGCGGCGACCGGGCAGGGCGGCTGGCCCATGTCGGTGTTCCTGACGCCGGACGCGGAGCCGTTCTACTTCGGCACCTACTTCCCGCCCGCGCCTCGGCACGGCATGCCCTCCTTCCTCCAGGTGCTGCACGGTGTGCACCAGGCGTGGGCGGAGCGGCGCGACGAGGTCACCGAGGTGGCCGGGAAGATCGTGCGGGACCTGGCAGGGCGGGAGCTGAACTTCGGCGACGCGCAGGTGCCGGGGGAGCAGGAGCTGGCGCAGGCGCTGCTCGGGCTGACCCGGGAGTACGACCCGCAGCGCGGCGGCTTCGGCGGGGCGCCGAAGTTCCCGCCGTCGATGGTGATCGAGTTCCTGCTCCGGCACTATGCGCGCACCGGCTCCGAGGGCGCGCTGCAGATGGCGCAGGACACCTGCGAGCGGATGGCGCGCGGCGGTATCTACGACCAGCTCGGCGGCGGCTTCGCCCGCTACTCGGTGGACCGGGACTGGGTGGTGCCGCACTTCGAGAAGATGCTCTACGACAACGCCCTGCTGTGCCGGGTGTACGCGCATCTGTGGCGGGCCACCGGCTCGGAGCTGGCCCGCCGGGTGGCGCTGGAGACCGCCGACTTCATGGTGCGCGAACTGCGTACCCCCGAGGGCGGGTTCGCCTCCGCGCTGGACGCCGACAGCGACGACGGCACCGGACGGCCCGCCGAGGGCGCGTACTACGTGTGGACGCCCGCCCAGCTGCGCGAGGTGCTCGGCGAGGACGACGCCGAGCTCGCCGCGCGGTACTTCAAGGTCACCGAGGAGGGCACCTTCGAGCACGGCGCCTCGGTGCTGCAACTGCCGCAGCAGGACGAGGTGTTCGACGCCGGCCGGATCGCCGGCATCAGGGAGCGGCTGCTGGCCGCGCGCGCCGAGCGGCCGGCGCCCGGGCGGGACGACAAGGTGGTCGCCGCCTGGAACGGCCTGGCGATCGCCGCGCTCGCCGAGACGGGTGCCTACTTCGACCGTCCCGATCTGGTCGAGGCCGCCGTCGCCGCCGCCGATCTGCTGGTGCGGCTGCACATGGACGAGCTGGCCCGGATCTCCCGCACCAGCAAGGACGGCCGGGTCGGCACCCATGCGGGGGTGCTCGAGGACTACGCGGACGCGGCCGAGGGCTTCCTGGCGCTGGCGTCGGTCACGGGGGAGGGGGTGTGGCTGGAGTTCGCCGGGCTGCTGCTCGACCATGTGCTGGCCCGCTTCGCCGACCCGGAGTCGGGCGCCCTGTACGACACGGCGGCGGACGCCGAGCGGCTGATCCGGCGCCCGCAGGACCCGACCGACAACGCCGCCCCGTCCGGTTGGACCGCTGCCGCGGGTGCCCTGCTCGGCTATGCCGCCCACACCGGTTCGGAGCCCCACCGCGCCGCCGCCGAGCGGGCGCTGGGCGTGGTGAAGGCGCTGGGCCCGCGGGTGCCGCGGTTCATCGGATGGGGGCTCGCGGTCGCCGAGGCGGTGCTGGACGGGCCGCGCGAGGTGGCGGTGGTCGGGCCCGCGCTCGACGACAAGGCGACGGCCGCCCTGCACCGCACGGCGCTGCTCGGCTCCGCGCCGGGTGCCGTGGTCGCGGTGGGGACCCCGGAGAGCGACGAGTTCCCGCTGCTGGCCGGCCGGCCGCTGGTGGGCGGTGAGCCGGCCGCCTACGTCTGCCGCAACTTCACCTGTGACGCGCCGACCACCGACGCGGACCGGCTGCGCGCCGCGCTGGGGGCCGCAGTTCACTGATCCGGCGCCGCCCGCTCACCCGGAGTTGAGTGCGAAATCGGTCAACTCCGGCCAGAAATCGACCCCTTGCGCAACAGACACTTCATCGAATCGGACCCCAGCGTTCACAACTTCCCCTTATTCTCTGCACGGTGACGTGACGAATCCGCCGTGCGCCGCTCGGTGCGGGTGACGCGGCCGTCCCGTCCGGGGGGAATCGGGGATCTGGGGGGATCTGTTTGCTGACGTCGGTCTTCATCGCTGTCGTTTCGCTGGCCCTGTTCGGGATGGCCGCCTTCACCCTGTGGTGGCAGATGCACGCCTGGCGCACGCCCGAGGTGCTGGCATCGACCCGGTTCAGCAGCCCGGACGGCGGTGAGCAGCTGTCGTTCTCCCTGCTGCTGCCCGCCCGGCACGAGCAGGCCGTGCTCGACCACACCATCCAGCGGCTGCTGGAGTCCAGCCACGCCGCCTTCGAGATCATCGTGATCGTCGGCCACGACGATCCGGAGACCACCGCGGTCGCCGAGGCGGCGGCCGCCCGCGACCCGCGGGTGCGGGTCGTCGTCGACACCCATGAGAAGAAGAACAAGCCCAAGGCGATGAACACGGCTCTGCCGTACTGCCGCGGCGACGTGGTCGGGGTGTTCGACGCCGAGGACCAGGTGCACCCGGAGCTGCTCGCCCATGTCGAGCACGCCTTCCGCTCCACCGGCGCCGACGTGGTGCAGGGCGGGGTGCAGCTGATCAACTTCCACTCCAGCTGGTACAGCCTGCGCAACTGCCTGGAGTACTTCTTCTGGTTCCGCTCCCGCCTCCATCTGCACGCGCAGAAGGGTTTCATCCCGCTGGGCGGCAACACCGTCTTCGTCCGCACCGACGTGCTGCGCGCGGCCGGCGGCTGGGACCCCCACTGCCTCGCCGAGGACTGCGACCTGGGCGTCCGCCTCTCCAGCGCCGGGAAGAAGGTCGTCGTCGCCTACGACTCCGACATGGTCACCCGCGAGGAGACCCCCGGCTCCCTGGTCTCGCTGCTCAAACAGCGCACCCGCTGGAACCAGGGCTTTCTGCAGGTGTACCGGAAGAAGGACTGGAAGCAGCTGCCCACGCTGCGGCAGCGGATGCTCGCCCGCTACACCCTGATGACACCGTTCCTCCAGGCCTTCAGCGGCGTCGTCATCCCGCTGAACGTGGCCGTCGCGATCTTCCTCGACGTGCCCGTGGGCGTCGCCTTCATCACCTTCCTGCCCGCCGTCACCGCCCTGGTGACCTTCGTCTTCGAGGTCGTCGGACTGCACGACTTCGGCAAGCAGTACGGGCTGCGGGTGCGCCTGGTGCACTACCTCAAGCTCATCGCCGGCGGCCCCTTCTACCAGCTGCTCCTCGCCGGCGCGGCGATCCGCGCGGTCTGGCGCGAGCAGCGCGGGCGCAGCGACTGGGAACTGACCCGGCACGTCGGCGCCCATCTGGACACGGCCGACGTGCGGACCCGAGAGGACGTTGCCGCGTGACCTCCACCCTCGAACCGGTGACCGCGCCCCGGATACCCGCGCAGCGCCGGCCCGCACCCCCCGCTGCGACGGGCCGGGCGCTGCCGCCCCGCCGACTGCGTTCCTCTCGCCCCGACCTGCTGCTCTGCGGGGTCCTGCTGCTCGCGATCCTCGTCGTGCAGGGCTGGAACATCTCCGCCTACCCCGCCTTCAGCGACGACGAGGGCACCTACCTCGCCCAGGCCTGGGCCGTCCAGGAGGGCAAGGGCCTCGCCCACTACACCTACTGGTACGACCACCCGCCGCTCGGCTGGATCCAGCTCGCCGTCCTCACCTGGATCCCGGCGATGCTCAGCCCCGAGTCGATGACCGTCGGCACCATGCGCGCCGTGATGCTGCTGATCAGCGGCATCAGCGCGGTCCTCGTCTACGTCCTCGGCCGCCGCCTCGCCCTGCCCCGCTGGGCCGCCGGGCTCGGCATGGCGCTGTTCGGGCTGTCGCCGCTGTCGGTGGTGCTCCAGCGGGAGATCTTCCTCGACAACCTCGCGGTGATGTGGACGCTGCTCGCCTTCACCCTCGCCGCGTCCCCGAGCCGGCATCTGTGGCACCACTTCGGCGCGGGCATGGCCGCCGCCACCGCCGTGCTCACCAAGGAGACGATGCTGCTCGTCCTGCCCGCGCTGTTCGTCACCGCCTGGCGGCACAGCCACAGGGACACCCGCAAGTTCGCGCTCACCGGCGCCGTCACCGCCTGCGCCCTGATCGGCTTCTCCTACCCGCTGTTCGCCCTGCTCAAGGGCGAGCTGCTGCCCGGCGCGGGACACGTCTCGCTCTGGGACGGCGTCAAGTACCAGATGACCAGGCCCGGTTCGGGATTCATCCTGGACCAGGGCTCCGGCTCCTGGAACGTGCTCCAGTCCTGGCTCTACTACGACCGCATCCTGCCACTCGGCGGCCTCGCCGGCGCGCTGCTGCTGCTCGCCACCTGGCGCTGGTCCGTCACCGCCCGCGCGCTCGCCGGACCGGCCCTGGCGGTCGCCGTCCTCGCCGCGCTCGCCCTGCGCCCCGACGGCTATCTGCCCGCGATGTACGTCATCCAGGCGCTGCCGTTCCTCGCGCTGGTCCTCGCCGGCGGCGCCGCCAGCGTCGCCCACGCCGTGCTGCGCCGGGGCCGCTCCGAGCGGGAGAAGCGGGCGGCGGTGTACGGCAGGTACGCGCTCGCCGGCGCCCTCGCCCTGGCCGCCTGCGCCTACGTCGGCCCCCGCTGGTACGACGGCACCCGCATCGCGGTCACCGTAGACGCCAACGCCCCCTACGAGGCGGCCTCGCGGTGGATGGCCGAGCAGGTGCCCGACCCGGCCCGCACCCGGGTCCTGGTGGACGACGCGATGTGGCTGGACCTGGTGCACGCCGGGTACGAACCCGGGCTCGGCGTCATCTGGTTCTACAAGGCGGACCTGGACCCGGCGGTCACCAGGACCATGCCCGGCGGCTGGCGGGACATCGACTACGTCGTCGCCTCGCCGACCGTGCGGCGTGACGCCGAGGACCTGCCCAACGTCAAGGCCGCCATCGAGCACTCCCGGCCGGTCGCCGTCTTCGGCACGGGTGAGGACCGCATAGAGATCCGCGAGGTCGCGACCGCCGGAGGCGCCCGATGAGCCAGGAGTCCATCGTCCCCGGCGGCCTCGGCGAGCCGGTCCTCGAACCGGTGGAGGTGCCCGAGCCGGGGGCCGTCACCATCGTCGTACCGACCTTCAACGAGTCCGCCAACGTACGGCAGCTGCTGCACCGGATCACCGAGTCCGTCCCCGCGCGGGTGCCCTGCGAGGTCGTCTTCGTGGACGACTCCACCGACGACACCCCCGAGGTCGTCCGCGCCGCCGCGCAGGACTGCCCCTTCCCGGTGACCGTTCTGCACCGGGACGAACCCACCGGGGGGCTCGGCGGGGCCGTCGTCGAGGGCATCAAGGCGGCCACCTCCGACTGGGTGGTCGTCATGGACGGCGACTGCCAGCACCCGCCGTCCCTCGTCCCCGAACTGATCGCCGCCGGCGAGCGGGCGGGTGCCGAACTCGTCGTCGCCTCCCGCTACATCAAGGGCGGCAGCCGTGCCGGGCTCGCCGGCAGCTACCGGGTGGCCGTCTCGCGCGGCGCGACCTGGCTGACCAAGTCCCTCTTCCCGCGCCGCCTGCACGGCATCAGCGACCCGATGAGCGGCTTCTTCGCCATCCGCCGCACCACGGTCACCGCCGAGGAGCTGAGGCCGCTCGGCTACAAGATCCTTCTCGAACTGGCCGTCCGCAGCAGCCCCCGCACGGTCACCGAGGTGCCGTTCGTCTTCCAGGAGAGGTACGCCGGCGAGTCCAAGTCCACCGCCAGGGAGGGCCTGCGCTTCCTGCGGCACCTCGCCGGGCTGCGCACCGAGGCACCGCTCGCCCGCATGATCGTCTTCGGGCTGATCGGGCTCACCGGCTTCGTGCCCAACCTGGCCGCGCTGTGGGCGCTCACCGAGGCGGGCCTGCACTATCTGCCCGCCGAGATCATCGCCAACCAGTTCGGCGTGGCCTGGAACTTCCTGCTCATCGACCTGCTGCTGTTCCGCACCCGGCGCCGGCACCGGCACTGGGCCGACCGCACCGTGCGGTTCGCGCTGCTCGCCAACGCCGACCTGGTGCTGCGGCTGCCGCTGATCGCCCTGCTGGTCGGCCAGTTCCAGCTGGCCGTCCTCCCGGCCACCGCCCTGGCCCTCGTCATCACCTTCGTCCTGCGCTTCGTGGGAACCGAAGCGCTGGTGTACCTGCCGCGCAGGAGCCGCCGAGCGAGCCGCACAGCAAGGAGCACCTCATGAGAACACCGCTCAGGCCCAGACGCGCCACGGCCCTGGCGGCCGTCGGCGCGCTCACCACGGGCCTCCTGCTCACCGCGCCCCAGCCGGCCGTGGCCGCCAACCTGGTGCAGAACCCGGGGTTCGAGACGGCCGGGGCCGGTGACATGCCGTACTGCTGGTCCCGCTCGGGCTGGGGCGACAACGACTTCACCTTCACCGTCACCGACGACGCGCACACCGGCGACAAGGCGATGAAGGTCGAGCTGACCCGGCGCGTGGACGGCGACCGCAAGGCCCTGATCACCGAGTCCGCCGAGTGCGCGCCGGTGGTGACGCCGGGCAAGCAGTACGACCTGTCCCTCTGGTACAAGTCGACCACCCCCGACGCCTCGATCACGCTGTTCCGGCACGACGCCGCCGCGGGCTGGCAGTACTGGACCGACCTCAAGACGCTGGACATGGCGGCCGCCTGGACCGAGGCCGGCGTCCGCACCCCCGAGGTCCCGGACGGCACCGACCGCATCGCCTGGGGTGTCTCCGTCTACGGCACCGGCGCCGTCACCACCGACGACTACGCCATGGAGCAGGTCGCCGAGCCCGTCCCCGACCCCGAGTGCACCGGGACGGCGGCCGAGTGCGCCGACGGCAAGTGGGAGGTGCTGCCCACCCAGAACCCGGTCCGTTCCATGCACTCCGTGGTGCTGCACAACGGCAAGGTGCTGCTGATCGCCGGCTCCGGCAACGACCCGGAGATGTTCGAGGCGGGCACCTTCACCTCGGCGGTGTACGACCCGGAGAACGGCACCTACAAGACCATCCCCACGCCGGACGACATGTTCTGCGCCGGGCACGTCCAGCTCAAGGACGGCCGCGTCCTGGTGATGAGCGGCAACAAGGGCTACCCGTCCGACGACGGCACCATCGGCTACCAGGGCTACAAGGACTCGTACATCTTCGACCCGGAGACCGAGACCTACACCAGGACCAACGACATGAACGACGGGCACTGGTACCCGTCGGCGACCATCCTCGGCAACGGCGACGTCCTCAGCTTCGGCGGCCTGCGCGAGGACTCCACCGGCTCGGTGACCGCCGAGCGCTGGTCGGACGCCGAGCAGCGGTGGCTGCCCACCTGGCAGGTCAACCAGACCTGGTCGTACTGGGGCCTGTACCCGTCGATGATCCTGATGCAGGACGGCCGCCTCTTCTACTCCGGCAGCCATGTCTTCGGCAACAACATCCCCGGCACCGGCGCGGCGATCTACGACTACGAGGCCAACACCATCACCCAGGTGCCCGGCCTGCGGAACAAGGACGAGCGGGACCAGTCGGCCAGTGTGCTGCTGCCGCCCGCGCAGGACCAGAAGGTCCTCACCCTCGGCGGCGGCAACATCGACACCAACCCGGACGCCAACCGGCTGACCGACATCATCGACCTCAAGGACCCGAACCCCGCGTACGTCGCCGGCCCGCCCATCCCGCAGGGCACCGTCGACCTGGGCGACGGCCGCGTCCCGCAGACCGGCGACCAGGGCAAGATGTACGTCTCCGCGGTGCTGCTGCCCGACGGCAAGGTCCTGGAGACCGGCGGCGCCCTGCACAACCGCGCCGACCCGGTCTACGAGACGTCCGTCTTCGACCCGGCCTCGGAGACCTTCGACCCGGTGGCGGCCGACCCGGAGGCCCGCGGCTACCACTCCTCGGCGTTCCTGCTCCCCGACGGCCGGGTGATGGCCACCGGCGACAACCCGGGCGACGGCTCCTGGAACCACAACGTGTCGATCTACAGCCCGCCCTACCTCTTCAAGGGCGAGCGGCCGCAGATCACCTCGCTGATCGACCGCGAGTGGACCTACGGCGACACCCAGCGCATCACAGTGGACCGGCCCATCGCCAGGGCCGAGCTGATCCGCCCGGCCGCGGTCACCCACTCCTCCGACCCCAACCAGCGGTTCGTGGACCTGCCGCTGTCCGTGGACGGCGACAACGTCGACCTGAACGTCACCAGCAACCCCGACCTGGCCCCGCCCGGCTGGTACATGCTGTTCGTGGTCGACGCCAACGGCGTCCCGTCGGTCGCCGAGTGGGTGCATCTGCAGGGCCCGCGGGCGCTCACCGCCAAGGACGCCTCCGCCCACGTGCACGACTTCGCGCAGGCGCCCGAGGGCAAGGTGACCGGACCCGGCAAGAAGCGGAAGTCCCACCCGGTCAGCCCGCGGATCTCCGGCTGCGACCGCCACTACGGCTCGGCCAACGTCTGCGTCCCGACCGTGTTCCCCGACGAGGTGAAGCCGACCACCACGGCCCGCTGCACCTGGCTGAAGGACCACGACTACGGCCGGCTGGAGGTCAACGGCAAGGACGACCCGCTCGGGCTGGACCGCGACGGGGACGGCGTCGCCTGCGGCAAGGGTGACCTGTCCAGGCGCTGAGCCGGATCCCGGAACCCGGGCCGCCCGGGGCCCGACGAGCGCGGGGCTCCGCGCGCCGCACACCGCGGCGCCGCGGTGCCCCGCCCGGGTGTGCGGAACGTGCCGGCGGGCTCAGCCCAGTTGCGCGCGCATCGCCACCGCCCGGTC
>k87-1752751_pt1 | contig 10142 bp, 6 predicted proteins | sample MGYA00084031_6733416 | MGnify analysis MGYA00084031
CGATGAGGGGGATTGCGAACCTACGTTCCCAACCCCCTCATCGGGGAATTCTAAGAATTTCTCCCACAAACATTTTACTCACACGGGAATTCTTATAATTTAATGCTCACTAGACATGTAACTTAAAGTTCGGTCTATTCTCTCTCTTTCTTTAATAATCGCCTACTTATGTCCTCTCAAACTCAAAAACAGAAAATGCTCCTGTGCTTTATGCCCCAACATAAAAATAACCCGTAGTGCTAGTTGAGTTTTAGCGCTCGACTAACCCAAGTGTAACAAGCGAATAGGCTAACAATATACCCTCTGGCGCTACTTCAAATCCAACAATCGAATTGGCTCGGATCTCTGTAATGCGATATTGGTCGACCAGAACAGAGAACACCGTCTCGATCACTTTTCGTTTTTGTTTGATCCATTGCTCCCATGTTTCAGACGGACGATGTTTCTAATTTTTTCGAGACGGAGTCCAAAGCATTAGGGATGAGGAATTTGTGCCATGACGCTTTCTGCCGCCATTCGTTCATGACAGGAAGCTTCGGTCACCACGCATCCCATCGCTAGACCCTGATCGGTCACTTGAAGATGCAGTTTAAACCAGTAGTACCACTCTTTTTCGAAGTACAATAACCGATGACGGCGATGCCTTGAAACCGTTTGACACAATGCATTCCATCGGCATGACCACAACTCCAGCCGCAGGCTGTCCATCACGGCATAGGCATGGTGTTGCCCGCGTTTCACAAACAATCATGACGGATCCATTTGATAGCCAAACGCAGGGCTCGACAACGACGATGGCATCTGGAACGTTCTAGAAACTGTCCCTTTGGAAACAAATTACCGGTGACAAAGCGATACCACGAGCATCAGCAGTAAAGCCGAGCAGCTTCCCTAGGATATGAATGGCGATGATGACCGCATCTCCTTGCTTCACCAAATGGCGATGGCAGTGCTGAAGATACATCTGAATCGACAAAAACAAAGAATTAAAATCCGCTCGAATGGTAGGTCACACTTTCATTTTAAAGGCGATTCGCTGGCAAGGGCTATTTTTATGATTGCTCGAGTTTATTCTCTAGCACCACGGGTAATAACTATACTTGAAAAAGAGCTAGGTGACAGTAATAGTATACTCCTGGCTCCCCTAAGTTCAAATCGATTAAATCAATTAAATAAGATAGGTGCACTTCTAACTTTATAAAAACTTTATAAAAATAAACAGAGATAAAAACTCACTTGAAACCATTAACTGTTTTTTTATTTAATCTTGATTACTTTACTTGCTGCTATAGGGGATAACTGATCCTTTGAATAAGGATTTAATTGAACCGAAAATTGGAAAGGTTCCAAGTATAGCTTATATTGTTCAAGAACATCAGGGCCACAGCTTGCTGAACCTAAACCATGTTGCCTATAATCAACATTAAGATAAATTATATCCTTTTTAATCAAATCATAAGTATGATGAGCATTTTCTAAATTTTCAACAGAGTACATATGCGCACTAAAATCTATCTTAGGCATCCCTATAACCAAAATCCCAATACCCCGTTTGTCCGTGAGTGATACCCATCTTACCTCATGGCGATTGCCATTTTCTTGAGGGCGGATGTAAGGCGTATAAAGCTCTTCAATCTGTCTCGACCAAACACCAAGTCGATTTGCTAGTTTGCTATCAACATAAGATTCTCCTGGTCCTCTTCCATACCATGTTACCTGATTTAAATAGCTAGGAAGTTGCATATTTAAACCAATTCTTGGCAAAGTGCTGGGCATATCCCCAGTCGGTGTTCCGTCAACACTCAGCACTATATTGCCATCATCATACACAACATAATGGTAGTTCACAATAATGCCCCATGCTAACCCTGGAGGTGCTACTCGTGTTTTTACGAGTATATCTACCTTATCATTATCCCGGGACAGTACATAGCTTACTTCATCCACACGATGTTCCATCCATTGTAATCTATATTTCCTCCACTCTTCTATAGAACTTGTCTCCTTCCAACCACCGTTTGATAATCTATCATTATCTGTAGGTGCTCTCCAAACATTTAGCTGCGGACCCTTTTTCAGCAGTTGAACCCCTTGATATTTCCAAGATTCGATCGTTCCATACAGTTTATTAAAGGAAATAGTAAACGAATCACCGGAAACAACCAGTGTCTTTCTATTATCTTGAACACTTAGCGGAGATACGGGTTCTCCATATTCTGCTACAGACATAGAAACTACAGGTAATTTATATTGAGCCCACGCAATTTCATGCCCAGCTTGTGCCCATAGAGTATCTGTTTTAAGAATAAATTTAATGTTTAACAAATACTCCATATCAAATAATACTCTTGATGGCAAAGAATAAGAAATCTTGATTTTTCCTCTTTCTCCGGCAGACAGACTAGGAGGTAATAGCATTCCCTTATCGATAATACTTCCATCAGCAGAAACAGACCATACAATAATAAGATGGTCAAGAGAAATAAAATCATACCGATTCGTTACTTCAAACTCTCCTTTTACCAAATCAATGGCTTCTATCTCAACAGGCTCGATTACTTTTTTATACTCAAGCAAAGCTGGAGACGGTTGCCGATCTGGATACACTAACCCATCGATTACAAAGTTCGAATCGTGTACAACTTCACCAAAATCCCCACCATACGCGAAAAATTCACTCCCATCCCCTGTGGCCTGTCGGATTCCATGGTCACACCATTCCCACACAAACCCACCTTGCAATCTTTCATACTTATAAAAGACTTCCCAATACTCTTTAAATCCTCCAGGGCCATTACCCATAGCATGAGCATATTCACAAAGAATATGAGGTTTTGATAAATCTGTGCGTTCCCCAAGTTTTTTTAATATATCAATAGGTGTATACATAGTTGTAAATACATCCGAACACACCGGCTCCCTTTTCGGATCATAATTGTCTTCTAACATAATTTCCCTACATTCCCCTTCATAATGTATCGGCCTAGTCGGGTCATACTCTCTAACCCATTCAGCCATAGCTATGTGATTAGTGCCAAAGCCTGATTCATTTCCTAGCGACCACATTATAATAGAAGGATGGTTTTTATCACGTATAACCATACGTTTTATTCTGTCAACATAAGCTTCTTTCCATGCTATATCGTCACTAATTTGGTTAATATTATTTATAATAGCAAATCCATGACATTCTAGGTCAGCCTCATCAATTACATATAACCCATACATGTCACACAATTCGTAAAAGCGGGGGTCGTTGGGGTAGTGTGATGTGCGTACAGCATTAATATTATGTTGTTTCATCAATTTAATATCTTCGATCATAGATTCTATTGATACAGTCCTGCCGAGATCAGGATCATGCTCATGGCGATTTACTCCCTTTAGCATAATTGGGGTACCATTAACAAGTAAAAGCCCGTTTTTGATTTCAACAGTCCGAAATCCCACCCTTGTTGGGATTATCTCTACCATATTTCCCTCTTCATCCCTTAACGCTATTAGTAAATGGTATAAATACGGTGATTCGGCCGACCATTTTTTAGGACTTTGAACCGGCATTTCGATAGTTTGTTGCATCTCCGTATTAGGAGAGAGCACAAATTCATCAGCCACAATCCGATTCACTAATCGGTAAGAATCGTCTAATAATTGAATATCCAAAAAGTATTTTTGGGAAACACTATCTAAGCTATTCGTGATACATATATCCAACTGGAGATTTGCATTGCAATAATTGGAATCTAAAACAGTTCGTACAAAAAAGTCTCTAATATAAACACTAGGTCTCGCTAATAAATAAACATCCCGAAATATACCACTTAACCACCACATATCTTGATCTTCTATATAACTTCCATCGGACCATTGATAAACACGAACAGCAACTATATTTTTTCCTTCATGTATAAATTGGGTAATATTGAACTCACTCGGTAGGCGGCTCCCTTGACTATAACCAACTTCCCGACCATTTATCCACAAATGAAATGCGCTATCAACTCCCTCAAAGCGAATAAAAATTTCCTTCCCTATCCAATCTTTTGGAATATAAAATTCCCGACGGTAGGATCCAGTTGGATTTTGACTGGGAACATAAGGAGGATCGATTGGAAAAGGGTATTGTACATTAGTATAGCAAGGCGCCCCATACCCTTCCATTTGCCAGTTAGAAGGAACATATATATCTGTCCATTCACTTGTATCAAAAAATTCCTCATAAAAACCTTCAGGAGATAGCTGTGGATGCTCAGAGTAATGGAACTTCCACATCCCATTCAACAGTCGAAACGATTGGGAATAACCTCTCTCGTAAGTTAGAGCTGCATTTTCAGTTCTGTATGGGATATAATACGACCGCTCTTTTACACGATTCTTGTGTAACACATTTAAGTTTTGCCAATCTCCATAACCCATGTTAATTAGCCTCCCCTAGAAATATCATCAAACAAAAATTTTCTTATCCTTTAACTGAGCCACCGAAAACACCTGAAACAAAATGTTTTTGAAATAGCAAAAATAGTACTATCATTGGAATTAATCCTAATACCGCCCCCACCATTACAGGACCATACTGAACTACTTGCCCTGGTTGAACCATCATCGATAACATCAGAGGCAATGTATACATTTCCTTCGAATTAATAACAGTTAATGGCCAAATAAAGTTCCCCCATTGATGCATAAATGTTACAATTCCCAATGCCGCACACGCGGGTTTCATAGTCGGTAGCACAATTCTAAAAAAAATCCCCAAATCTTTGCATCCGTCAATACGGGCAGCTTCAATTAAATCGTTAGGAAAAGCTAACATTTGTTGTCTCATCATAAACACACCAAATGGTGTAACTAAAAAGGGAAGAATTAACGCATAGTAAGTATCGATCCAACCAAAATTCATCATCTGAATAAACATAGGAACAAGCATCACTTGAGTCGGTACCATCATCACTAATAAAACTATTGAAAATAAAATATCTCTTCCTTTGAATTTATATTTAGCAAAGGCAAAACCAGCTAAAGAGGAGAATAATATAGTTGTAATTGTTGTGATACTCGAAACAAGAATACTGTTAAACAAGGCTGTCCAAATAGGCCATGATTGTTCAAGCTTATCTAGATTATTGAAAAAATTACTCCCAGGGACTAAAACCGGAGGAACCTTAAAAATCTGTGCCTCCCTTAATGTTGAAGCTGTAAACATCCAATAAAATGGGAATATAGAAATCGTGACCCCTATGAGGACAAGGATATACAATAACAATTTGTTAAATTCTTTTTTGCCTGCCATAATATTAAATCTCCCCCCCTTTAGATAATCTAATTTGCAAGTAAGATAAAACTCCAATGATGGTTGTTAACACGTAGGCACCTGCAGAGGCCAGTCCAAAATCAAAAGAACTGAAGGCTTTATCATATAAATATAAAATAATGGTAGTTGTTGCATGTCTAGGGCCACCATCCGTCAAAACAAATGGCTCAGCAAACAGTTGCAAAGTCCCAATAGTTGACAGGACACAACAAAATAGTAAAACTGGTTTAAGCATCGGAAAAGTAATTTTAAAAAACTGAATAACCTTACTTGCCCCGTCGATACTTGCTGACTCGTACAAATCTTTTGGAATATTTTGAAGACCAGAAAGAATGATAACAGCGTTGTAACCTGTCCATCGCCAAGTTAAGGCAATAATAATAAGCAATTGTGCCCAAAACTCATCAGAGAACCACTTGATAGGCTCGACCCCAAATAGTCCAAGAAACTGATTCACCATTCCATAGCTTTCATTAAAGATTAGAGAAAATACAAGAGAATAAGTAACTAAATCAATTAAAACGGGAAGAAAAAATGCAAGCCGAAAACCTCCTCGAAATTTCAAAGAGTTTGAATTCAATACAACAGCCAATATAGTAGCTAAAATAAGCATTATCGGTACTTGAACAACTAATATTACTCCCGTAGTGCCTATTGCCTTCCAAAATAGAGGATCGGTGAAAAGTTTCTGGTAATTTTCAATTCCTACAAAAGTAATAATACCTGCTTTCCACTCACTGAAACTAAGAATTAGCGAATAAATTAGAGGATATACCATGAAAATGATAAATAGGATAAAAAAAGGAGAGATAAATATATAAGGGATAAGACTCGTAATAACATCTCTCTTTTTTTTGGTCTTGGTCGAGATTTGAATGGGCGATTTTTGATTATAGTTCATTTTTTGGATAAATGACATTATATCACCTCCAGATACTTCCCCACAGGAATCTCTGTGGGGAAGTACTAAAAATTATTGTGCTATCTCTAACCCTGAATCTCTAGCAGCTTTCTCCTCTGCTTTCTTTAATGCCTTAGTAATATCCTCATTTTTAAAAATCACTTCTCCTAATGCATCAATGATAGCATTATTAATGTCCATATAATGCGCCCCGTAGTCCAATGGTGGTATTTTGGTCGACAAATTACCAAAAAAGTCCGATAACGCTATTCCGAAATATTCATCGACTGCCTTAAATTGTTCAGTTTGATAATATGGCTTCCAAGAAGGAAATAAACCATATTTCATCTGTATATCCTGACCTTCATTTGTCATCAAAGCGAATTTAATAAATTTCCAAGCTAATTTTTGGTTTTTTGACTGTGTAGAAATTGCTAACACAGATCCACCAGAATGAGCCTGATTCGGCCCACCTTCCTCAAATGCTGGCATAGGCATTAGTCCCCATAATCCTTTTTGGTTGGGCGCCTGTGTTTTAATAGTACCAGCGTACCATACAGGATATACGATAGTAGCAACCTTATTGTTAACAAAGGCTCGAATTCTGTCATCCCATGTTGGTGCATCCATAACTAATCCTTCATCAACTAGTCTTTTATACATTTTGATAGCTTCTATGTTCTCTTTAGTTTCAAATTGGATCTTGCCATCTTTGTCATAATACTGTGCCCCTAATTCGTTCATTAACATTCTATACATATCAGCTATATCATCACTACTTAAACCAAGTGCAAGCATTTTTACCCCAGCATTAGCACTCTGTATTTTCTTTCCAGCCTCGATAAACTTATCCCATGTCGTAATAGATTTCGGATCGACCCCTGCTTTCTCGAAGAAATCCTTACGGTAGTAAACTGCAACTGGTCCTAAGTCCCACGGAACCGCGTATATATGCCCGCCCTTCTTTGTTAAATTCATAGCTACTTCTACAAATTCACTTTCCTTTGATCCCAATACTTTTGTTAAATCTACGAATTGATTAGGAAATCTCTCTAAGAAGTTAGGAAAATCTCTTTGCTGAATTTGGATTACATCGGGAGCACCTTTACCCGCAGTAAGAGGAGGAATAATTTTATTATAGTCACTAGTTACATATTCAACTTTTACTTTTGCTTTTGGATATTTCTCCATAAACTTTTTAGCTGTTTCCGTAAGGGAGTCGGCAGCAAGATTCCAAGAAGCAACAGTTATCTCCCCTGAAACCTCTCCTTCTGTAGAGGATAATTGACTCGATCCTGATTGAGAAGCGTTTTTGCTACTACAAGCACTGAGTAAGCCAACTATGATAGTGGCTATCAGAAATCCAAGAATATGTTTTCTCATAATAAAATCCTCCTTACACGTAGTTTAACTAAAAAATTCACCTAGTCTCCCTTAATTCATCCTGCTCTTTTAATACAGCGACATCAACCCCTTGAACTCTCAACTCATCTCCTTGCAAACGCTTTCCAACAAGCATATCCTGATATGATTTATCTTTTGGTAGGGACAATGTCACTTCGTAGTCATTATGATTGATAATAATTAAATATTTCTCTTCATCAGCCCCTCTTCGTTGAACCTCCACATTTTCAGGTACTTCAAGAGGGGGATTAATATTATGTTTAGTCAAAATTCGTTCCAAAAGCCTGCCTAAATAATTGCTATCCGGAAAAGTACCGACATAAATCCCCTCTCCTCTACCATAGGAGTTGCGGGTAATTGCTGGAAGGCCTGCATACCATTCTCCCCTAAATACTGCTAAAGGTTCTGCTCCTCTCAGATGAATTATGTCCGCCCATAATGTACAATCATACTCCTCGCCCTCACTATATATTTTGTTTATCTTCGTTTCTGGATACGGAACAAATTCTTCAACAAAAATTCCCAAAATATCCCGTAAAGGACCAGGATATCCACCAAGATATACACGATCATTTTCGTCGACAATGCCACTAAAGAAACTAACAAGTAAAGTACCTCCATTTGCAACAAATTGACGTAGACTTTCGTCTTCTCCCTCTTTAATCATGTATAAGATCGGAGCGATAACTACTTTGTACTTTGTTAAATCATCAGAAGGTCTTACAAAATCAACTGCAATATTACGCTTATATAGTTCTCTATAATAAAATTCTATTATAGAAATGTATCTTAGTTTATTATGTGGTTTGGATCCTAGTTCAACAGCCCACCAGTTTTCCCAATCGAAAATAACCGCAACTTCCGCTTTAATTCTAGATCCAACCAGACAATCTAGTTTTTTCAGTTCTTGTCCTAACTCCATAACTTCTGTATAAATCCTGTTATTTTCATTCAAAAAGTGCGGAACCATTGCACCATGGAATTTTTCAGCACCCGCTCTGCTCTGGCGCCACTGAAAAAACATAATGCCATCTGCTCCACGAGCAATAGTTGCATAACTCCATAAACGCATTACACCTGGTGGCTTTGGAACATTAATATCACGCCAATTAACATGTGAAGTTACTTGTTCCATTAAAATAAACGGTTGTCCGTTCCTCAAACTACGCATAAGATCATTCATCATGGCGTGCTGAATTGGCACACCTTCTCTCGGATCAGGATATGAGTCCCATGTCACAATATCCACATGCTGCGCCCACTGAAAATAATTTAACGGTTTAAATGATCCCATAAAATTAGTTGATATCGGAATATCGGGCGTTACCTCACGTAAAATTTTCTTTTCTGTTAAAAATAATTTAAGGATTGAATCGTTCATAAAACGATAATAATCAAGTTCTTGAGATGGATTAATAAAAGTTGGCGCCTTTCTAGGTGGATTAATTTCATCCCAATTACTGTACCGCTGTCCCCAAAAGCTTGTTCCCCAGCGCTCATTTAATTCGTCAATTGTTTGATATTTTTCTTTTAACCACTTTCTAAATGCAGTAGCACAATTCTCGCAAAAACACTTAGAAACGTGACAGGCATATTCATTATTAACATGCCACATCTTGAGTGCTGGATGATTTTTATACCGTTCTGCTATAGTCCGTACAAGCCTCTTTATGTACATAGTTAATTCTGGATGATTAGGACAATAATGCTGTCTACTGCCAAACGAAAGAGTGGTACCGCTTTCATCGACTGGCAAAGAATCTGGATATTTTTTTACAAACCAAGCCGGCGTAGTCGCTGTTGCCGTTCCTAAGTTAACATAAACACCATGACTGTATAGTATATCTATAACCTTATCTAGCCATCCGAAATCGAACACTCCCTCAACCGGTTCGATCTTGCCCCAACTAAAAATTCCTAAAGATACTAAATTCACACCTGCCTTTTGCATCAACTTAGCATCCTCATACCAAATCTCTTCTGGCCATTGCTCTGGATTATAATCTCCTCCGTAACAAATTGATGGTAAAATATTCATATCTTTCGAAATCCCCCCTAAAAGAATTTTTATTTTAATTCTAACTCAAGTTAAAATTTAAGTTATATTCTGAAATTTGTCAATAATAAATTTTTACTAAAAAGATATATATTTTTAATTAAAATCATTTACCGTGACATAACCCAATCAACTTACGCAACCTGAATTTATTTAGGGTAAAGATAACCCAACTTTCCAGTATAATTTAATTGATAAAACCTTCTCTCCGTGAAATGTATAAAAAATATGCTCAGTCTGCACTCTAATAACAAGTAATCAGTGAAGTTCGGAGGACAAATTTATGACGGACACAGTAGGGTCATTAAAACAAGAACTCGAAACTATCACCCATTGGGAACGCTCCCAAAAAGACTTATGGTTTTGGGAAAAGCTCGGCCGGCTGCCGTTTAAAGTGCTCGATAAGCTTACGCCAAGCATTGTACATAAAAAACTGGGACAGCTGTTGGATGAGCTTGGCAGCTATATCC
>k87-955108_pt1 | contig 10142 bp, 10 predicted proteins | sample MGYA00084031_6733416 | MGnify analysis MGYA00084031
AGTTCGGTCGCTTGAAAGAAGTTCGCTCGCTTTAAAGCAGTTCGGCGACTACTATCAATTCGCTGCTGGAAGAATCGAACGGCTTTTTGTCAAAGGAGCCGTAACGCTGCGTCACCTTGAACCCATTGAGCCGAAGCAAATGGTGCAGCTCGGCGGGGAAGATGTAGCGCAGCGTAAATCGCCCGACAACTCTTTCGGTCACGACACCGTCCGGTGAAGTCCGTTCATAAGTCCGAGTCACCTCGGATAGCTGCTGGAAATGGTCGTAGCGTGTGTAGTCCCACATTGCAACCTCTTCTCCCGTTTCCAATCGGAAAGTGCCGCGGAGCGACATCTTTTCGCTCTCCTCATACAAATGGCTGATTTTGGGCACAAACACATTAAAAACCAGCTTTCCTCCAGGTGCCAGGTGCTTTCGGATGCAAGCCAGCGCCTTCATCTGCTCCTGGATATGCAGCAGATGCAAAAAGGAGCGAAACGGGATCATAATCAGTGAAAACGTCTTTTGCAGATCAAAGGAGCGCATGTCTCCCTGGATCAGCCGAAGGCGATCCGCTACACCGTGTTTTTCCGCCTTTTCCTGCGCACGAGCCAGCATCTCGGACGACAAATCCAGCCCGGTGACGGACAAACCCGCTTCTGCCATCGGTATGCTGGTACGGCCAGTCCCGCATGCCAGATCCAGCACCTCGCCACCTGCATGACGAGCCATATCGAGGTAAAACTCCACGTCACCTGCCATGCCGCGCTGTGTCAAGTCGTAGTAGTCGGCCCAGCGGTACATATCACTCATAGCAAAGTCCTCCTATGCTTGCAGCTCTTCAGACTGGATGTAGGCCAGGACCAGTTTTCCCGTATTCTCCAGCGCCTCTTTGTGTGTTCTTTCATGGGAGTGAGAAGCGTCCACGCCCGGACCGATCAGGCCGTGAACGATGTCGTATCCGGCTCTCAGCGCCGCGCTGGCGTCCGAGCCGTAATACGGATAAATATCGACCTGGTAGTTGAGACCCTGCTCCTCGGCCAGGCGCACCAAATGCTTGCGCAAGCCGTAATGGTAAGGGCCGGAGGAATCCTTGGCACAGATGGACACGCAGTATTCATCTGTCGTCTGTCCGTCTCCGATCGCCCCCATGTCGACAGCCAGATATTCGACCACTTGTGCCGGAACGCTGGAATTGCCGCCATAACCGATTTCCTCGTTGTTGCTGATCAGGAAATGCGTCGTATACGGAAGCTCGATGCCGCTTTCTCCGATATGCTTGAGCACCCCGAACAAAATCGCTACGCTCGCCTTGTCGTCGATATGGCGCGATTTGATAAAGCCGCTCTCGGTAACTGTTACACGCGGGTCAAAGGAGACAAAATTGCCTACGCTGATGCCAAGCGCAGCCACGTCTTCCTTTGTTTTTACTTTCTCGTCCAGCCTGACTTCCATGTTGCTTTCGTTGCGCTCCATTTTGCCAGCTTCCCGGCCATACACATGTACAGATGCCTTGGTCGACAAAATGGTGCCGGTAACAAGTCGGCCGCTGTCTGTCTCAATCGTGCAGTGCTCCCCCTCAATGGCATTGAATTCAAAGCCGCCGATCAAAGCGAGCTTCAGCCGGCCATTGCTCTTGATTTCCTTTACCATCGCGCCCAAGGTATCGACGTGAGCCGTCAGCAGACGATGCTTTTCCTTGTTTTTGCCCGGCAGCGTCGCCAGTACCGCTCCTTTGTTGGTTTTTACATAGTTGACGCCCAGTCGATCGAGCTCGTCTGCCACCCAGGACATCACCTTGCCCGTATTTCCCGATGGGCTTGGCGTGTTGGCCAGTTGGCAAAACGTTTCTACCATATATGCAGTGGACAAAGTCATTATTTGTTCCCCCATTGATTTATTGGTTGTCCCCCGTTCTCTCCATTGAGGAACGGATTACGGCCTGTGCAGCTCTTCCCGGATAAACGCGAGCACCTCCTGGACGTGCCCTTTTACCTTAACCTTGGGCCAGACCTTGGCGATGTTTCCTTCCGCATCGATGACAAAGGTCGTCCGCTCGATGCCCATGTACTCGCGCCCGTACATCTTTTTCAAGACCCATACGCCATATGCTTCCGCGATCTGATGGTCGGTGTCGGCCAGCAGCGGAAAGGGCAGTTCGTGTTTGGCGACGAACTTGTCATGGGATTTCACATCGTCGGGGCTAATGCCCAGTACGACCGTATTCAGCTTGGCAAAATCGGGATGATAATCCCGGAAATCGCATGCTTCTGTCGTACATCCCGGCGTCATGTCCTTTGGATAAAAATAGAGCACCACATTTTTCCCGCGAAAATCAGCCAGAGAAAGCTCCTGACCGTTGCTCGCCTTGAGGGTAAAATCTGGTGCAGCTTGTCCTGCAGCGACCATTTTTGATCCCGTCCTTCCACTAAAAACTGCTTTTCATTTGGTCTCATTTTACCACAAGCTTACAGCTACTTCATCCGCTTGCACGTTGCGCTTTTGCACAGAAAACGATAATATGGATGGATAGTAATGATAAAGAAATATAAAATTTGCGTAGGTAGCTGGATGGTGAAGAATGGCGATGAAAGAATTTTTTAACGTAACAGACCCGGAAGCCCTCAAATCCCTTGCTATACCAGAACGTGTAAAGATTTTGGAATTGTTTGAGGATCTTGAGCCCCGTACAGCCAAGCAGATTGCAACCGAGCTGGGGGAAAACGCCGCCCGTCTTCACTATCATGTGAAAGAACTTGTGCGCGTAGGCTTGTTGCAGCAGGTAGACACGAGAGTAAAAGGCTCGATCGTGGAAAAGTACTACGAGCCTGTAGCCAAAGTCATTCAGGTGAAGCTGCGGCTGATGATCGAGGAAAACGCACAGCAGCTGAGCGATATCATGTTTACCCCTTTCCGCACGACGGAAAAGGATCTGGTGCGTACGCTCAACCGGTTTGTAGCCAGCGACGTGGATGTGCGCAAGGAGTACAAGGATACGTTCGCTTACAACCTGACTGAATTTTATTTAAGCCAAGAAGAAAGAAATGAATTGGTTGCCGAGATTAGCGACCTTCTCCAAAAGTACAAAGGACTGAAAAATGAAAACGGACGACGGAAGTTTAAGTTCTTTGATGTCTTGTTTCCCGTTACTCCTCCTGACCCGAGTGAAGACGACGAGGACGACGACTTTGAAGACAACGAGGCATGAAAGAACTCATCTTCGCATAAGACTGAACGAACAATCAGAAATCGCAGCAGTATGCTGAAGCTGACCAGTATGCAAAAACAACCATGAAAACCATCCGCTGTGATGGTTTTCTCCATTTTTGACCAAGGAGGCTTACGATGCGCACCATTCTATTCGATTTCGACGGGACCGTAGCCGATACGCTGCCGATGATTTTCAATTCCTTCCGCTCTACCTTTCAGCACTTTCTTCAGCGCCACTACACGGATCAGGAGATCGTCGCGATGTTTGGCCCGCCTGAGATGGGGATTCTGGAAAACATGATTGCCAGCGAGCAATTGGCGGATGCCGTGACCCATTTTTACGACTTCTACGCAGCCGAGCATCGGCGCGTGTCCAATCCGCCGGAAATGATCCGGCTGCTCGACCGCTTGCAGCAAGCCGGCATTTCGATGGGGATTGTCACAGGAAAGGGCAGACGAAGCGCAGATATCTCTCTGAAAGAGTGGGGGCTTGCCCCTTATTTTGATGTGGTGATCGCCGGGGATGAGGTGACAAATCCGAAGCCCGATCCGGAGGGGATTTTGCTTGCGATGGAGCAGCTTGGTGCAACGCCCGAACAGACCATCTACGTCGGCGACAGCAACGCGGATATTATAGCCGGGAAGGCTGCCGGACTGGTGACAGTAGGAGTCACCTGGCTTCCGGTCACGCAAAAAACGGGAGGCTTTCAGCCGGAACCGGATTACGAGTTTACGGATACGGATGCGTTTGCGGAATGGGTATTGGGGCGTCAAAAATAAGACGCCCCCTTTTTCATTTCGTATTTGTTGGTCTAGCTTGGCCGTAAGCGTTCTTTCGTCGGGTTTGATTTTGGCCTGATGGCCTTGCCTTAGTAAGCCCGGGCAAACCAGACCGTGTGCATCGCCTCTTTGCCGCAGCAGATGCATGCGGATTTTTGTGCAGGCGGCTCGAACGGGATGTTGCGGGAGGTGAACTTGGTCTCTTCCTTTACCTTTGCTTCGCAGCCATTGTCGCCGCACCAGCCCGCAAGCACCCAACCCGCGATGCCGTTTTCTTTCTCGGCGGTCTCCGCGTGCTGCTTCAATTCTTCGAGCGTGTTGATCTCCAGATGCGAATGGGCATTGCGGAATTCGACTGCCCGCTGGTACATGTTTTGCTGGATTTCCTCAAGCAGGTTTACGACCGCCTCTACTGCATCCGCAAGCGGAGCCGTGATCTTTTCCCCGGTATCGCGGCGGGCCAGAATGACCTGACCGTTCTCGACATCGCGCGGACCGATTTCCAGACGGATCGGAACGCCGCGCATCTCCCATTCGTTGAATTTCCAGCCGGGAGTCTCCTCGCGCAGGTCAGCCCGGACCCGTACGCCTGCCGCTTTCAACTGATCAAAGAGCGGATCGAATGCTGCCATCACCCTTTCACGCAGCTTTGGCGGTCCAACCGGAATCATCACGACCTGCGTAGGCGCTACACGAGGCGGCAGCGACAGCCCCCGGTCGTCCCCGTGCACCATGATCATCGAGCCGATCAGGCGGGTAGAGGTCCCCCAGGATGTCGTATGCACGTATTTGAATTGATTGTCGCGGTCCAAGTACTTGATCTCGAAGCCCCGCGCAAATTTTTCTCCCAAATAGTGCGAGGTGCCGGCCTGTACGGCCTTGCCGTCCTTCATCATCGCTTCGATGGAGTAGGTGTCGACAGCTCCAGCAAACCTCTCGCTCGGCGTCTTTTGCCCCTTCCAGACCGGGATCGCGAGCAGTTCCTCCACGACCTCGGCGTAAATGTCCAGCATCTGCATCGTTTCCTGACGGGCTTCCTCCTCTGTGGCATGGGCGGTGTGTCCCTCCTGCCACAAAAATTCGGAGGTGCGCAGGAACGGCATCGTCCGCTTTTCCCAGCGGAATACATTTGCCCACTGATTGATGAGTACCGGCAAATCTCTGTAGCTTTGAATCCATTGACTGTACATATGGCCGATCATCGTCTCCGAGGTCGGCCGCAGCGCAAGGCGCTCCTCCAACTGTTCCCCCGCAGCTTCCGTAACCCATGGCAGTTCCGGGTTGAAGCCTTCTACGTGCTCTTTTTCCTTCTGAAAAAAGGATTCGGGAATCAGCATCGGAAAATAGGCATTGCGGTGGCCGGTTTCCTTGAACCGCTTGTCCATCGCCTCCTGGATCCGCTCCCACAGCTCAAATCCGTCCGGCTTGAAAACGATACAGCCGCGCACAGGCGTATAATCCATCAGATCCGCTTTTTTGATCGTGTCGATGTACCAGCGCGAAAAGTCTTCAGACTGCGGCGTGATTTCTTTGACAAATGCTTTTCCTTCTTTCAATGCCCTTCACTCCTTCATGAGCTTCTTTTCAAAAACGCAAAAAACCCCCATCCCAAAAAGGGACGGGGGAAACTCTCCCGCGGTACCACCCTGATTGACCGCTGCTGCCACAAGCATCTGCGATCCGCTCTAACCCGTTAACGGAGGGAATCCGGCATGGCTCGTCGCCAGCAGCTCCAGGATGGGGAGCAGGTGCATTCGTGCATCGACCTTTCAGCCAAGGGTCGACTCTCTGCGCCACATTCGCTACCTGCGGGTCCTTTCACAGCCATTTTCGCCTGTTTCTTGGGCAATATGGTAGCAGACCCGCCGGGCAATGTCAATTTCTTGCATAAAGGCTGAGTCTCGGTGCCAGCTTCACGTAGAGCGGATAAGCGACTACGGAGACCATGATTCCTTTTATCAGGTTAAACGGCACGATGCCGTACAGGATCAAAGACCATACGCTCTCAGCCTGGAATTGCGCGACCAGCTGCTCCAGCGACACCTGATACAAAGCCGCATAGGCGGGCAGCAGGAAGTAGGCGTTGGCTACCGCCATGACAGCCGTCATCAGTACAGTACCGATAGCAAGACCGGCCATGAAGCTCATTTTCCCCTGTTTCATCCGCTGCAGCCAAACCGCTGCGACGATGAAGCTCGCACCCGCCACTACGTTGGCCAGCTCGCCGATCAAAAGGCCGTCCGTATTTTTAAACAGCATGTGCAGCGCATTCTTCATCACTTCGACGATAACGCCTGCCATTGGGCCGTAGAGCAAGGCGCCGATCAATCCGGGCAGCGTACTGAAATCGAGCTTCAAAAACGTAGGCATGAGCGGCACCTGAAATTCCAGGTACTGCAAGACAAATGCGACCGCCGCCAGCATGGGAATCGTCACCAGCCGCTGCGTCGCTTGCGATGTGGGAATCGCGGTTCCTTTCATCTGTACCATCTCCTCATTGGTTTCTTCCTTCTTGAGGAATGGCAACAGCATACACCCGGACGTGCCCGCGTTCGGTCCTTGCACAGCAAAAAGCCCTGAGAAACAACATCTCCTCAGGGCTTTGGCACACATGCAAAGACAACGAAACAGACCTGTGCTCTTAAAAAAGGGTACGTAAACAGAAGGGCCGAAAAGCGGCACCCAGCCCGTCGTAAAATACCCATGCACAAGCAAACAAGCACGCACAGCGTACGTACTGTCGTCATCCTTCTCCCATCCAGACTGTACTGTCGGCTCTGGATTTGCACCAGATCCTGCACTCCGGAAGCTTTCGCATCGCGGAGGCTCGCGGGCTTACGCGCTTTTGGCGCGATCACCGCCGGTCGGGAATTTCACCCTGCCCCGAAGGAATGTATGTGATTTTACATGGATATTATACAGTGCCGCACTCGGATTTGACAATGCTGGAAGTGTTCCCTGCTATGGTCGTTGCGAATCTCCTGCGTAGCTCCCATCGCTTTTGGGAAACCTGCCGCAAATTTCGGCTATCATTTGCGGAGCAAACATGATCAGCCAGGGGAACATAGCGAGGTAGAAAGAAAGCAATTTTTCCCAATACGACAAAAGCATGCAAAAACCCTCCCCCAAGACGGAGGAGGGTCAGGCAGCAAGCCGATTACGACCCTGCTCCGCTGTATTTGCGCACACCCCAGTTCCAGACGACCAGTCCGATGCTGAAAAAGACGATTCCCACGACGGGAGTAAACGCCGCATACGCGTACCACGTTTCCTTGCGGAGAAAATACGCCGCCGGATACACGCCGACAAAGGCAAAGGGCAGCACGTACGTGAGCACAAACCGGATTACCTTGTTGTACACGTCGACCGGGTAACGCCCATACTGCTGAATATTCCAGATCATCGGCGAAATCCCTGTCCGGGAATCGGAGAAAAAGCTGATGGCCGCAATGGCCGTGTAGACCCCGCCATAGATCAGCATGCCGCTGACGACGAGACCGACAAACAGGAACGGGTCGTACCACGTAAAGGACAAATCCAGCTGAATAGCCGCATAGCCCATAATGATCAAACCGGTGATGACGCCAAAAATCCGGTCCGGTGCGATCGACTCAAGACAGACCTGTGCGAGATTGTGCAGCGGCCTGGTCAGGACGCGGTCCATCTCTCCGCGAATAATGTACCGCTCGTTGAAATCCCAGAAGCCGAAAAACATCGAAAACAGCGCGTACGGGATGAGGAAAAAGCCGTAAATGAAAATAATCTCGTCGCGCGTCCAGTCATTGAGCAGCGGCACGTGCTGAAAGACGACGACGATAAACACGAGGTTGATCAGCTCATTGATCAGATTGGACACGAGCTCCCCGAAAAAATCAGTCCGGTACGCGAGACGCGTTTTGAAATACTGTCCCAAATAAGTGGCAAAAATGCCCAAGACATGCTTGATTTCACCCATTGCTTCTTATCCTCCCTGCACGACCAGCTTGGTCTGGGCTCTGCGCCACAAGACGAAGATCGGGATGAGAATGACCGCGACCCAAATCGCCTGGAATCCGATCATTTGCCACGCGCGGGACGCCGGTATAGCCCCGGTGAAGATGACGCTGGGATAATAGTTGATCGCCTGAAACGGCAGATATCCCATCAGCGTCTGGGCCCAGCCGGGGAAAAAGCTGATCGGCAGCACCAGGCCGGAAAGAAGGTCGACGACTACCCGCTTGGCCCGCATCATCCCGTCATTGCGGAAGAGGAAAAAGGTAACGAGACCGGTCAACAGATTCAACTGCGTGTTGATGACAAACGCGAACATCAGGCTGAGCAGATACATGCCCCACGCTTCGGGCGTGCTCGGGAATTGAAACGGAATGAACAGGCTGATCAGGAAAATGCCCGGCGCGGCGAAAAACAGCATGCGGAAAATCCCTTCGCCGAATGCCTGCGCCGTCTTGACCGAGAGATAGTTGTAGGGGCGGATCATCTCGATCGCCACTTTTCCCTCCCGGACCTCCTGCGCCATCTCCATGTCGATGTTATTGAAATAAAACGCCCGCGACATCCAGGCGATGGCGACATACGCCGTCATCTGCTCTACCGAAAGACCGCCGAGCTGCTGCTGTCCGCCGTAAATCGCCCCCCAGAGGAAGTAGTACGCCCCGATGTTGATCGCGTAGATGATGATGCCGCTGTAGTAGTTGACGCGATACGCCAGCAAGGTCAGAAAGCGGATGCGGATCAGTTCCAGGTAAAGCTTACCCATGGCTGACTACCTCGCTGTCTGTAGAGTAGATATTGCGGACGATGTCCTCCGTGCTCGCTTCCATAATTTTGACGTCGCTGATGTCAAACGAGGCCATCACGGTGGACAGGACGAACGGCAGCATTTCCTGGCTGCGCGACACTTTTACGCGCAAAGCAAAGTCGTTTTCCCGAATGATCTCACAGGGCAGCTCGCCGAGGACAGTCCGCAGCTCTTCGGCTGACGTCCGCTTTTTGAACTGAAAGGCCACTTCCGTCCCATTTCCCCATTTTTCCTTCAGGTTTTCGAGCAGCCCGTCAAAAATAAGCTTGCCTTTGTCCATGACCAGCACTCTTTTGCACAGCGCTTCGATGTCGGTCACATCATGTGTGGTCAACAGAATCGTCATATGCTCGGTATCGTTTAAATTTCGCAAAAACTCGCGAATCTTTTGCTTTACGAGTACGTCCAGACCGACCGTAGGTTCATCCAGAAACAGCAGGCGAGGCTTGTGGATCAGCGCCGCCGCCACCTCACAGCGCATCCGCTGGCCGAGGCTCAGCTTGCGTACAGGCTGGCTGACGAACGAACCGATGTCGAGCTCCTCGATCAAACGGTCGAGCCAGCGCTGTCCTTCATGCTCTTCGACCTTGTAGACGCTTTTCAGCAGACGGAAGGACTCCAGCGGGGACAGGTCCCACCAAAGCTGCGAGCGCTGGCCAAACACGACGCCGATGGAGCGCACGTAGTCCTCCCGCTGTTTTTGCGGGACAAAGCCGTTGATGACGATCTCCCCGCCGCTCGGGTTCAGGATGCCCGTCAGCATTTTGATCGTGGTCGACTTCCCTGCCCCATTTTCTCCGATCAGGGCGAACATTTCCCCTTCTTCTACGGAAAAGGACAGGTCGTCGACCGCTTTGACCGTCTTGTATTCCCTGCTGAACAGGTCGCGAAACGCGCCTCCCAGACCGGCGCGGGCTTGATGAATGCGAAACTCCTTTTGCAAATGGTTGACTTGAATCATGATTAACCGCCCTTTTGTCGCTTTTGAGTAGGATTCCACTGCTTAGTGTATATGAGCAGGCTGATTTCTGCAAAAATCAATGTGCTGCCAACTGCAACCTTCAATCTAAAGCCTTGGAAGACCATACGGCTCAGTCGCAGGCTCGTTCTCGGGAAGGCAAATGACGACACCGGTTTTGTCATCGGCAGGCTTGAACCGCGGGTAGGCGATGCACTCCGGATCGCTTTTCTCCAACTGGACCAGTTCATCTGTATACGCCTGCAGCCCTTTTTCCAGGATGGGACAGACCGTTTTCTCCCAACCGATGCTCCCTTCTCCGCGCGCGGCCGGCCAGAACAGTCCATCTGTCAGCAGGAGCACTGCCTTCAGGCCGATCCGGTTGATCCTCCCGTACTCCAGAAAGTCTCCGCTGA
>k87-930120_pt1 | contig 10141 bp, 9 predicted proteins | sample MGYA00084031_6733416 | MGnify analysis MGYA00084031
CATATTCTCTTTTTAGAGTGTTGTTTTTATATATGCTGAGCGGTACATTAACAGCCAATCGGATGTTCGGTATTCCGAATTTTACCGGCTCAGATTTTTCAATGAATCTGGTGATTGCAAGGTAAATGCATAATAAGTGTTCCATTGAATGTTTGCTGATGTCATAGTTTGTTTTATCCTCTGCGACCATATCCCCGATAAGATATACTTTTCCTTCGTATTCAATGAGATAGCTGTTCCCTGAAATTTCCGTTCCTAAATCCCGCGCCTCCATCACTTTCGTTCTAAATCGTATTTTCTGTAAAGTTTGATTGATTGCCGTAACGGCTTTTGTGCTATGTTTTCCAGTGTCAATGGCTATAGACAAATGGTTTGTCATTAGTTTGAATACCTCCTTTGAACTTAGTTTTTATATCATAAGCACTTGTGGGAGGAAAATTCCTATTTATCGTACTGACTATGTTTGATAAGGGGCGAAGAAGTCGCATAATGGGGTATAAACTGTTCAGTAAAGATTCATAACCATTTATCCATTGTTCATAAGAAATGAAAAAATGATACCGGAAGATTCTTGCGGATTTTTTCTTTAGGAGAACGATGCTCGAACGTGGTCGAACCAGTCGTGTATTTTATAGTCAACATTAATCTATTATTCTTTTATATGTGGCAACATAATGGAAAAGGAGGTAGTAATGATTGAACATTATTCAGCAAGACTATTTCAAAGAACTGCGAGAGCAAATACTCGATACAAATAAATGGGATAAGGAGCATTTCATCATTTTTAACCACGAAGCGGGAACAGGAAAAAGCCGTGAGACGCATCGAATTCTGGGAGAAATGACGAAAACACATGATTACAGAGTTTTATATGTACAATTATTTGAGCGCAACAACGAATTGGATAATACGGTTCAGTCTATCAATGAACATGCAGGGAGAATAGTTGCGGAACGGTTTGCGAAAGATGACACCAAAAGCAAAAAAAGAAGAAAGCAGGCGATAGAAGCCCAAATACTTTGTATTACACATCGCATGTACAAACAAATATGTTCAGGGGCACACCGTGATTTATTAGAGGGGAGAAGCATTTTAATCATTGACGAGTATCCCGATTTACTTGAAAAAATCACAGTTTCTCTCAAGGATATCATGCATTTGTGGGCGGATTATTGTGACTACGGATATAGAGAAATAGAAGAACTGGCTTATATTTTAAGGGATAAACTAAACGAATATGGAAAAAAATACTATACGATTCAACATAAAAAAATGATTCCTCTTTCCTTTGAATCAGAAAAATACGATAAGTATAGAGAAGCAATCCGCCAGCTTTTAAAGATGCGAATGGATAAAGAGAAAAAAGAATTATTGAGAAAGTTCCAGCAAATACTTGAGAATGATGCACTGTTTTTTGAAAGAAAGTTTCATACTTACGATGCTTCATATGATTTTGTACTGTTAGATAATAACATCATTTTAGATGCAAATGCTAATTTTGATTATAGATATCGTTTATCTAACAAGTTTATCTTGAAAAATCAAGAAAAAATTCATGACTACACGCATTCAGTATTTTATCATTACGAGGTTAATACGGGAAAAAATGGATTATCAAAGTACTTGAATTTTCCACAAAGCGTTCTTAACGAAATATCAATTGAAGGACGTAAAGGGATTCTGTTCGTAACAGACAAGGAGAATAAAGAAAATGTAGAAAAGAGTCTGGAATATCATTTTTCTGCCTATGGAGATAATTTGGCTGAGATAGGAGAGCGACTAAATTGCAAATTAGCAGTGGATTATTATGGAAATATAACGGGCATAAATACTTATAAGTACTTTGATACTATCGTGATACTGAAAACCCCATTTTTTGATTATTTAACCTACGCTCTAACCTATTTTTATTTTCAAAAGAAGCCTCCTTCTGAAAATATCGAGATATTTAAGGATGAGGAAGTGGAAAACATTCGAAAAAATACAGTTGCAGGAGAGATGTATCAAGCGATAAAAAGAATTAACCGCGATAATTCCCATTCTGCAAAAATGTATGTTTTCTGCGACAATCAAGATATTGTTGACATTGTCCTTCAACAATTCAAAAATATCCAATATGTAAAGCGAGAAATATATGTAGCAAAAAAGAGAGAAGAACAGGATAACTCAAAGAGAAAAGAAACGTTGTACGAGCAAAAAATAGCGGAGTTGCGAGAACTGCTTTTGGAGTATAAAGAAGCAGGCGTTTCAAGCGTGAGAAAAAAAGAGCTGCGGGAAAAGTTAGGCATTAAAGACAAATCTAACTTCGCCAAAATGCTGAGGTCACAACATTCGTTTTTGCAAACACATTATATCGTGAATAAAGGACAGAAACTTATTTTCAAATAAAGCAGAAAGGATGTCTCAAAGGGGGCATCCTTTTTTGTTTATGGGGGGAGTAATCGACTGGGGGAGCTAAGGTTCATAGGTAATCTATGATGTATGAAAAAATCATATTATTGTATAGAACTTTTACAGAAAATAGCTGCACCGTTCGGAAGAATTGAGTTTTAGAAGAAATCAAGCAAAATTGCCATTATTAAAGTGATTGATGGATTTAATGCATTATTGCTTCCAATTAAAGTGGAGAAAGCGTTAGGTTATTTGCACACTATATAGTGTAGAAGACAGCTTAAGTGAATGCACAAAGCAACGGCTTTGATTATGGTTCTCCCTCCTTTCAGAGGTAGAGATGTTTCTGTGTAAAAAGTCTCTTTCTGGGGTATAGTTTTTCCCATAATGCGCCTTGGGCGTGATTATAGTTCTCTGTTTTGTATTTAAAATGCAACTGGTTATTAGAAGGGAATTTTTTAATTTATACAATGCAACTTTATTTTTTGATTTTCTTCTCTATAAGAGCAGTCGATTTTTATTAGGTATGTAGATTCTAATATAGTTGTGTCTTCTTTCCATAGAAGATTTGAAATTATGAGGAAATGTCAAAAAAGTTGTATTAAATTATTAAGTTCCTCTATACAAATAATAGATTTAAATACAACTTTTTTGAGGAATTTTTGAACCATAAATTTATTCTTCTTCAAAGTCAATAATCGAACAGACAATACCACTTTATATGTTGCTTTATTGGACTAAAGCTAAAACAAGGTCGAACCGTTTTGCTGATTACAATACTGGACAAATTAGATAAGATTAGTCTGTAGGCAAGAAATGGAGGTGACAAATTGACAATTATACAACTCAAACAAGAAATCGAAAAAATGGAAAGAGAAATTTTCACTTACTCTTTATACAGAAATAAAGATGTTCAGAAACTGATGAATTTGAAAAGCAAGTTAATGGACTTGAAGGAAATGTTCCTGCAGAGTTCTTTTATCAGCAGTAATGTGGAGGAACTTGAGGATATCCGCTTCCGATTGATGGAAGCCGGAATCCACCTTGAAATTAGTACAAAAGAAGCACTGGGGGAAGATGCATTAGACGAAATAAAACAACTGGAAAATTTATATGAAACCGTATAAAAATAGGGAGGTAAGACTGTGAAGAACGCTGTTAAAAAAGACGAAATCGTTATAAAGAACTTTAAACAATTAAAGGTCTGGGAACGAGCAGTTAATTTTGCTGTTTCTCTTTATGGGATTGCAAGAAATTTTCCGAAGTTTGAGGAGTATAATTTGAAATCCCAGTTGTTGAGAGCAGCCACTTCGGTATCGGCCAATTTAGCAGAAGGGAACGGAACCATCTTTCCAAAAAAAGAACTCAGTTTTTATGACAATGCAAAATGTTCACTGGATGAGGTTAGGGGTTGGCTGGAAATTGCAAAACGGCTCGGCTATATTGATGAACAAAAATTCACAGAGCTTGATAATGAAGCTATAGAAATCAATAAAATCATAATCGGACTGATGAGGAAAATTTTAAGAAAGGACGATTAAGCTTAGGCTCTATCCTGAAATAACTGTGGATAACTTTTTTGTTATTTCATTCGTCGATGTGCCAATTTTTATTGGTTGTCTGTTATTGCTAATTGTTGATTTTTGACTAAAAGCAAAGAGACCATTGTATTGAGGTCTCTGATTGTTCTTATTAAATTAAAGATTTCAACAGTTAAACAAGAAATTTATTCATGTATATATCCTTTAAGAATCGCTTGAAGTAATGCATAACAAAGTTCTGAATCATTAATCTTGTTTTTCTTTACTTGTTTCAGACAATCTCTAACATCCATTTTTATCACCTTTATTTTCTCGTGGGATTCAAGTTGTTGATGAATGTTACTTCCCACTTCTTCTGTATAAAATACATGGGTAATTTCGTTAGACCTCCAAGGAGCAGGTAGTAATTTTCCAAGATAATGAACAATCCCACATTCATATCCTGTCTCTTCTAAAAACTCTCTTTTAGCCGCCTGTTCAAGACTTTCTCCTTGCTCAACTCCACCACCTGGTAACTGAACGATATATGAACCAACAGGTTGGCGAAACTGTTCAATTAATAAAAAACTATCTTCATCCTTAGCGAGTATGACAACCCCCTCATTTTCTGTTAAAGAAAAATGTGTACGACCATATTCATCTTCGATAATTTTATTCCCATTTTTATCAAGTAATGTTTTGACTCTTCCCATACGTACCTCCAAAAATAGACAATAATATTTAATGTTCTACAAGAATTAAACGTAATCTCAACAAGAGAATTTATTTCTTACTCTAAATACTCGTTACTTAGCTCAGGATTTAAATACCTTGCCATTCCTGTTTTAACCCTTTTTAATCCAAGTTTCCGATAAAACTCTTCATTTCCAGTTGTTGAGATTAAATGCACACAAGAAACATTACTTAGTTTATCCAATAAAAACTCCATAATTTTTTTAGCTATCCCTTGCTTTTGAAAATCTCGATGGACCACAACATCATAGATTGCAGCATTAAAAACACCATCTGAAATCGCTCTTCCAAATCCAATAATTCGACCATTTACAGTAGCCAATGCTATAACATTACTTGCTTCAAAAACCTGCTTAATAATCTCGTTTGTATGCTTTGTCCAACCGACAGAACAATAAACTTCTCTCATTTCATCAAGATTTGCATTAGAAAAATCACTATGTATTTTTATGTCCATAATACTCCCCCTACCGAGTCGTTAGATTAACAAACTACTTTTATATATTATGCAAGTGGTTGAAAAAATCCTTTTTTGAACATTACTGTCTGTTAGTCGAACAAGAAAATCAACAACATTATTTAACAGAGTCTCAGCTTAAATGATAAAAATCATTTTGCTCCTCTAAGGCTAATAGCTTCTTTTGCCATATAAAAAGGGAGATACATATGAATTAATAAGATGTACATCCGTTTTTATAGAATGCGGATAAATATATAATGTTAGTTCTGTATTTTCCTCAGAACTTAGTGTGATGGTTAGCAAAAAAATTTAAAAATAACTATTGACAAATTTTCTTAGACATATTAATTTAAAAATACGTTTTATATAATTTTCCTATAGTCGATATTTAAATATTTTTCGTTTAATGTGTTTTTTGATATAGTTTTTTGGGATAGATATGAGGTTTTTGATATAGTTAAGTAACCAAGAGATAGGGCTGGGTTACTTAGTAGTGTGGTTTTATATAGGTCAATTTTATAATTATGCTTTGTTTTGTATCGAAGGGATTACTATGCCCTTTGAGCAATTGTTGACCTATATTTTCGCACTATTAAGTAATCCAGCCCTTTTTGCATTGTTTTTGTTCCTTGAAAACCGGATATCGCAGAATGTTTTAACTTTGCTCTATCTTCTCATTCTATTGTTTATTAATAGGGATTCGTAAGATGGAGCTTAAAGTATCTATCTTGTCGAGCCTTATAAATAAATTTTTCATAGAGAGGAAATTTATTACGAACAAAGTATTAAAGGAAACTAAAATCAACCTTCATTTTTCTGAAATGAAACCTGAATTGGGAGTATTGACAACATTTCTTACAAAGAACAATGATGGCGATTTAGAATTTAAAATAAAGGAAATGGTGCATGTTCTTAATGGGATGTACAAAGCACCTAAAATTGAATTTGGGAATTACTTTAACATAAATGAAGTGCAACTTATAGTAAATGCTCTTAATGGATTTCTTTACTCACCTGAACTCTCTGACAAATTAATTTGATTGCTAATGTTCATGAAGAAGTTTTCTATGGTTCAGCAGAAAAGTTCTATGATGTTGATGGCGAGTGGCTTTTGAGTAAGTTAAATCAATTGACTGAATTTCAAGCCTTCTCTTTTCTTAGAATGATTTGCGAATTTATGAATAGACCTTTGACACTGATGGAATGGTTGAGGTGGATAGAGACTGGTTCGCATTGGCAACACAGCCTATCACTCGCCACTCCATGCAAGACCTTATATATACATATTGCCGAACTTTGCACTTTTGAACTGTCATGTATAATAGAAGGTTTTCACTGTTTACAAAGGCGTCAAAGGTTTATCTTGTACATAAAGTTCTTACTACACAATTATTAAGATGGCGATAAAAAACATTAGTTAGGGGTGATTAAATTGAAAAGAATAAATCCGAATTTGCTAAGCGACCAGGAACTTCTAAATATTATAAGAGAAGAATATTATGAGATACAGCCAAAAGGATGTTGGGATTTCTTCAAAAGACGAAGAAAAAGTCCATCTCTTCCATATCTTAAGAAAAGGTTTAATATGACATATCATGAAATTCTAATGAAAGCAGGTATCCCAAGGGAAGAACTGAAGGCTGTTAGAGAAAAGGAACAAGATAAATCTTTTTATCTTGATAGACTGAATAAATTGGCAATTGAATTAGGGCATACACCTACCATCAAAGAATATAGAGAACGTGGATTCTCCCCCGAGAGATTACGCTCTCTTTTTGGGTCGTATAATAATGCTATTAAAGAAGCTGGTTTGACGCCAAGGCGTGAAATGGATTTGAAGAAGAGAGTAAAGAAGAAAGAGTTGCTTCGCATTTATAAAGATATAAGTAATGAGTTGGGAAGACCCGCTACACTCAAAGATATTAAAAAGTATTGTAAACAATATAGAGCTTCATTATTTGTCGATGTATTTGGGGGGATGAATCAATTAAAAAAAGAGGCTGGTTTCATTTTTGAGGAAAAAGGAAATATAAAATATACCAAAGACCAAATTATAGAATTGCTAATAACAGAATATCAAAAGCACAAAAGGCATTTGACAGCCCAAGAAATAGAGGATAACGAGAATTTACCATGCTATATTACTGTTATGCGCCATTTCAAAGCTACTACATTAGAAGATGTATGGAGAGAAATAGATTCTATACTGGCTACGAAACACTTGAATTCTAAAGTGTTGGAACAGAGTTTTGGAAAAAATCAGGACAATTCCCAACGGAAAAGAAGGTTTAACAGAGCAGGAAAAATTGGAGAGAAAAGAGTAGCACACTATTTAAATTTCCTGAATAAGCAAAAATATAAGGTCTATAATGACATAAATATTAAATTTGATAATTTAGAACAACAAATAGACCATTTAGTGATTGGAGAAAACGGAATATTTCATTTGGAGACAAAAAACTATGCAGGCAGTATTTCTATAGATAGAGATGGTAACTGGATACAAACAACCCGAACCACAATGAACACTATTGAAAATCCAGAAGGACAAATTAGCCGTCATGAGGAAATCTTAAGAAAAATATTGAATGAAAAATATGAAATCATAAGTATATTAGTGTACTCTAATCCAAAATGTACTTTACACCAAATGGATAGAACACAGTTAAATGTAATGAAAGTGGAAAGGGTAATTAATTTTATAACAAATTATAAATCAAGTTATAATCTTGGACCAAAGGAAATTACAGAAATATGCAATCTAATCGAAAAGCATATGGTGAAATCCGATAAAACCGCGATGTAAAGGTAAATAAATTTTAAAAACAAACACAATTTAACAATATAATATCCTGTAAATATAGTCAAGGGTGCTATAAACCCCAATGGAAGAACAGCATTTCTTCTACATCTGTGGAGTCGTATTATATTCATAGATGGCTAAGGAACCTAAAAATTATTTAGGTTCAATAAGATAATGAATGTTCTTGTAGAGTTATAAAAGTGTAATAGATACCTTTCACTTGAATTACTGAGTGAAGGGTATCTGTATTCACTTAATTCAGTCCGCTCCATTTAAGGCTATATTGTGATAATCACTAAATAAAACTGGTTCTTACGCATATTGACGGTATAGCAAATTACGATTAGATTTATTGCATCATTAAAGGGGGAATTTAAACTTTATTTTCAGCTTTTATGTTGATAAGCTGAGGGAGAGTCGGTTTACCTCCAAGGATAGAAGTTTGTATATGAGCGAGTTGTGCAAGACTTTATTTAAGATGGAAATAAATGTGAGTTTAGGAATGCGGGGTAAGGGGGGAGGAGCAAGAGTTTATTTATTCTGAACATAATTAGGATGAAAATGAGGGAATAGTGAAAGGAATGACGAAGTCCAAATAAAAAAAGTTACCGCAGAAGAAGAGTTTTGTTGCAATTTCATGAAATTAGAGATATTATTAAAATAAGAATTCTTTCAAGGAAAAAATCTTTAGATGTAACGTTATTCATTTGAGAAATTATTTTTAAAATATGCAATGTATAAGAAAGCCCAAGTTGATTAAAAAAAAGTTTTTTTATCGACTTTGGGCTTTCTTTTTTTATTGTTGACTAAAATGCATGAGGAGGAGAATAGTGTGGCGAGTTCCATCAGATTAGGAAGAAGGTAAGAGAACTTGAAAGAATAGATTAGTACAAATTTATCTATAGTAAATCAAGATGATAAAAAAGGAGGCATATGAATGAATGCTAAGTATGGATGGAATTTATTGAACGAAAGTATAGAAGATGATAATAAAAAGCTAAAAATATTAAAGAGTTATAGAACGAAATTATTTGTTCTAATCATTCTTACTATAGTTATTGACATTAGTGACTTTGTAACCAAGGATGCATCATTTTTGAGTGGGCTACTAACGGGAATAGTTTTAGTCTTTTGCACAGTTGCATTTAGTATTAGTTACAAACTAAGTAAAAGAATTGAAGACAGAATAAGAATGAATAAAAAGTGACCAACGGATGGGGGCTCTATGAATCCCCATTCTTTAGTGGTCATTAGAAAGGGTTCATTACCATATTTTGTGGTTAACATGAAAAACATTGATAAACGTCTGCAGTCACGCAAGGATTAGGCAAACGAAAAAAACTGAAAATCAAGGAAAATGGTGAAGACCCAAAATTATTTTGCATTAAATGCAACATAATGAGATTTCTGTTGTGTAAGTTTCTCATACTTTATTCTGGGTTATGTTAAAAACAACAAGTTCAATAAAACTACCTTTTAAATTATTTTAAATAAGGAGAGACGATATATGGATAAAAAGTTTTTAGAAAATGTAATAAATAGTCTGGAAAATGCCACAGTAGTTCCACCAAGAGAACTTTTCCTTTATCAAGGTGGAGAAGGAATTATCCACAGATGTTTAGATAGGTATATACAAATGCAATTAAAAGAGCATAGCCATTCTGAAGGGTTATTACGAGTTTATTGTAGCAATGTGACGGAGGAAGAGGAAAGATTTTTTGATAATGTTTTATTTGACTTGTTATTTAACCCATATTATGTTTACGATGCAGAACTTTATGTAATTTTGGAGGAGTTTTCTGAGTTAGTAGGTATAACGAGTAAGAGAGTTTCAAATCTTTTAGATGGTCTTTCAAGGTTACGCATTGAAATGAGAGTCCCTCCTTATGAGAAAATTAATTCTGTTCATGGTTCTTGGATTTTTCCAGAAAGTAAAACAGGAAGATGCTTTAACATTGAAACAGGAGAGTATGATGCAGAAGAGCATTATTTCAAAATGCGTATAAATCCAGCTTTTTTAAAAGCATGTTTAGAAGTAAAACATGAAATGAGTCAGTAAGTTTATAAAAAATTATTTATAAAAATAGGATTTAAGAATCTTATTAATATAAGAAAGCGATGCTTTATTTGTTTTCTGCAACTAAAAATTTAAGCGAAATGCAATGAAAAAGTTTAGCACCCTATGTTCCATAAAAGTAAATATAATCCATATAC
>k87-94237_pt1 | contig 10140 bp, 8 predicted proteins | sample MGYA00084031_6733416 | MGnify analysis MGYA00084031
ATCTTTCTTAATCCAATCATCTGGTAACGGTACATCACTTAAAATATTATCTATTTCCTTAAAATTCTTTAAATTTGATTAAAATGTATGTTTTTTTGTGTTTTTTCATAAAGTTCCAATGGTATTAGCACAAAAAACACCATGCCGTCCATTTGGCATGGTGTTAAATGCGATTATTTGCTTCGTTTTCGAAGTTTTTGTTTTGTTTAACCCGGCAAGAAAATTAGCCCATGTACTTTCTATGCTTATAGACTATTTATCTCATTACGATTGAGCATTTTAAGATCGACAACAGGCTTCCCCGGCACCTCATGATGATGACGGCATCTTGGTTCATATGACTCAGATGCACCAACTAAAATGATTGGATCATCGTATGATGCTGGTTTTCCGTTAATTAGTCGTTGCGTACGGCTTGCAGGTGAACCACAAACAGAGCATACTGCTTGTAGCTTTGTAACAAGCTCTGCTACGGCCATTAATTGTGGTACAACACTAAATGGTTCACCTCTAAAGTCTTGATCAAGTCCCGCTGCAATTACACGGTAGCCTTGGTTTGCTAGCAATGTAAGAACATGACAAATGTCTTCGTCAAAAAATTGGACTTCATCAACAGCAATTAGATCGGTATTTTCTGAAATATGGTCAAAAATCTCTTTTGATGATTTAATTGGTTTAGAAATAATCGCCGTTCCATTATGTGATACGACTTCTTCTTCACTGTAGCGGTTATCAATAGCTGGTTTAAATACCTTTACTTCTTGTTTTGCAAATTGTGCTCGGCGAACGCGGCGAATTAATTCCTCAGACTTCCCTGAGAACATGCTGCCACAGATCACTTCAAGCCAGCCACTTTGCTTCATTACATACATTAAAACGGCCTCTCCCTTCGCTACGTTATTTCATTTTAAGAAAAGCACAAGCACCCACATTTCTCAATATAAGAAGGTTTTTCTCTTAATATAGGAATAAGCTGAACCTCATGATTTAGGTGCTCTCTAGACACTAAAAAAGTAATATTTCCACTTTGTTATCTGTCTTTTTACCGATTTGTGCCTTCCGTTAAGCACTCATTTATTTAGCACAGATGAACTGTGACTCGTTATCTAATTCCCTATTAATAGGGTGGCTTTAAACTTCCTGAACATACAGGTTCAGGCAAGAAACGATTGGTTTCATTTAAAAATAGACGTGAAAAAACAGGCAAGAGCCATTTCGTCTTGCCTGTTGTAAGTTACCATTATTACTTTTGTGTAATGCCGTATTTTTTGTTGAATTTGTCTACACGTCCACCTGCATCTGCAAATTTTTGACGTCCTGTGTAGAATGGATGGCACTCAGAACAAACCTCAACTTTGATTTCGTTTAAAACAGAACCAGTTTCGAATTCGTTACCACAAGCGCATTTCACCATAACTTTATTATAGTTTGGATGAATTCCTGTTTTCATTCTTTTCATCTCCTTCCGCCCTGAATCATCTGAAACAGAGTTATCATCTAGAATGACTCGTCCGATTGACAACTCAATTCTAGAAAAGCACATGATGAAATTATAACAAGGACACGGTCTAAAAGCAAGCCGAAGTTCTAGGGTAGTATATGGAAATTAAAGGGGACTTAATTATTAAACATGTTCCCTTCAAATTTGAACCGTGTTGCTCAAAGATTTATCGATTTCTAGCTGTTTTCATTTCAGCATCTAAATTACTGAAAAATTCTTCATTCGATTTCGTTTGACGCAGCTTTCTTAAGAATTTCTCAATGAAGTCTGGTGTATCAGACATCGATTTTCGAATTGCCCATAACTTTTCAAGATGATCTTTTGGAATTAGAAGCTCTTCTTTTCTAGTTCCTGAACGACGAATATCAATCGCAGGGAAAATCCGTTTTTCAGCAAGTGAGCGATCTAAGTGAAGCTCCATATTACCTGTCCCTTTGAATTCCTCGTAAATAACGTCATCCATCCGTGAGCCTGTATCAACTAATGCTGTTGCAAGAATTGTTAGGCTTCCACCTTCTTCGATATTACGGGCAGCACCGAAGAAACGTTTTGGACGGTGGAACGCAGCTGGGTCAATACCACCGGATAATGTTCTTCCACTTGGCGGAATAACAAGGTTGTACGCTCTTGCTAAACGAGTAATACTATCCATTAAAATAATAACATCTTTCTTATGTTCAACAAGACGCATAGCACGCTCTAATACAAGCTCAGCAACTTTAATATGATTTTCTGGAACCTCGTCAAATGTTGAGCTAACGACATCACCCGCAACTGAACGTTCAATATCTGTTACCTCTTCAGGTCTTTCATCAATTAATAAAACGATAAGCTCAGCTTCTGGATTATTCGTCGTAATGCTATTCGCAATTTCCTTCAAAAGCATCGTTTTCCCTGCTTTCGGCGGGGCAACAATTAAACCACGCTGTCCAAAGCCAACAGGTGCGATTAAATCCATGATTCTTGTTGATAAATAATTTGGTTTTGTTTCAAGGTAAATTTGTCTATCTGGATAAAGAGGAGTTAATGCTGGGAAGTGAACACGTTCCTTTGCCGTTTCTGGGTCTTCACCATTTACCGCTTCTACATGCAGCAAACCATAGTACCGCTCATTTTCTTTTGGAGGACGAACTTTACCTGATACTTTATCTCCATTTCGTAAATCAAAACGTCTTATTTGTGAAGCTGAAATATAAATATCTTCCGAGCTCGGTGAATAGTTAATCGGTCTTAAGAAACCAAAGCCCTCAGACTGAATTATTTCTAAAACACCTTCCATAAATAATAAGTCTTCTTGTTCCGCATTCGCCTTTAAGATTGCAAAAATTAATTCCTTTTTCGTTAGCTTGCTGTAATAAGATACTTTATATTGACGGGCAAGCTCGTACAACTCTTTCAGTTTCATATGTTCCAATGAAGAAATTGAAACTTGACTCATAAAAACACCACTCTTTTTATTTTTCAATTCATGTATTGATGTTCAATTCATTCGTAAACATTACTGTTGAGCGTTCCCCTTCACCATCTCAACTTGTTTTGTCCACATTTGAACATGCATTTAACAGTTTTCCATCTATCATTCATTTAAGGTAGTTCATTCGATAAATAATGAAGTCTAGTCAGATAACAAATATATGTTATAAGAGATTTACCATCGATTGTACTTTAAGAAGAAACTAGTACATTGGGATTAGAAGGAAAATGAAGGTGAGCTTGAAGTAGATTATGCAGTAATTGCATTCTATGCAGCACTCTTTATTTTTACCCTATTTTTCGAATTTAATCAATCTTTTTCGGAAAATCTATTAGAAGTTTGGGGATATTTGAAAAGCTTTCGTCGAGCTTAAACAGCTTTGGATAAGAAGATGCAAGGAAATAGTGTCTTCTTTGGCTACAATTCACTTATACAAAAGTTAAATACCTTTGTTACTAGAATACAATTTTGCTTTAAGAACACGCATGATAACATAGAAGAAAGCAGGATACCCCTACTTTCTCCTTGCATCTCTTATTTATGAATTTTGCATCTGTTCTATTTCTTTATCTGATAATTTCTCCCGCCAGATCGTTGCACCAAGACCTGTTAATTTATCTTCAAGTTGACTATACCCTCTATCGATATGTTCTAAACCTGTTATTTCTGTAATTCCATCTGCCATTAATCCTGCACATACGAGCGCAGCACCTGCACGGAGATCGCTTGCCTTCACTCTTGCACCTTGTAGCTTTGTCGGTCCTGTTACAATCGCAGATCGACCTTCTACTTTAATGGTTGCACCCATTCTTCTTAGCTCATCAATGTGTTTAAAGCGTGCAGAATAAATCGTATCTGTCACAACACTTGTGCCTGTTGCTTTCGTTAAAAACGAAGTAAAGGGCTGTTGCAAATCTGTAGGAAACCCTGGATATACAAGGGTTTTAATATCAACAGGCTTCAATTCCTTTTGACCACCAATGATGAGAATTTGATCATTACTTGTTTCAATATGAAGCCCCATTTCTCTTAGCTTCGCAATAAGTGATTCGAGGTGAAGAGGAATTACATTATCGAGCATAACCTCTTTCCCCATAGCAGCGCCGATAATCATATAAGTCCCTGCTTCAATTCTGTCAGGGATAATCGAATGACGACAGCCGTGTAGCTTTTCGACACCGTCAATTCTTATCACATCGGTACCTGCCCCTTTAATTTTAGCACCCATGCTTGTAAGCAATGTCGCAACATCGATAATTTCCGGTTCCTTTGCTGCGTTTTCAATGATTGTTCTTCCTTTAGCTAAGACGGCTGCTAACATAATATTTATTGTGGCGCCAACACTGACAACATCCAAATAAATCCTTGCTCCATGCAATTCATCAGCACGTAAATAAATCGCCCCTTGCTCATTCGTTACTTGAGCACCTAATGCTTCAAACCCTTTTATATGCTGATCAATCGGTCGAGGGCCAAGGTGACATCCTCCTGGCAAACCAATAACCGCCTTTTTAAATCTTCCTAACATTGCACCCATTAAGTAATAGGATGCTCTTAGCTTTTTCACTTTGCCATTTGGAAGTGGCATCGAAATCATTGTTGAAGGATCAACATACATTTCGTTGTTTTTTAATTCAACTCGACCACCTATTTCCTCTAGAAGGTCACCAAGAATAGCTACATCTGAAATATTTGGTAACCCTTCGATTGTGACTGGTGATTCTGCTAATATTGTTGCTGGTATGAGGGCAACAGCACTATTTTTTGCCCCACTAATATTGACTGTACCATTTAAAAAATCTCCACCGGCTACTTTTAATTTTTCCATGATAGTCTCCCTTCTTATGAAGTTGACTTTCCGGAAAGAACATGGAGGTGAGTTTGCGCTCATTTCGCACAAATATGCATTCACTCACACGAAACACGCCTTTTATTCATTAGCCATCATGTTTTCCGAATTAGATGCAAATCTTGTCAACAAAATTATCAATACATAGGAAAAGCACTGGGCATCTTGGCAAATAAACCGTTATTTCTTTTATTTCCTTATTAGCCTTAGTAAATACCTGTTTACAACTTGTTATGTAAAAAATCATCTCGTATGAAAAAATATCACTCCATTTTTGGTAGAGTATACTTACTAATAATATCGGACAACATCTACATAAAATTTAGAACTCTTACATATTATTATTGATTCTATTATATTAAACCATCTATTATGAAGGACAACAACATTTACGCTAGAAATTTACGTTTAATTACATTTGATTAGAAGTACCTACTGATTATTCTTCGTTTAATTAAATCTGGAATTAACTAGACAGTAAGTGTTTTTAGACATCGTGGATTGAGAAGAGTTTTAGTGAATCTTTATGTACAATTTTCTAAAAGAGCAAATTCACTAATAAAATCGCTATACATCACTATTTGTATATAAGTGATGAAAGAGATTAACTAATGGACTAGGTGCTTGAGCTTACTATTAAAGCTAAAAGAACAAATCAAAACGAACAAACATTTTGCTTGTCCGTTTCAGTTATCACAATTGGTCAGCTAGGCATTTTGTTAGCGCTTTCCTTTATCTTCGGAATAGAACCGCCTATAAAAAGGCGGCTTTATTCTTTATTTTATGATTAAGCTTTGTTAGAAGAACCGAATTCACGCATTTTTCCGATTACTGTTTCTTTAATCGCGTCACGAGCAGGTCCTAAATATTTACGTGGATCATATTCGTTTGGTTTTGCTGCTAACACTTCACGAACTACTTTTGCAGATGCAATTTGGTTTTCAGTGTTAACGTTAATTTTAGCAGTTCCGAAAGAGATTGCTTTTTGGATATCCTTTGTAGGAATTCCAGTACCACCGTGAAGTACTAATGGCATGTTAGTTAAGCCTGCAATTTCTTCCATTTCTTTGTAACCTAAGTTTGGCTCACCTTTGTATGGTCCGTGAACTGAACCAAGTGCTGGCGCTAAGCAATCAATACCAGTACGTTTTACAAGTTCATTACATTCTTGTGGGTCAGCATAGATTACGCCGTCAGCAACTACGTCATCCTCTTGTCCACCAACAGTACCAAGCTCAGCTTCTACAGAAACACCTTTTGAGTGAGCATAGTCAACAACTTTTTTAGTTGTTTCTACGTTTTCTTCAAATGGGTGATGTGAAGCATCAATCATTACAGAAGTAAATCCTGCATCAATTGCTTCTTTACATTTTTCGTAGCTTGAACCGTGGTCAAGGTGAATAGCCACTGGTACAGTAATATTGTAGTCTTCCATTAGACCTTCAACCATTTTTACAACGGTTTTAAATCCTCCGATGTAGCGTCCAGCCCCTTCAGAAACACCAAGAATAACTGGTGAATTTTCTTCTTGCGCTGCTTGTAGGATAGCTTGAGTGAACTCAAGGTTATTAATGTTAAATTGACCTACTGCATATCCTCCGTCTTTCGCTTTATTTAGCATATCTGTCATTGAAACTAAAGGCATACCGAAAAACCCTCCTAATGAACCTAATTTTCTGAAACAGAAAAGCATATCATACCTAGCTTGACCAGAATATTCACGATTATGTAGTATCCGCATGATCACTTTTCACTTACTAAGCATACCAATTTCTTCGAAAATCGGCAACAATTCGACAGCTCTTTTCAAAATATAAATTCAATATTATGCTTTTAGCGGCAAATATTTTTTTACTGCTTCACGAATTTCGTCGATATCAAAAGGCTTAGCAAAGTGCGTAAGCGCACCTAAATCCTTTGCCTCCTGAATCATATCTAACTCTCCATAAGCAGTCATAATGATAACACGAATGTCCTTGTCAACTACCTTCATACGCTTTAGAATTTCAATTCCATCCATACCTGGGATTTTCATATCTAAAAGAACTAAATCTGGTGAGTGCTTATCAACAATTTCCAGCGCTTGAAAGCCGTTAGCTGCTTGAAAGGTTTGATAGCCCTCTTTCTGAAAAACTTCATTTAGCAAAATTCGAATTCCATACTGATCATCAACAATTAGTATTTTTTCCTTTAACATGATTCCTACACACCTCTTCGTTGGTTTCTAAGAAAAGCGCAAGTACTTTTTAGCCCTGACATGGATATGACGGACATGATCAAAAAGGATACTTACCCTTCGCATCATTCACATATACCAGAAAGGGTTTAGTACTTGAGCTAGACATTAAACTTCATACAAAAATTGATACCTACTTTTTGTAAAATAAATCGAACCCGCTCAAGAATCCACATCCAGTGACTTCACCTAATATAAAAGTCTTTACTATCTGCCTTGTGCTACTTATCATACACACATAAAATCCAGTAATTCATACTGGATATGGCTTAGAATTAAATATAATGATGAAATTAATCTCTAATTATGGAAGTAAGCTTTTATATGAAGGATCACCTTCATAAGGATTTTTTTTCACAACTTACATAATTCTTTCTTTTAAGGCTAACTCCTGCTTGAATATCAACTTGTTTATCGACAATTTTTTCATTTGTTTGTCAATTTCCTCTTATAACCATACCATCGTTTTATAAAGGATGATAGCAATATTTCCACATATCGTGCCTGTTTCTTTTCCCTGCCGACATGTTTCGTTATAATAGTTATACACTGATAAGAAAAACGAAGTGCTGACGGCATTTATTGCCAATCGCCGTTTAAAAGGAGAACCTATATAAGATGATGAAAATTTTCACTACACAATTAACTGGGCATTTTAACAGGATTGTTGATCAGGAGACATTGGATATTGAGGATAGCTCAAGACTTCTTGCCCAGGCGCTAGTCGGGGAAGGAAATCTATATTTATATGGCCATAAAGAGCTTCATGGTATCGTCTTAGAGGCTATTTCAAGTAATGAGCCGTTACTAAGAGCAAAGCCCTTGCTTGAACATGACGGGCAAATTACTGAGGTTTCATCTGCTGATAGAGTTCTGTTATTTACACATTTTTCAACAGATGGAGAAGCCATTCAAATTGCTAAATCCTTAGCAGAAAAAGGAATTCAGACAGTCGGTGTTTCTGCAATTGCCAAAGATGCTCCAAAGGGACTCGAATCGATAACTGATTTTCATATCGATTCCAAGCTACGTCAGCCACTTATTCCTGGGGACGACGGGAATCGCTACGGATTTCCAGCTCTTATGACATCGTTATATGTGTATTATGCGATTCATTTTACTATTCAGGAAATATTAAGTGAATATGATGAAGAGTTGTAAGCAATTAGCTAATGCTAGTTGCTTTTTATTTTACTTTGGGATATTTTCCGTAGTACCTTATTGCAGAAGTCAGAGAAGCCTATCTGCAGAGTAACCACATATTCGTTACAATTAGCATCCGCTAGCTTAACGAAAAAAAGCTAACATATCTTAGGGCCTATTGAAAAGGCTTGTCCAAGATACATTAGCTTTCGTTTGTCTTATTAGTTTTTGCTAGTTAATGAAGCGTGAACGAAGTCACGGAATAATGGTTGTGGTCTTGTTGGTCTTGATGTAAATTCTGGATGGAATTGTGATGCGACAAACCATGGGTGATCCTTCACTTCAACAATTTCAACTAATCGTCCATCTGGTGTAGTACCAGAGAAGACAAATCCAGCATCCTCCATCGCTTGACGGTACTCATTGTTAAATTCATAACGATGACGATGGCGCTCATATACAACTTCTTCTTTATACGCTTCAAACGCAAGTGAACCTGATTTTAACTTACTTGGAGATAATCCTAAACGTAAAGTTCCTCCAAGGTCTTCAATATCTTTTTGTTCAGGTAATAGATCAATGACTGGGTATGGAGTTGACGGATCAATTTCAGATGAGTTTGCTCCTTTTAAACCTAAAACATTACGAGCAAATTCAATTGAAGCAACTTGCATACCTAAGCAAATTCCTAAGAACGGAACTTTGTTCACACGAGCATACGTAGTTGCAAGGATTTTCCCTTCAACACCACGATCACCAAAGCCACCAGGAACTAAAATTCCGTCAACATCAGAAAGCTGCTCTTCGACGTTTTCCTCTGTTAGCGTTTCAGCATTGACCCATTTAATTTCAATATCTGAATCATATTGATAGCCAGCATGACGTAATGCTTCAACAACTGAAATATAGGCGTCTTGTAATTGAACATATTTTCCAACGAGACCGATTTTTGTTGTTTTTGATAAATTTGTTACTTTATCAACTAGCTGTTTCCATTCCGTCATATCTGCTTCTTTACAATCAAGCTTTAAATGCTTGCAAACAATTGTGTCTAAGTTTTGTTCTTGTAAATCTAATGGGATTGAATACAATGTTTCCGCATCACGACATTCAATAACTGATTCTTTATCGATATCACAGAATAAAGCTATCTTATCCTTCATATCTTGAGAAATTGGTTTTTCTGTACGAACAACGATTACGTTCGGTTGAATCCCTAAGCTGCGAAGCTCTTTTACACTATGCTGTGTTGGTTTTGTTTTCATTTCACCAGCAGCTTTAATATAAGGAACAAGTGTACAGTGAATATACATAACATTATCGCGACCGATATCACTTTTAATTTGGCGAATTGCTTCTAGGAATGGTAATGATTCGATATCCCCAACTGTTCCACCAATTTCAGTAATAACAACATCAGCACCTGTTTCTTTTCCTGCACGGAAAACACGTTCTTTAATTTCATTTGTAATATGCGGAATAACCTGTACTGTTCCACCTAAATAATCTCCACGGCGTTCTTTCTTTAAAACAGTAGAATAGATTTTCCCTGTAGTGACATTATTGAATTTTGTTAGATTGATATCAATGAAACGCTCATAATGACCTAAATCAAGATCTGTTTCAGCTCCATCGCCAGTAACAAAAACTTCCCCGTGCTGGTATGGACTCATCGTTCCAGGATCCACATTGATGTAAGGATCAAATTTTTGGATCGTTACACTCATGCCACGATTTTTTAATAATCTTCCTAGTGATGCGGCTGTAATCCCTTTTCCTAGAGATGATACAACGCCACCTGTTACAAAAATATACTTTGTCATAGTTATCCCCCTAAAGAAGCTTTATATGTTTATTTTGTACTAAATGCACTTTGGCATACTCACACCATCGTCATTTGGGAACTTTACTTAAAGAGCCTTCAACTTCCTTAAAAA
>k87-283846_pt1 | contig 10139 bp, 6 predicted proteins | sample MGYA00084031_6733416 | MGnify analysis MGYA00084031
ATCGTGGCGGGTGTGTTCGCCGAGGTGCTCGGGGTCGAGCGGGTCGGTGCGGACGATGATTTCTTCGCTCTCGGCGGCAACTCGCTGCTGGCGGTGCGCCTGGTGTCGACCCTGGAACGCAAACTGGCAGTTCCCGTTCCGGTCGGAGACATCTTCCGTGTCAGCGACGTCGCGGGACTCGCCGCAGAACTCGAAGGACGCAGACGAGTGTCCGCGGTCGTCGGTGCTACGGAAGCCCTCGACAGCGTCGACCGGGAAGAGGTGGACATGTACGGTGTCCTTCTTCCTCTGCGGAAGGGGAACCCGGACCGTGAAGCGCTGTTCTGTGTCCACCCCGTCCAGGGCCTGTCGTGGAGTTATGCCGGACTCGTCCCGCATGTGGATCCTGAGATCGGCATCTACGGTCTGCAGAGCCCCGCAGCGACGGAACCCGACTACCGTGCGGTGTCGATCCGCCGGATGGCGAGCCGATACGTCGAGGAGATCAAGCAGGTCCAGAAGCACGGGCCGTACCACTTGGTGGGTTGGTCGCTCGGCGGGGTGATCGCCCACGAGATCGCGGTGCAGCTGCAGGAACTCGGCGACGAGGTCGCCGCTCTCGTCCTGCTCGACAGCTACCTCGATGTGGACAAGGAGGCGACCTATCTGGAGCTGAACGCGGCATTCGGCATCTCGGTGTCGGACTTCGTGTCTCCCAGCGGTACCAGTGATGCGCTCGACGAATTCCATCGGCGAGTGGTCGAATTCGTGGGTGAGTCGCTCGCACCGTCGCTGCAGCAGCTGAGAGGGCTGACCTCGGCGGCGGTGGAAGCAGCGCGTCTCATCGACGAGCATGCCCCACGCGTGTTCTCCGGGAACATGGTGTACTTCGCGGCGCAGGAGCAGGGGGAGGACCCGAGCGGTGCGCGGCAATGGCGCCCGCACGTGGACGGAACGATCGACATCGTGCCGCTCCCGTTCACCCACGGTGAGCTGGGAACTCCGCGAGCGTTGGGAATCGTCGGCGACGCCGTGAACGGGGTCCTGACGGGCAAAGAGGTGTCGAAGTGGGATGGGAGGCCGACTCAGGAATAGCCGGTGGCCATCGGGGGAGGCTACGACGGCTCTGGAATTTGACGCTTCACCGGCACGGGAAGGCTTCGGTTTCTCGTTCCACGGCGGTGAGGAGTGCGAGGAAGCCTGCAACAGGGTGGTTGGAGGCCTCCTGTAGTCGTCCTGTGATGGGGGTTTCGAAATGCCAGCAGTACACACCGATCTGGTGCCGACCGAGGAACCGGCGCCCACGGTCTCCGTGGCCGACCTGTTCGAGGTACGGGCGCGGGCCTCGGCCGACCTGGTCGCCGTCACAGCCGGCGAGCGTTCGGTCACCTACGGCGAACTGGACGAGTTGTCGAACCGCTGGGCTCGGCGCCTGATCGCGGCAGGCGCTGCACCCGGGCGTACCGTCGCCGTAGCGTTGCCCCGCGACATCTCACTCGTCGTGCTCGTCGTCGCCGTGGCGAAGACCGGGGCGGCCTACCTCCCGCTCGACACGACCCACCCGCCGGAACGGCTGGTGAGAATTCTCGAGGACGCCGAACCGGATCTGCTGATCGTGGAATCCGCACAGTTCCAGGTGGAAGCGACGCGCTCCCTCCCACCTGTCCTCGAGATCGAGGACGAGGACCCGGCGAACTGGAGCGCAGTCCCGATCACCGATGCGGACCGTCGCGGCCCGGTACACCGGGACGACACCGCCTATGTGGTCTACACCTCGGGATCGACGGGCACGCCGAAGGGTGTCGCCGTCTCGCACCGCAATGTGACCTCGCTGTTCGTGCGCACTCTGCCGCTCTTCGAGTTCGGTGGAACCGACGTGTGGACGCTCTTCCACAGCTGCGCATTCGACTTCGCGGTCTGGGAGATGTGGGGCGCTCTCGTTCACGGTGCCCGGCTCGTCGTGGTGGACCACCCGACCTCGAGGGACCCCGAGAAGTTCCGGGCGCTGGTCGCCGCGGAAGGTGTCACGGTTCTGAACCTGACCCCCTCCGCGTTCTATCAGTTCGTCGAGGCCGACCGGACCGCCTCGGAGGGCGCGGGGGAGTCCACCCTCGTTCTGCGACACGTGATCCTCGGCGGGGAAGCCCTCAAGCTCGTGCACCTGGCTCCCTGGTTCTCGCGGTACGGAGACGAGACGCCATGCGTGACCAACATGTACGGCATCACCGAGACGACGGTCCATACGTCGTTCCAACGGATCACCGCCGATCTGGCGCTGCAGGGGGTTCCCTCCCTGATCGGCCGGCCGCTCCCGGACGTGGGCATCCACGTCCTCGACGATCGCCTGAATCCCGTCCCTATGGGGCAGGCGGGGGAGGTGTACGTGACCGGCGATCAGGTGGCGCAGGGATATGTGAACCGAAGTGCTCTCACCGCAACGAGGTTCGTCGCGGACCCGTACTCGTCCACTGGAACGGTGATGTACCGCACCGGCGACGTCGCCCGGTGGGACGAGCAGGAACGTCTGGTCTACCTCGGCAGATCGGACGCGCAGGTGCAGGTGCGGGGATTCCGGATCGAGCTGGAGGAGGTGGAAGCCGCGCTGCTCGGATGTGAGCCCGTGGTGAACGCCGCCGCCGCGGTACGGACGGACGACCGGTTCGGTGATCGGCTCGTCGGATACATCGTCGTACGAGAAGGCGAATCCGTGGACCCCGCGGCCGTCCGGACCCGGCTTGCTGCGTTCCTGCCCCCCTACATGGTGCCGGACGCGGTCGTGCTCCTCGAACGTCTGCCGCTCACCGTCAACGGAAAACTGGACCGCGCGGCTCTGCCCGCCCCGGTGTTCGTGTCCACCAAGCCGTACAGAGCACCCCGAACGGAGACGGAACGCTGTGTGGCGACGGTGTTCGCCGACGTGCTGGACGTCGAGCGCATCGGGCTCGACGACGGATTCTTCGAACTCGGGGGGAACTCGCTCCTCGCCGCGGCTGCCGTGGCGATGCTGCGGGACTCGCTCGGGCAGGACGTCGATCTCCGATGGGTGATGGCCACGCCGACGCCCGCCGGTCTGGCGAGCCGCATCGATGCGGCGGCGAGCGAGACGTTCCGGTCGGGAGCCACCGCCTCGGGACTGGAGGTCCTCTTCCCGCTGCGAGCGGGTGAAGGTCCCGGGGTCTTCATCGTCCACCCCTTGATGGGACTCGCGTGGTCGTACATCGGTCTTGCTCTCGCCCTGGACTTTCCCGGCCCCGTCGTCGGACTGCAGACGCCGGCCCTGACCGACGACGGTCCGCTTCCCGAATCGATCGGCGAACTCGCAGCGCGCTATGTCGCCGAGATCAGGTCGATCCAACCCGAGGGGCCGTTTCACCTCGTGGGGTGGTCGCTCGGCGGCGTCATAGCCCACTGCATGGCGACCACTCTGCAGGAGTCCGGAGCCGAGGTCGGCAGCCTCGTCCTGATGGACGCCCTCCTCGATTCGAAGCTCGAGAACTTCTACGACGCCCTGGTCCAAGCCTTCGCCCCGATGGGGGTCCACCTGACCGCCGACGAGGCAGTCGACGGTCTCAGCACGGAGAACGCCCAGCGCATCGCCGATCTGGTCTCGGCCAACGTGGGGCCGATCACGCCGGAGCAGGTTCGCAGGGTGTTCTCCATGGCGGTCGATTCGCCGGAGCAGGTCAACAATCATTCACCCGCGACGTTCCGGGGTGATCTCCTCTTTCTCGCCGCAGAGAAGGAACGGGAGGACCCGAACGAGGTCGTCGATCCGTGGCGCGAAGTGGTGGACGGAACGATCGTCGTCCGGATGATCCCGTCGGTGCACAACGACATGGTCTCGGAGGAGTCCGTCGCCGTCATCGCTCCCGTTCTCGACGACTGGCTGAAAGGCTGCCGCCGGTAGAACGAACAACGGGTTGCCCCTTCCGGAGAAGGGACAACCCGTTGTGGCTGGTGGACGCCGGGGCACATACCCCGGGGTGTCGACTGTCGGACCCGCTCAGATACCGAGCGCGTCGGCCAGGAACGGCCACGACTTGTGGAGGTCGTCCTGCCAGTATCCCCACGAGTGGGTGCCGGTCGGACGGAAGTCGACGACGGCAGGAATGCCCAGTTCGTACAGTCGCCGAGCCATGTTGGCGGTGCAGTAGTTGGTGGCGGCCTCGATCACTCCACCGACGATGATCTGGTTCGCGAGATCGGCTTGGCCGTTCTGCATCCGGGGGTTCGCCGGGGTGTCGTTCGGGATGCCGGGCAGACCGTTGCCCGTGCTCATGTAGATCTTGGTGCCACGCAGCTTCTCGGCCTGGACGTAGGGATCGTTCTCGACCCAGCCGGGGCCGTCGAGCGGGCCCCACATGTTCTCGACGCTCTCGGCTCCGCCCCACACCTCGACGACGGTCTTGATGAACTGCTGGCCGATGGGGTCGCTCGACTGGACGCAACCGCTGTACGCGGCGACGCCGTTGTAGAAGCCGGGCTTGTGGATCGCGAGGTTGAAGACCGACGTGGCCGACATCGAGATCGCTGCGAGCGCGCGATTGCCGTCCGCGTTCAGCTCCGCCTCGACGAGCGGAGGCATCTCCTCGTTCAGGAACGTCTCCCACTTGTGGGTACCGATGACCGCATCGTCCTGCTGCCAGTCGGTGTAGTACGACCAGGCACCACCGATCGGCGTCACCACATTGACGTTCTTGTCCTCGAAGAACTCGAGCAGGTCGGTCTGACGCTTCCAGGTCGCGCGGTCCACACCACCGCCTGCACCGTTCAGCAGGTAGAGAACGGGCCGCGGCTCGCTGCGATCGGCGGGGAGGATGACCTCGACCGGGATCGTCCTGTCCATCGACGCCGAGTACACGTTGATCACGATCTCGCGGTCGCTGACGGTCTCGACCGACTCGACGTACGACCCCTCGGAAACAGCGGAGGTACCTTCGGTGGCCGGTGCTGCAAGGGCCTGTCCTGCAGGAACCAGGATGCATGCCGCGGCCGTCGCGGCGGCGCCGACGGCGCGTTTCCAGGTCGCAGTGCTGTGACGCGTCAAGACGACTTTCCTCTCGGTCGGGGCGGCGGGGGTCCGGTGACCGCGCGAACTGGAAGCATACAAGCGCATGCCCACTGGTGCAGCCGGAGTCACGGTACCGTCCGGCAGTGTTGTCGTTCCCGACGGCACTCACCGTTACAGAACGGAGATCAACCGTTCTCGGCTGCGCGGCGGTAGCCGCGCGCGGCAGGGACGGCGAAGACGGCGATCATGCCGACCGACCAGGCGACCGTCTCGAGGAGCGGCCTCGCCAGTTCCCCCCCTTCGGCGAGGGCCCGCATGGTGTCGATCGCACACGACATGGGCTGGTGCTCGACGAACGGCTGCAACCACCGCGGGTAGGCCATCACCGGCACGAAACCCGAGTTGAAGAACATCAGCAGGGTCGCGATGGTGGAGACCAGCTCGACCAGGGGCAGCCTGGTCGACAGTGTCGCCAGGAAGGTGACCATCAGCGCGAAACCCAGGCCGAAGCCGAGAGGGACCACCAACAGGAGAAGGCCGGATCCGAATCCCTGGGTGAACCGGAAACCGAGAGCGATGCCTGCGGCGAGGATCACGAGGGACGTGACGACCACCCGGATCAGTTCGGCCATCAACCGGCCCACGAGTCCCGCCGCCCGATGGGTCGGGAGGGTGTAGAACCGCGACAGCAGACCGGACTCGCGCTCGGCCCGCAGGCCCACGGCGCTGACCACCGAGCCGAACATCGCGCCGATCAGCACCACCAGCGGCACCATCCCGTATACGGCGGGTGTCCCGGTCGCTGCGGTGATCCGATTCCCGAGCACGATGTGCAGCATCACCAGGGTCACGGCCGGATAGACGAGTGCCTGGATGACGGTCGCCGGATCACGAACCCATCGGCGGAGCATCCGGCCGCACTGGAGACGGCTGCCGGTCCACAGAGCCTGCAGGGATCTCTCGTCCGCACCGCGGGCCGGCGTAGGAGCGAACGAACGGCTCGTGTCCACCCCGGGGACGGTTCCGGTCATCTCGTCCACCCCGTCACCCCCGCCTCGTGCTCGCCCACACGGCCATCGGGATGCAGACGACGGCGAGACCTGCGAGCCACAGCACGCTCGGCACGAGGGCCTGCCAGGTCGCGCCCGTGTCGGTCATGGCTCTCATCGCATCCGAGAACTGCGAGATCGGCTGGTTGCGCACGAACGGGCGAATCCACTCGGGAAAATCCTTCTCGGGCACGAACCCGGTGGACAGCATTCCCAGAATCAACTGCGGCAGGGTCAATGCCTGAGCTGTCGCCTCGGGACTCTTCGAGAGACTCCCGATCGCATCCGCTCCGAAACACAGCACCGCGGAGATCAGCAGCGCCGACACACAGAACAACAGAGCCTGCCCGATACCGGCGGAGAACCTGAATCCGATGACGTAGCCGAAGCCGATCGAGGCCAGCACCGAGATCACCGAACGGACCGAGCACGCCGTCATGCGAGCGAGGAGGGGAACACCCACCGCGACGGGCATCGTCTGCATGCGCTGGGTGAGTCCGGTCGTCGACTCGTGAGCCGAGGTCTGGGCGGCCGAGATGGCAGCGAACGCCATCGACTGGAGCACGATGATCGGCATCAGGTACTGCGCGTAGTCGAGGCCACCCAGCTGCATGACGAACTCGAGCGGCAGATAGAAACTCAGGCCGAAGACAACCGGCACGATTACGGCCAGGACCAGTTCGCCATACCGGGCCAGGATCCGGAGCGCTCGTCCGGTGAGGGTCGACCACTGGGCACCGGCCGTCGGTTCCACCGAGCGATGCGCGCCCTCCACCCGTGGCCGACCGGGGTCGGGGAGCCCGCGGAGTCTCGGTTCCTCGGATCTGGTGACCATGTCACTCCCGGCTCGCGGCGATGACAGGTTCGTCGATCTCGTCGTTCGGTGCGAGCGGGTCCCCGGTCGTTGCGCTGTGTCCCGTCAGCTCGAGGAAGACGTCGTCGAGCGAGGGGCGGCGCAGCCCGATATCGGTCAGTTCCACCTCGAGCGGGGCGAGAAGGCGAAGCACCTCACCGAGGGTCACCGCCCCGTGCGGGGCGGGGATCGACAGACGGGCCGACTCGGGCCTCGACGAGAGCTCCGCTCTGACGTGATCCGGTACCAGCGGACCGAGGGCCTCGACGATTCGGGGAAGATCGTGTGCGTCGACCGGGACGATCTCGCAGAAACTCCGTCCCGTCGCCGCCTTGAGTTCGTCGGCCGTGCCGCGGGCGATCACCGTCCCCTTGTCGATGACGATGATGTCGTCGCTCAGCACATCGGCTTCCTCGAGGTACTGGGTGGTGAGCAGAACGGTGATGCCCTGTTCCTTGAGCTTCGACACGAGGTTCCACACCGCCTGCCGAGACCGTGGGTCCAGTCCGGTGGTCGGTTCGTCGAGGAAGACCACCTGGGGCCGGACCACTAGGCCGCATGCCAGATCGACACGTCGGCGCATCCCTCCCGAGTAGCCCTTCACCGGCCGATCCCCGGCATCCGTCAGGTCGAACTCCTCGAGGAGCTGCGCAGCACGTTGCCGGGCGGCCCGCCGGTCGAGGCCCATGAGCCGCCCGAACAGGACGAGATTCTCCCGGCCGGTCAGGGCGTCGTCCAGGGCGGCGAACTGGCCGGTCATCATGATCGATCGACGCACCTCCGCGGCCTCGGTCACGACGTCGAAGCCGGCCACCGAGGCGCTGCCCTCACTGGGCCGGAGGAGGGTGGAGAGGATCTTGACGGTTGTCGTCTTGCCGGCACCGTTGGGACCGAGGACGCCGAGGACGGACCCGGGGGCAGCGGAGAACGAGATTCCTGCGAGAGCGTGCACGTCGTCGAACCACTTGTGGACGTCCTCGACGTGCACGGCCTGGTCGAAAGATCTGGGCATCACACTCCCACGGTCTCGAACGGTCCCACGGGACGTTGGCTCGGCCGAAGCGCGAGTCGACGCTCGTCGCGATGCTACCGTTCCGTGTGAGATTTGACTCGTGAGCGATGATTCAGAAAATCAAGATTTCGCATACATCGATTCGTATTCCGGATATGTCCGGAATACATCGACAGCCGGACGATGGTACGAGCAATAAGCCTGGAATGCCGCAATTGTACGTATCGGTGGATGCGCAGCCGTTATGTTTGTCTGGAGGAATGAAGAGGGAAATATCCCGTCGGGGATTGTTCGGTGTAGTTGCCGGTGGAGCACTGACATGGGGCGTCGGCGCAGGGGGACGTGCGGCGGCGGCGCCTCGCCATCGGTTACCGGATCCGGGGGATGTCCCGGAGTCCGATCCGGCTCTTCTGACTGCCGTGGAGGCTGCCGCGTTGCTGCAGGCAGGGCGGCTGCATCCGCGCGAGCTGCTCGATGCCTGCCTGTCGAGGACGAGGGAATTCGACGGAGAGATCGGTGCGTGGGTCCGCCTGTATCCGGAGAAGGCCTACGCGGCGGCGGACGTCGCGGGGGAGCGGTTGGCCCGGGCGCGGCGCGACGGAACCTCGGTTCCGCTCGTGTGTGGCCTCCCCGTTGCGGTCAAGGACATCTATGCGGTCGCGGGCCTACCGCTCACCGCCTCGAGCAGGGTGCTCGAAGGCAACATCGCCTCGGGCGATTCGGGTGCCTGGCGCCGGTTGGAGGAGGCCGGTGCCGTTCTCATGGGGCACGCGCACACGGATGAATTCGCCATCGGTCTGGCGACGCCGCAGGTGGGTAATCCGTGGAATCCGGAATTCTCACCGGGCGGTTCCTCCGGAGGTAGCGCGGCGGTGCTCGCGGCACGGTTCGCCCCTCTGGCTCTCGGTAGCGACACCGGGGGCTCGGTACGTCTTCCGGCGAGTGCCTGCGGGGTGTCGTCGATCAAGCCGACCTACGGACGTATCACCTCGTACGGGATGATTCCGCTGACCTGGACACGGGACCACGTCGGGATGATGGGTCGCAGTCTCGCCGATGCTGCGCTGATGATGACGGTGCTCGCCGGCTCCGACGCCACCGACCCGATCACTGCACTCGGTCCGGCGGTTCCGGAGGGCGGATACGCGCTGACCGCTCAGGGAGGGGCTGCGCCTCTCGCCGGTCGGCGGATCGGCGTGGTGTCGAATGTTCACCCGGCACCCGACGGGGCGATCCGCCGGGTGATGGGAGCCGTCGAAGAGGTGATCCGCTCTCTCGGCGCCACAACCGTTCCCGTCGAGTTGCCGGGCATGCCGGATTCTCTCGCGACGGGTGACCTCGTGGAGATGGGCTCCTACCATCAGCAGTTCGCCGATCGCCTGGGTCTGTACCGGGCGGAACACGTCCCGATGGTGGGTGGTGCCGTGGCGTCGCTCGCCGTCCCCGTCGCCGACTACCTGATGTTCGAACGTGATCGCCTGAGATACCAGAACGACTACAACCGGATGTTCGTCGATCACGACCTCGACGCGATCATGCTTCCGGGCACATCTGTCGACGGCGCGCGGCGCACGGACTTCCTCGGGGTCAGTGTCACCGAGGGAGTCACCGGCGACGTGGGATGGGCCAACTATGCGGGCGCTCCCGTGGTCACCCTGCCCGCCGGTTACTCGGACACGACGGGCCTGCCCGTCGGAGTGCAGATCGGGGCGCGTCCCTGGCAGGATGCCGAGCTGATCGCGCTCGGCCTCGAGATCCAGGAGGCGCTGCCGGTGTGGCGGGACGTGCCGCCCCTGTCACCCGCGCCGGCGCGGATCCCCGAGGTGGCCGCGACGACGCCCGGTCCCGGTCCCGATCCGACCAACACCGTCGGTGCGATGGCGCCCTTCCGGGCTCTGCCCATGAGTCCGGTCGGGTGAGAGACCGGCCGATGCGAGGGCGAACCCCGAGGAGTTGAACTTCGGGGCTCGCTCCTGCATACTGATCGGGTTGCCTTGACCGGGCCATGGATGTTTCGCGGCTCGGAACAGGAAAGACATTGCAGTCGCGGATCGAGCCTCACGGCCTGGTCGCGGCCACATGCAAGACGGAAGCAGTACCCCAGTGCGTCCGCACGGACGCAGCCGGTTCCGTTCTGCGCGATGTCGAGACGAGAGTTTCGGCATCCGGAGAATGAGCGGCGGGCCGACACGCCCGACCGCGTGGACCGGAGAACAATGACAGATGAACAGCGGC
>k87-597579_pt1 | contig 10139 bp, 9 predicted proteins | sample MGYA00084031_6733416 | MGnify analysis MGYA00084031
TCGGCCGATCGGCCGAAGGCCTTACGGATGCGCGGCGCCGAACGTGCTCGCCAACGACTTCGCCACGGCCCGAGCGGTTCTGGCCAGCGCCAGGTTCTCGGACGTACTGCGTTCCGCCTGTGCCCGTGCCAACGCCGCGGCGGCGCTCCTCCCACTGGCGAAGGCGACGCATCGCAGTCCGACGTCCACGCAGGCCCGCAAGGGACGGGGCGCCCGCATACGGTGCCAGTCGTCGAGGGTGAGTTGCAGCAGCTTGGCCGCCTCGGGCACGCGGCCAAGCGTGAGCAGCGCGTCCGCCAGCGCGGTTCCCGCCGACGCGGTGATCCAGGTGGCCTCGGCGGTCTTGGCCTTGGCCCGTGCCCGCGCCAGCAGGTGCGCGCCTTTGCCGAGGTCGGTGAGGCGCGTCGCGAGGCCCTCGGCGTAGGCGGCGAGGGCGACGCGTCGCGCGGAACCGGATTCGTGGGCGAACCGGGTCGCGAGTTCGGCGTTGCGGAGGGCTTCGGGGTGGTGCCCGCCGCGAGCCGCCACGAGCGACAGGAAGGCGTGCGCGTCGGCTTTGTGCTGGTCGGGGAGGTCGGGCAGCGCGAGCAGCTCGTGGCACACCGTGGCCGCGCGGTCGTCGTCGCCGAGGTCGTAGTAGGCACACACGAGGGTGTGCACGGCCGCCCAGTGTTGTCGCGGTGTGGAGGCCAGCTCCGCGGCGCGGGCCGCGAGCCGCAGGCCTTCCTCGGGAAGGCCGCACCGCAGCGCGGCGTCCGCTCCCGACGCCGCGGCCGGGGCGTGGCGGGACAGGCGGGGGTCGACGGCGCGCGCCACGGCGAGTTGCCACGGCAACAACTTGGGTACCGGACGATAGACGGTGAGGGCACCGACCAGCCCGGTCAGCTCCGCCGCCAGAGCCGGTTCCTCCCGGACGGCCCAGCGCAGCGCGGCGCACACGTCGTCCTCCATCCGGCGCAGTCGCTCGAAGCTCGCGAGGTCGTCGGTGGGGAGGTGGGCCACGGCGTCGGTGATCGCGTCGACGCACCACAGCGCGTGCCGCTGCCTGGCCTTGTGCTCGGCCTCCGTGCCCGTGAACCACTGTGTGGCGTGCCTGCGCACGAGGTCGGGCAGCCGGTGGCGCGCGTCCTCGGTGGTGCCGAGCAACCCCGCGCGGGTGAGCTGGGCGAGGGTGTCGTCCACGGTGCCGTCGGCGTCCACCACCCTCCTCACCGCGTCGGTGGGGGCGTCCGCGCCGAACACGGTGAGTGCGCCGAGCAGTTCGCGCTGAGCCGGAGTGAGCCGAGAGCACGACCATTCGACGAGGTCGGTCGGCCAGGTGGCCGGCATCGTCCAGTCGTCGGCGACCACGTGCCCGGCGAGAACCTCCAGGGCCAGCGGGAGGCAGGCCGTGTGACGCAGTGCGGTCCGCGCCGCCTCGGCCTCCCGCTCGTCGCGGGGATAGTCGGTCTTCACGCGGCGGGCTCGATCGCGGAACAAGTTCCCGGCCCGCGAGAGCAGGGGATCGCGCACCCCGTCCCGCGCCAGCGGTCCCAGCGGCAGCACCTGCTCGCCCGCCAGGCCGAGTCGTACTCGGCTCGTGACCACGACGGTGACGTCCCGGCACCGGGACCGTAGCTTGCGGACGAGCGCGCGCACGGACGTCAGCAGGTGTTCGCAACCGTCGAGCACCAGCACGTGACGGCGTCCGCACAGGTACTCGGCGAGCACCGTGGGAAGGTCGTCGGTGGTGTCGTCGAGTCCGCGCGCGTGCACCCCCAACGCCGCGGCCACCGTCCCGTGCAGTTCGCGAGAATCGCATGTGGACAGGCGTACGAATGTGGCTGGAACCTCCGTCGTGGACAGTGCTTCCAGCGCCAGGCGAGTCTTACCGGAACCCGCGGGTCCCGTCACGGTGACGAACCGGTCCCGATGCATCATTGTGGACAGTCGAGCCAGTTCGTGGGTGCGACCGAGGAACGTCGTGTCGACCCGACTCGTCGCGGCGGTGTTCGGCGAGGGAGGTTCCCGGCCCGTGACGGAGCGATAGGTCTCGCGCAGCTCGGTGCTCGGACCCTCCCCGAGCTCGTCCTCCAACCGCTCGACGAGCTGGTCGTAACAGGTGACGGCGTCGTCGGTCATGCCGAGCCGGTGCAACGCCCACATCGCGTGACCGCAGGCGCGTTCCCGCAGCGGTTCCGCCGACAGCAACGCGAGCAGCCGCCCCGCCGCGTCCTCGACGGAACCCACTTCGAGCTCGTACACGGCGAGATCCTCGATGGCGCGGGCCCGCAGCTGCCGCAGCCGCACGCTCTCGGGGTGGTCCACACCGTCGCGACACAGGTCGGGCAGCGGATCCCCGCGCCACAGCGAGAGTGCGTGTTCGAGCGTGGAGATCGCCCCGTGTGGTGTGCACCAGCGGGCCGCCTCGATCATCCGCTCGAAACACACCGCGTCGATGAGTTCGGGCTCGATGGTCAGCACGCACCCGCCGGCCGTCCACGTGAGATCGGCTTCGGGGGTCAGCAGCGTGCGCAGCTTGGTGATTCGAGTCTCAAGGGCGTCGAGCGGGTTGGTCGGCCGCTCGTGCGGGGCCCATACGAGGTCGACGAGGGTGTCGGTGGACACGCCGCGGTTGGCGTCGGCGACGAGAGCCGACGCCACCACGCGCATGGCCTTGTCGGTGACGGGTTGCTCGGCCCCACGCCGACTGATGCGGAGTGGACCGAGAACGCTGACAAGCGGGGCGGTCGAGCTTTTGCTCACACCGGTCATGGTCGAGCCATACGCGAAGGTCAACCACTCGGAAAGCCACCGGACCGGGTGATTCCTACAGCTTGCGCAGTCGTACCCGGTTGATTGAGTGGTCGGCGTCCTTTCGCAACACCAGCGTCGCCCGTGGCCGGGTGGGACGGATGTTCTCGATGAGATTCGGCTCGTTGATCGTCTTCCACAAGTGTCGGGCCTCGGCCCTGGCCTCGTCGTCGGGGAGGTTGGCGAAGTGGTGGAAGTGCGAGGCGGGGTCGGAGAACGCGGTGTGCCTCAGTTTGAGGAACCGCTCGATGTACCACTGCTCGATGTCGGCGGTGTGGGCGTCCACGTAGATGGAGAAGTCGAACAGGTCCGAGACCGTGAGCCTGGGGCCGGGCTGCAGGACGTTGAGTCCTTCGAGGATCAGAATGTCCGGCCTGCGCACCACCTGCTCCTCGCCGGGGAGGATGTCGTAGGCCAGGTGGGAGTAGACCGGGGCCCTGACCTCCTCGGCGCCCGACTTCACCTCGGTGACGAACCGCAGCAACGCCCGACGGTCGTAGCTTTCGGGGAAGCCCTTGCGGTGCATCAGGCCTCGGCGCACGAGTTCGGCGCGTGGGTAGAGGAAGCCGTCTGTGGTCACGAGATCGACCCTTGGGTGGTCGGGCCACCGGGCCAACAGGGTCCGCAGGATACGAGCGGTGGTGGACTTGCCGACCGCAACGCTGCCCGCGATGCCGATGATGAACGGGACCTTGGTGCCGTGGGCGTCCTCGCCGAGGAAGGTGGTGGTCGCCTCGTACAGGCGCTGACGGGCCGCCACCTGCAGGTTGATCAGGCGAGACAGCGGCAGGTACACCTCGGCGACCTCGTTGAGGTCGATCTGTTCACCCAGGCCTCTCAGCCGATCCAGCTCCTCGGCCGTCAATGGCAACGGGGTCGAGCGGCGCAGCTCGCGCCACTGATCGCGTTGTAGTTCGACGTAGGGGCTGCGCTCTCGGACCCGTGGTGCCATTCGGTCACTCCTCGCCCGTCGATGGGCCTGGCGCGTACATCTGCTTTAACTGCGCTTAACGCGCATTCAACGTTAGGTCTTTCGAGGCCGTGGCGGGCTGTGACGTTCTACACCCGCGATCGTCACTACGGCCGCGCGTGTTCCGTTACCGTGTTCTGTCACCCGGTCTCGTGAACAAGAGGTGTCATCAGTGAACACACCCGATCCGCGTGCTTCCGATCCGATGAAGGTCGCTCAGGACCTCACCGATTGGGCGAAGGATCTGGAGCGCAAGGCAGCTCAGTACACCGAGTTGCAAGGACGCCTCGGCTCGGTGTCGGTGTCCGCGCAGTCGCCCGACGGAGTGGCGCGAGTCACTGTCGACTCCAACGGTGTCCCCACAGAGTTGACGATCACCGAGCGGGGGCGGGGCCTCGACCCCTCGCAGCTCTCCCGGACGCTGATGCAGACGTTGCGGCAGGCGCAGGCCAAACTCCGGGAAGAGGTGACCCAACTCACCTTGGCGACCGTGGGGGACGACGCCGCGGGGCGGGACATCGTGCAGAACTACCGCGAGCGGTTCACCGAGCCCGTCCAGGAGGAACCTCCCACCCCGCAGCCCCGCACCATGAACCTCGGCGTGCCGGCCGAGGAACCGCCCGCGCCTCCGCGCGCGGAACCGCCCCGCCCTCAGCGGCGTCCCAGGTCCGACGACGACGGTGATGACTACTTCGGCGGTCCGATACTGCGGCGCTGAGGCGGAGGCGGAAGACAGCTTCGACGGAGGAGGACGAACGTGGGTGCGCCCGGATACCAGGTCGACCCCGAACAGCTACGAGAGCATGCGGCGAGCATCGGGACGATCAAGTCGCAGGTGGCCGAGGCGGGCCAGGCCGGACACTACGTGGCCGGGCTCGACGACGCCTACGGCGCCATTCCGCGGATGATGTTCCTGCCCAACGCTCTGAAGGACGCTCAGGAGCGGGTGGCGAGCCTCATCGATTCGATCAGCGACCACCTCGAAGGCCTTGCGGACAAGCTGAAGGCCGCCGCCGAGAAGTACGAGGCGGGCGAAAAGGAGGGCCGGGACCGGCTCCAGCGCCCGAAGGACGACATCGACCGTACCGACATCGTCACGGTCTGAGAGACGGCAGGTAAATGGGAATCCTCGACGAGCAGCCGAGCAAGGAGCTGGCCGACAGCGGGTTGATCGACGACGGGATCACCGCTCGCGACACGTACGACTCGCTGCAGAGCCCCACCAAGGCCGCGGCCGGTGGTGCGCTGATGCTGGGGTTGGCGAACCCCGCGATGCTGCCCGTGGGTATCGCCGCGGGAGCCATGGGCGGTCAGTTCGACAACATGGGCTCCGCCTACGAACTCACCGCCGGGACCTCCATCGGCACGGCGTGGGACGCCTACAACCAGATCAGCAGCGGTGACTACGCGGCGGGCATCCCCAATGCGCTCATCGTGGGCGCCGACGTGGTCGGTGCCATCGGCGACCCGATCGCGGCCGTGGCCGGTCAGCTCGCCGGCTGGATGATGGAGCATCTCGAACCGCTGCGGATGGTGCTGCACGGTCTCACCGGTGAGCCGGCGATCGTGGAGAGCTACGCGAACACCTGGGGCAACATCGCCGAGCGGCTGGAAAGCCAGTACGGGGCCATCGGCGAGGCCGTCAACGGGCAGACGCACTGGAAGGGGGACGCCGCCGAGGCCTATCGCAAGGCCGCGGCCAACGTCCAAGCCTCGTTGTCGGGGGCGTACGCGGGTGCGAACGCCGTCAAGGAGGCGGCGATGAAGATGAAGGACGTCGTCGCGTCGGTGCGCAACATGGTGCGCGACATCCTCGCCGACCTTGCGGGCAGCCTCGTCAGCGCGGCCGTGAAGTGCCTGGTCCCGCCGCTGGCGGTGACGGCGATCCCCGCCGCCATCGCCAACATCGCCAAGGCGGCCATGGACATCGCGGGCAAGGTCTCCCGGCTCGCGCTCGTCATCACCCGTCTCATCGCCGTGCTCATCGACCTCGGCGAGTCGCTGAACCAGATCGAGCAGGCGAACCGGCAAAGCTCCAGCGTGCCCCCGCCGGGCGGGGTGGTCCGGGTCTAGGCCTTTGGACCGTTGAGGGCCGTCCTCGCGGAAACGGCCCTCAACGGTCGCCGAAGACCTCGTTCCACGCCGCGGCGATCTGGTGCGCGCACGTCCGCGGCGACACCCCGCCGACCCCGGTACCGAGACCCGGCATCGCGATGGTCTCGACGACGTCGCGGAAGCGCGTGCCGTTCTCGAACTGGCCGTCTCGCCACAGCAGGAACACCGCGCGCGCGGCCAGGTAGGGGTGGACCGTGTCGTCGGGCAGTCGCTCGCCGGGCTCACGCATGGTGGGAGCACTGATCAGCCATTCGGGCATGGCCTCGCCGGTGGGGACGACGACGGCCTCGCCGATCGGCAGCTCACCGCCGTGGTAGGCGAGGATCGTGCTGCGTACCTGTTGCTCGATGCCGGGGAATGCCTGCGCGTACACGGCGTCGACCCCGCCCCGCATCCAACCGTGGCTGTTGGCGGGGCTCACCACGGCCTGTGCCCGCACGTCCAATACCGAACCTCTGTGCACCCGCAAGGGGCCGTTCACGGTCTCGGCGACGCTGTGCCAGGCCGTCGCGAGGGAGTCGTCGAGTGCGCACAACACCAGCTCCGGGAGCGCGGGAGAGGTCGTTGCGCCTGTGCCGTTCCACGTGTGCGTGCCTGATTCGGCGGTCACGCTAACAGCATGGCAAAAATCCAGATCCCAGGTAACCGGGTATCCAGTCGGCTGGACGCGCGACATGGGTGAGGATCGTCTCATCCCGTGTGCCGCGTAGCCTTTGGTCCATGTCGCGTATCGCCTACTTCGGCCCCGCCGGGACGTTCACCGAGCAGGCCGCCCGGAGTCTTTCCACCGGGCAGGAGCTCGTGCCGATGGAGACGATTCCCGCCGCGATGACGGCCGTGCGCAAGGGCGACGCCGAATTGGCGTGCGTGCCGGTGGAGAACTCCGTGGAGGGTCCCGTCACGGCGACGCTCGACGGGCTGGCCGAGGACTCTCCCCTGGTCGCGGTGGCGGAGGCGCTGCTGCCGGTGCACTTCACGGTGCTGACGCGGCCGGAGGTGAGGACCGTTCGCACCGTCGCCAGCCATCCCCACGCACTCGCCCAGGTCAGGCACTGGCTCGAACGCAACCTTCCGGAGGCAAGGGTGGTCGTCGCCTCGTCCACGGCCGCGGCGGCCGTCGCCGTGCGCGACGGCGAGTACGACGCGGCCGTCACCGCGCCCGTCGCCGCGCAGACCTACCCCTTGAAGGTGCTCGCCGAAGGGGTCGCCGACGTACCCGACGCGCGCACCCGTTTCCTGCTGCTCTCCCCGCCGTGCCCGCCGCCCGAGCCGACGGGCGCCGACCGGACCTCGATCGTCGCCTCCATGGCCAACCGCACCGGTGCGCTCGCCGAACTGCTCAACGAACTCGCTCTGCGGGGGATCAACCTGACCCGCCTCGACGCGCGTCCCATCAAGGGCAACTTCGGGTTCTACCGGTTCTTCCTCGACTTCGAGGGCCACATCGCCGAGGCCCGTGTCGGTGATGCGCTCGCGGCCTTGAGACGACGTTGCGAGGTGCGTTTCCTCGGCTCGCACCCGAGGGCCGACGGCGTGCGCGCCACCGTGAGCGCCACGGCCACTGACTCCGACTTCGCCGCCGCGGCGGAGTGGGTGCGGGCCGTCAGGAGCGGCGAGCGGGCGTGAGGTCGTGGGCGCGGACCGAGGCCCACGCGACCAGCGCCACCAGCAACAACCCCGCTCCCGACAGAGCGAACGTCGTGCTCGCGGAGTCGAACAGCCGAGTGGTGAGACCACCGAGGAGCGCGCCGAGGGGCAGCGCGCCCCACGCCACCGTGCGCCACACACCGATTACCCGGCCCAGCAACTCCTCCGGCACCAGGAGATGACGGGCGGTGGCGAGCAGGACGTTGACGAGCACGACCGCCCCGGCGAAGACCCCGAAGAGCGAGCTCGCCACGACGGGGTTGCTCACCAGGCCCATCGCGAGGAAAGCCGCTCCGGCGGTCACCAGGCCGGAGGTGAGGGCGGCGGTACTGCCCAGGCGGTCGATGAGCCGGGACGCCACGGTGGCGCCGAGCAGCCCACCGATGCCGCCGGTGAAGCCGAACACGCCGAACGCCGCCTCACTGAGGCCGAGGTCGGTGAGCGCGTACAACACGAGCTGCGCCTGAGCCATCTCGCTGACGAGCCCGACCATCCCCACCACCAGCACCAGGCGTCCCAGAACGGGATGTCCGAGGACCCAGCGAAGGCCCTGCGCGATGTCCGCGCGCACCTCCGCCGTGACGGACCTCGAACCGGAGCGGTCGCGCTCCGGGCGGTAGGTCCCCGGCAACATCACCAGGAGGACGGCTCCCAGCGCGAAGGCCACCGAGTCGAGGAGGAAGGGGAACGCGGCGAAGAGCGCGAACGTCAGGCTGCCCAGCGGGCCGCCGAGGAAGGTCTGCCCCACGATCTCCGCGGCCTGGAGCTTGCTGTTGGCCTCCGCCAGCCCGCTGCGTCCCACCACCGCCGGAACCAGCACGTTCGTGGCGCTGTCGGCCACCGTCTCCGCGATGCCCACTCCCAGGGCCGCGACGTAGACCAACCAGATGCTCGCCGCGTCGAAGTGGACGAGGAGGGCGAGAAGGCCGATCACCACGGCGCGGACGGTGTTGGCCACGACGACGGCGGTACGGCGGTCGACACGGTCGAGGAGCGCGCCCGCCACGACGCCGAACAACAGCCAGGGTAGGAACTGCGCCGCCGACAACCCGCCGATCAGCAAGGAGTCCCGCGTCACCTGGACGGCGAGCAGCGGGAACGCGACCTTCGCGATGCCGTCACCGAGGTTGGCGAAGACGCTGGAACCCACTAGGAGGTGGAGCTTTTTGCTCGGAACGGTGTCCACGCTCCGCGTGACCCCGTGACTGTGGCCGGTCTTCTCGGACGAGTCCGGGGAGGAACCCATGTCCCCTACCCCCAGCCGAGTTCGTGGAGCCGGGCGTCGTCGATGCCGAAGTGGTGCGCCACCTCGTGCACGACGGTGATCAGGACTTCCTCGACGACGTCCTCCTCGGTCTCGCAGATGGCCAGGATCGGCTCACGATAGATGGAGATGCGGTCGGGCAACACCCCACCGTAGTCGTGACCGCGTTCGGTCAACGCGACCCCGTGGTAGAGCCCGAGCAGATCTTCTTCCTCCTCGTTGCGATCTTCGACGAGGATGACCACGTTGTCCATCGCGGCGGCGAATTTGGGCGGTAGTTGGTCCAGGGCGTCGGCGACGAGCTCCTCGAACCGGGCGCGGCTCATCTCGACGGGCATGGTCGTCAGCCTCCGTTTTCTTGGTCGCCCGGTGAGTCGGGTTGATCGGTCGGTTCGCCGCCCTCGGCGTCGTCGCCGTTCTCGTCCTCGGAGCCGTCGGTGCCGTCTCCTTGATCGTCCTTTTCGGCGCCGTCCTTCTCGTCCTCCTTCTTGTCGTCTTTCTTGTCGTCTTTGTCCTTACTGTCCTTCACGCTGCCCTGTACGGGAGCCAGTCCGCTTTGGTCCTCCAAGGTGGCGCCCACCTTGCAGTTGACGAGCTTGGAGCCGGCCTTCCAACTCTCTTTCGAACGGGTGTCCCAGCTCAGGATCAGCCCGTCCTCGGCCAGCTCCTCGACACCCTTGCCGCCCGTGTAGTCCTCCACGAGTTCGGCGCAGGTCGGTTCCAGCCACTCCTTCTGCTCGTCCTCCGAGGGGTAGGAGTCGAACTCCTCGGAGAGGTCCACCGTCGCGACGATCTCGTAGGAGTGTTCCGAGTCACAGGAGACCGGGTCGCCCACGCTCTTGTCGACCAGCGCCAGACAGGTGCCGGGCTCCCAGACGTTCGACTGGTCGATGTCCTTCGCCGGCTCCGTCAACACCTGTAACCCGCCGCCGGGGCCGACCCACTGGAGTCCGCAGTGCAGGGCGCGGTCCCCGTCCGTCCACTGCTTCTCGTCCGGCCGCAACACGCCGATGGTCAGCTTGCCCTCGGGGTCGAGCGGGCCGTCGAGGTAGTCCTCGACGAGCGGGCCGCAGTATTCCTTGGTGAGTTCCCGCCACGTCCGCTCCTCCTCCGGAAGGGGAGCCTTCGGCCCGTACTCCGGTGTGAGGTCGGCCAACCCGACCACCTCGAACAAGTGTTCCTCGTCGCACGACACCCGGTGCACGTCGCTGGCGTCCACCGTGGTCCAATTCAGGCAGCTTCCCGGTGGCGAGCGGAACGCCTCCTCACGAGCCTTGGCCACCTGCTCGGCCTTCTCCTCGGCCTGCCGCTGCGCGACGAGCTGCGGGCTCTCGGGTACCCAGGAGAAGA
>k87-395454_pt1 | contig 10138 bp, 9 predicted proteins | sample MGYA00084031_6733416 | MGnify analysis MGYA00084031
CGTTTCTCCATGCACCCATGCCGGGTCGCGAGCAGGAGTTCGCCGGCCTGTGGTGCACGGATGAAGGCATCCTGCGGGAACTGATGATCGAGGTGGCCGACACTGGCTTGCGCTATTGTCTCCACTGCGAGAACAACACGATTCTGGAGCGGTTGGAGCGGGAGTTCCTGGCCGCCGGCCGCACGGATGGCATTGCCCACGCCGAGAGCCGGCCACCGCTGGTTGAGGACACATCGGTCGCGATGGTCCTGGCGATGGCTGCGTCGGTTGGTGGACCGGTGCACATCGTGCATATGTCCAGCCCGCTCGCTGCCCAACTTGCCAAGGAGGCCAAGACGCGCGGAGTCGATGTGACGGTAGAGACCTGCCCACAATACCTCTTCCTGACCGACGACGCGTTGCGGGAGTTCGGCCCCTTCGCCAAGTGCAACCCTGCCTTGCGAAGCGCCGAGGATGTCGAACGGTTCTGGCCCTATCTCGTCGATGGCACAATCGACGTCGTCGGAAGTGATCACTCCCCCTTCCATGTGGCGGAGAAGGAACGGGGACTCGACAACATCTTCAATGCGCCCGCCGGGATGCCGGGCCTCGAGACGATGCTGCCGCTCATGCTCGACGCCGTTAACCGTGGACGGCTGACACTGCCGCAGGTTGCCAGGCTGATGTCGGAGCGCGCGGCCGAACTCTTCCGCCTGCCAGGCAAGGGACGCATCCAGCCGGGTTCCGATGCCGATCTCGTGCTCGTCGACTTGTCCGCCACCTGGACGTTTGATCCTGATCGCTCCTTCTCCAAGGCCGGCGCATTGATGAAGCCGTACGCTGGTCGTGAGATTCAGGGCCAGGTGATCGCCACCTACGTGCGCGGGACGAAGGTTTACGACCGGGGTAAGATCACCGCAGAGCCCGGACACGGCCGGTTCATCCGCCCAGCGTGACGGGGAGGGGAGCATGGGCGAGATTCTCGGTCTCGTGACGATAGGGCAGTCGCCGCGACCAGACTTCGAAGCCGCGTTCCGCCAGTTCGTACCCCGTGCCGAGATCCGGCTGCTTGGGGCACTCGATGGACTGGAGAGGTCAGCGATCGAGCAGCTTGCGGCATCTAGCGAGGAGTATCCGCTCCATACGAAGCTGGCCGACGGCACAACCGTCGATATTCCAATGAGCGCGCTGGCACCCCTTGTCGCTGAGCGGGCGCGTCAGCTTGCAGAGGCGGGGGCGGCGCTCGTGGTCGTGCTCTGCGCGGGCGGCTTCCCCGAGTTTGACTGCCCGGTGCCGGTGTTGCTACCCGGGAAGGTGATGCCGGCCGTAGCCGGTGTGCTGAGCCGGACACGCCGCATCGGGGTCGTCACTCCGATCCGAGGTCAGGTGGAGGCAGCTCGAAATAAGTGGCACAGCGACGGCTTCGAGGTGCGTGTCGTCCATGCCTCACCCTACCGGCACGACGAGATCCGCAGTGCCGCGGCCGAGCTTGCTGATCCGAGTCTCGACCTCATCGTCCTTGACTGCATGGGACACGATACCGACTATCAGCGGGAGTTCGCCCGTTATTGTGGTCGGCCTGTCCTCCTGGCGCAAACACTCACCGCGCGGGTCGCTGGAGAGTTCATGGATGGATGGGTGGGACATGCGTGAGCACCGGGTACTGCTGGCAAAGGAACTGGACGAAGCTGGCTGTTACCGGCTACTGAGCGGCCTGGTTGTCCCCCGTCCAATCGCCTGGGTCTCGACGGTCGACTCTGAGGGCACCCCGAATCTGGCGCCCTTCAGCTTCTTCACCTGCGCCTCGCTGGTCCCGCCTATGCTGGTCATCGCGATCGAGCCGCGCATGGGCGAGAAAAAGGACACGCTGCGGAACATCGAGGAGACTGGCGACTTCGTCGTCAACGTGGCGTCCGAGGATCTGGTGCGCCCGGTGGTGATTTCGGCGGTAGATTTCCCACCAGGGCAGTCAGAGTTCGACGAGGCAGGGCTCACGCTCGCGCCTTCCCGGCTGGTCCGGGCACCGCGTGTGGCGGAGGCTCCAGCCAGTATGGAGTGCCGCCTGGAGCGGCTCGTCCGTGTCGGATCCGGTCCGCACACGCTGGTGATCGGCGAAATCGTGGCCTGGCAAGTGGATCCGAACGTCCTGGAGCCGACGGGCCGGGTCAACTTCCAGGCACTGCGCCCGCTGGGTCGTCTCGCAGGCGATCTCTATGTCAAGTGCCACGACCTGATCTCCGAGCCGCGTCAGGACTGGCGGAAGGATACCTATTAGATGTTGCTGGCGGGAGTGCGCCGATCGGAGCCGCGTTCGTCCCCAGATGCACGCTGCCGCTGAGGGTTCCGAAGTAGGCGGGTCAGGCTTTGATGCCACGAGCATTCGGGAGGTAACGGATGCAGGTCCAGTACGATCTGATAGTCAGCGGTGGAACAGTCGTGGATCCCAGCCAGAGTCTCCACGCTCGGCGGGATGTCGCTGTCAAGGACGGCAAGATCGCGGCAATCGGACAACTCGATGCGGCCTCCGCGGCAAGCCGCCTGGATGCCAGCGGGAAGATCGTCACGCCCGGCATTGTGGACATCCACGTCCACGTCTATGAGGGGGTCTCCCACTACGGGGTCGACGCCGATGAGCACTGCCTGCTCAAAGGGGTCACCACAGTCCTTGACGCGGGCTCATCGGGTTGCCAGACCTTTCCTGGCTTTCGCGAGTACGTCATCAACGTCGCGCGGACACGCGTCTTCGCTCTGCTCAACATCGCCTCCCAGGGCATGATCAGCGACATTGTCGGTGAGCTGGAGGACCTGCGCTGGGCGCGACCCGAAGAGACGCTGCAGGTGCTCGAGCGGAACCGCGATGTCGTGCTCGGCGTCAAGGTACGGTTGGAGCGACGTATGGCAGGATCCAACGCCATCGCCGCGCTCCGGATGGCTCGGGAGGTGGCTGATGCCGCTGACGTACCCGTCATGGTGCACATCGGCGGCACGGTAAACCCGTTGACCGACTTTCTCCCGCTCCTACGCGCCGGCGACGTGATCACCCACTGCTTCCATGCCAAGACCTATGGCGTCCTCGATGAGGATGGTGTGGTCGTTCCAGAAGTGCGTGCCGCCGTCGAACGGGGCGTGCTTTTGGACATTGGCCATGGCCGCGGAAGCTTCTCCTTCAACGTATGTGAGCGGGCACTTGCCCAAGGCCTGTTGCCCGGCACAATCAGCAGCGATGTTCACGCCCATAACATCCACGGCCCGGTGTTCGACATGGCGACCACGATGTCCAAGTTCCTGCATCTGGGGCTCTCGCTCGACGACGTGATCCGCATGTCGACCCATGCTCCAGCGCGGGCAATGGGCATGCCGGATGGCATCGGCACATTACAGGTCGGTGCACCGGCGGATATCTCGATCTTTGAGCTGCGCACCGGCACGTTCGACTTCGTGGATGCAGAGGGGGAGCACCGTATCGGCGAACAGCGCCTCGTACCCCACGCCATCGTTCGTGACGGTCGCGTGCATGCGGCCGTCGTGGATTACGCCTAGGACCTAGTACGGAGCGAGTGGTGGCCGCGCGGTGGGCGGCAGCCATGGATGTCGGGACGGCACTCGAGTACCGGATACAGAGCGCCGTCTCGGACCAAGGCTGTCTAGAGACACGCAGGTTGGTGGATCACGATACGGTCACGTGTGCTCCAGCCTACCCTCCCGTGCCGTCACGCGGCCGGCTTTGATGACCACCGAAGGGACGGGGTGGCTGGCGACGGCCTCCGGCGCAGTCCCGACGTCGAGGAGGATAAGGTCGGCCCGAGCGCCCGGTTCAACGCCGTAGGGGCCGACGCCGAGCAGGTCGGCACCCTCTGCGGTAGCGGACTTGAGGACGCGATGCAGCTCCGGATCGGTCCGGAGGCCCGAGCGGTAGGCGACGAGGAAGATGCGTTCGAGCATGTCGCCCTGCCCCCACGGCCACCAGGCGTCGCGTACGTTGTCGCAGCCGATGGCGACCCGCACCCCGGCGGCCCAGAGGGCAGGCAGCGGCGGGATTTGGCGGTGGCCGGAGCCGTTGGTGATGATGGTGATCTGGGCCTCGGCGAGGCGCTCGATGAGGCGCGCCGCCTCGGGCGGTGGGAGCTCACCCAGGCAGAACGCATGGCTGATGGCGACCCGTCCCTGAAAGCCCTCGCGCACGGTCCAGGCAGCGATCCGCTCGATCTCGAAGGCGCCGAGGTGTCCAGGGTCGTGGAGGTGGATGTCGATTCCCACGTCGTACTTCGCGGCGAGGGAGAAGACGACGCGGAGGTGCTCTTCTACGTCCCCGTCGAAGCCGCCTGGGTCGATCCCGCCGACGAGGTCCGCCCCGGCGGCCAGCGCTTCAGCGAGGAGCTGCTCGGTCCCGAGAGCCCGCGAGATCCCGTTCTGTGGGAACGCCACGAGTTGGATGTCGACCAGATCGCGGAACTGCTCACGGACTTCGAGGATCGCATGCAGGTTGGCAAGGCCCACCCGCGGTGTGATATCGACGTGGCTCCGGAGGGCGGTCGTCCCGAGCGATGCAGCGGAGCGAACCAACGCGGCCCCGCGCTCGGCGGTCGACAACGTGACGACGTTCTCGAGGACGTAGTCAGAGGCGGCCATGCGCCCCGCGAGATCGTGAGCTTCGGGCAACGGGATCCACGGTTCCCCGAGGAGCGTCTTGTCGAGGTGCAGGTGGCAATCGACGAGGCCGGGCAGCAGGAGTCGCCCCTCTGCATCCAGCACCTCAACGCCCGACGGTGCCTCCAGGTCCTGACCGATTTCCGTGATACGACCCGAGCGGATCAGGACGTCGACAAGACCGTCAGTGTCCGACACCCGGGCGTTCCGGATCAGTATCGAGCCCTCGCGCGGGAACATCGTTGATACCCCGACCTCTCCGGACTCGAGCAGCGCGCGCCGACTCCCGTCGATACCCGTCAGGATGCAGAGAGTCGATCAGTGCCGGCCCGCTGCCCTTCGGGCTGCTTCAACAGGTGTGCCGCCGCCTCCTCCACGGACAAGGCCACTTCCGGGAAGCCCAGCGCCATACTTAGCCGGGAAATCTGCGGCGGCTGGATGAAGGTGCGCCGGAGTTCTTCCTGATGGCGGAAGACCTCACGCGGTGTTCCGTCGAGGAGGAGTTCGCCCTGGCATAGCACGATGGCGCGGGTGCAGACCTCCGCCAGGACTTCGAGGTCGTGCGTGACCAGGATGATCGTATGGCCCCCGGCGTGCAGCTCGTCCAACACCGTACGGAGGCGGCGCACCTGCTCGCGGTCCATCCCCCCGGTCGGCTCATCCAGGATCATCACCGGCGGCCGCATGGCGAGGACGCTCGCGATGGCAAGCCGCTGCCGGCGACCGCGACTCAGCCGCATCGGGTGCATCTGTTTGAATTCGAGCAGGTCCATCTGGCGGAGGGCATGCTCGGCGTTGCGCTCGACGTCATCAGGAGGAAGGCCGATGTTCTTCGGACCGAACACGACCTCCTCCCAGACGGTGTTGGAGAAGATCTGGTGGTCCGGGTTCTGAAAGACGTAGCCGACGGTCCGTGCCAGCCGGGAGGTCGGCTCCCTGCTCACATCCCGACCGTCGATAATCACCTTGCCACTGGTCGGACGCAGCAGGCCGTTGAAGTGCTTGACCAGCGTCGTCTTGCCCGAGCCGTTTTGCCCGATGACGCCGACGATTTCGCCCCGCTCGATCGACAGCGAGATGCCTTTCAGCGCCTGGGTGCCGTTAGGATACGTGTGAGTGACGTCCTCGACCTGAATGATCGGACGACGGGGTGCCGTGTCCAAAGCACTCGACTCCTTCCTCGACCGTCAGCGGGACCATGCCGTTCAGCCCCAGGCGCTCCCGAACCCGGAGGTAGAGGTCGGCGACCTGCGGCACGCGGAGCGAGTCCTCCTGGTGCAGGATCTCATAGAAGCGCCGTGGCTCTTCACAGACGGCGATCTCGCCATCGCGCAGGAGGACCATGCGATCGGCGAGCGGGGCGATGTAGTCGGGGTCGTTCTCGATGATGACAATAGTCGTGCCCCGCTTCTTGAGCCGCCCCAACACCTCGAACACCTCCTCGGTGCCGAGGGGATCCAGCTCCCGGGTAGGCTCGTCGAGCAGGAGGATCTCCGGTTGCATCGCCAGCACCGACGCAATGGCGACGCGCTGCTTTTGGCCGCCGCTGAGCTCGTGGGACATTCGGTGGCGGTAGGGCAGCATCCGGACGGTATCGAGCATGTCGACCAGGCGATCCTCCATCTGTTCGCGGGGAACGCCCAGATTTTCCATCCCGAAGCAGACATCGCCTTCCACGGTGAGATTGAAGAGCTGGTTCTCCGGGTCCTGGAGGACGACGCCGACACGGGTCACAATCTCGGAGAGCGACAACTCTCGGGTGTTCTTGCCGTCGATCAGCACATCGCCTTCGAAGCGGCCGTGGATAAGATGCGGGATCGCTCCGCACAGCGTGAGCAATAAGGTGCTCTTGGATTGGCCGAAGAGTGCGATGAACTCGCCCCGTTCGATCTCGAGGTTTATGCCGTTGAGGATCTGCCCCCCGGCCCTCGTGTAGGCAAAGCGAACATCTCGGACGTCAATGAGTCCCATACCTGATCCCCGTCTGCCTGGCCCGTGCCCGTTTGGTGCGCTGGTACGTGGAGCCTAGCACGAGCGATTTCCAGCCGTCAATCGGCTGGCATCGCCTCCTCATCCTTCCGGTGCACCAGGCGCCGACATGTGACGCTACAGATTGAGCTGAAGATTCCCATCGGTCGTCAGGCGGAGTGCGACTCAGCGTTGGCAGGAACGGTGGCTGATCTCCGTCTGTGTTTGCATGGCCGAACCGGTCGGGGACACCTCACCGTCCCCAGCAGAAGACCCGCGTGGTCACGTCCCGTGCCGACCATCCTGCTCGACACCGCCCGTCGCGTCGGAATCATGAATACAGAATCCGGCCGCTTGACGCGGGATGGGTAATCCCGCTAGGATGTCGCTGGTCTCATCAGAATCCGCGCGACAAGTTGGGCATCAAGCCGACGGGAGCGTGCATGCGCGTCCGCTTTGGAATCACATTTCTCCCGAACGCCCCCCATGAGTTCGCTGAATGGTGCCGGGTGGCCGAGGAGACTGGCTTCGATATCATCGGCGTTGCTGATTCCCAGTCTCTGTACCGCGACGTCTACGTCTCCGCGGCAGTCTGTGCAATGAACACCGAGCGGATCCGGTTCGGCCCGCGGGTGATCAACCCCCTCACCCGCCACCCAGCAGTGGCCGCATCGGCCGCGCTCACGCTGGAGGAGCTGGCGCCTGGGCGGACGATACTGGGCATCGGCACCGGGGACAGCGCGATCTACAACATCGGGCTGAAGCCGGCAACGCACGCCGCGATGCGGGAGTACCTCACCGCGATCCGGGAGTTGCTGACCACCGGTGAAACCGAGTACCAGGGGCGCCAGGTTCGACTGACCTGGGGACGTGCCGACATCCCGATCTACATCGCCGCGTCCGGGCCCAAGACGCTGCGGTTGGCCGGGCAGATCGCAGACGGGGTCGTGATCAACACCGGACTCCTGCCGGAGGTGATCCAGGCCTCGATCGCCGAGGTGCGACGGGGTGCGGAGGAAGCCGGCCGCGACCCGGCCGAGATCGACATGTGGTGGCTGCCGCTGACCAACGTGGCGGACGATCGTGACCAGGCGATCGACGAGATCAAGATGTCGCTCGCGTCGGCAGGGAGCCATCTCTCCCGGTTCACCACTGAGGGCAAGTTCATCCCGCCGGATCTGCTCCCTCGGATCAAGGAACTCGGCGACCGATACCACTTCGATCAGCACGACAAGCCGGACAGCGCCAATCGCCAACTCATCGAGGAACTCGGTCTGGTGGACTACCTCGCCGACCGCTTCTCGGTGGCCGGGACCCCTGAGGACTGCATCCGAAAGCTCGAGCGCGCGATCGAAGCAGGGGCCCGACAGTTCTGGATGAGCGTCCACTTCGACGACAAGGTGCGTTTCATGCGCGACTGGGCGCGCAGGGTCATGCCGGCGTTCCGCTAGACGGGTTCGCTGGCCGCGACGCCCGAACCACGGTGCGAGGAAGGGAGTCCCGGGGATGGTACGGATCGCAGCGGTGCAGTTCACCGGCCATTTCGATAAGGCCGTCAACATCGCCACGGCGACCCGGCTGATCAGGCGGGCGGCGGATCAGGGTGGACAGATCATCTGTCTCCCGGAGCTGTTCAACACGATCTACTTCTGCGTCGAGGAGCGTCCGGAGTACTTCGATTGGGCGGAGCCGGTTGATGGCCCCACTATCAGCGAGATGCGCGGCCTGGCGCGGGAGACCGGCACGGTGCTCATCTGTCCGATCTATGAGCTGGCAGACGACGGGAAGCGCTACAACACCGCGGTCGTGGTCGGACCCGACGGCGGGGTTATCGGGAAGTACCGCAAGTCGAGCATTCCGTTCATGGACCGTGGCCTCAGCGCAGAGCCGCGGGGTAACGAGAAGTTCTACTTCGAGCCGGGCAATCTCGGCTTCCCTACCTTCGACACTCCCTTCGGAGCCCGCATCGGCATACTGATTTGCTACGACCGGCACTTCCCGGAGGCGGCGCGCATCCTCGGTCTCAACGGGGCTGAGATCGTTTTCGTCCCGACCGCAACCACCCGGATGACGCGCTACCTCTGGGACCTGGAGTTGCGCGCGCACGCGGTCACCAACATCTACTACGTGTGTGGGGTCAATAAGGTCGGCGTCGATATCGGCGGCTCGACGCGGGACCACTTCGGCTGCAGCCTTGTGTCCAGCCCACGCGGGGAGATCCTGGCGCAGGCCAGCGACACCGAGGAAGACGTCATCGTGGTCGATCTCGACCTCACCGTCATTCCGAAGCTGCGAGCGATGTGGGGGTACTACCGCGACCGGCGCCCGGATCTTTACGGGCCGCTGGTTCAGGAAGTGGCCGGCGTCGTCAGGCCCGCTTCCAGCATGCCTGCGTCGGATTGAGCGGTCACAACACGGAGCCCGGATGTGAAGCAGGGGGATCATAGGGCGCGAGGGGGGTAAGTCAGCGGATCAGCGCCGTGGGCGCTCGGATCCTGCGCGGTCCGAATGCGCATCAGAAGAAAAAGGCAAGCCGCGTCCTTGACCTGGGTAGCGTCCTGTAATACTGTGGTCGCATACCAACCTTCGGGACGAACGGTTGCTAGAGGGGGGCATGGTGGCCACCCCCGTTGTTGCAGAGAACCGTTATCTGGACGATTCCTCGGATCAACTACCTGAGCGCTCGGTGGGACGCGCGTACGACCGCCAGGGTTGGGGTGTGGTGTTCGACCCTGGTGGCCACCGCGTGATCTGCTCGCCTCAGGGACGCGGGTGTCGCTCGACACCGGTAGGGGAGGCTGACATCGACCATCTCATCGCCTCGGCGACGGCGGCGCTCGAGCCTGCGCGGGAGCGCTTCGGGTCGGACTAGATCGGCTTCTACCACCACCCTCGCACGCTACCCGTCCGGCCTTGATGCGCAGCAGGCAGTGGCTGATGGCGACGCCACGGACCCAGGGACTCGATCGAGGGAACTACTGCAGGAGGAGCGGTGTAGACGGGAGTCCCGATGCAGTACGACCTTCTCGTCACCGATTGTCAGTTAGTGCGACCCGATGCCGTCATCCACTGCAACATCGGCGTGCGGGACGGGCGCGTAGCCGCGCTGCTGGACCCGGGCGATATCCCAGCGGCATCGCGGACCATCGATGCTGGGGGACGCCACGTCGTTCCGGGACTCATCGATACACACGTCCACCTGGGGAACGCGGGGCAGTCCTTCGACGCCGATTGCCGGACGGAGAGCCGTGCGGCCGCTACCGGCGGTGTTACCACGATGCTCGTCTACGTAGTGGATCGCAGCTCCTACGATCGCGTCCTCCCCGAGTACCGCGCGGCAGTCGAAGCGCAGAGCCTCGTGGACATCATGTTCCACCTGGCCATCGTCGCGCCGGAGCAGATTCCCGACATCCCGCGCTATGCCGAGGAGTACCACCTCTGGTCGTTCAAGGCCTTTATGGCCTACAAGGGCCGTGAAGTATCGCCCAGCGGCATCCAGGGGCTCACCGACGGTCAACTGTTCGATTTCTTCCGCCACGTAGCC
>k87-814_pt1 | contig 10137 bp, 11 predicted proteins | sample MGYA00084031_6733416 | MGnify analysis MGYA00084031
CATGCTGGAGGTTCACCAGCGGATTCACTATTTGATCACCGGAGAGACGACTGAGCGCCCCCTGTGGATTCAAATCCCGTACTCATTCGGCATCGGTTTAGGCATGGTGCTGTTTTTTAACCACGTGTTCAGGCGGAGGTTCAATGAAGAGCCGACCCCCCTTGAAGTGGAAATGAATTTGTACCAGGAAAATATCGACCAGTACATCAAACAGCACGAACACTCAAAGGGGCGGCAATCTTAAGATGATGACAACCGTTCTGTTAGCCTTTGTGGGGCTGGCGGGCGGTGTGGCGGTCGGAAGCGGGTTTGTAGCGTTTATTACCGTTTTGGACATCGTGCCCCGTTTGCACCAGCTGTCGCACTCGCCGAATCGAATCGTCTCTTCGGAGCGGGCCATTACGGCAGGAGTCGTTTTTGGAACGTGCGTCGACTTTTTCAATTGGCATGCGGCCTTGCCGTTCTTTGTGAACATCGTCATCGGCCTCTTTTCAGGCTGTTTCGTGGGGCTTTTGGCGGCCGCCCTGACAGAAGTCGTGAACGTCATTCCCATTCTCGCCAAACGGTTGCGGTTGGAACAGTGGATCGCCAACCTGCTGTTGGCGATGGCTCTGGGCAAAATGGCAGGGTCCCTCATCCAGTGGCTCTTGACGATCCCCTAGGTCCGTTCGCCTTCGTCCTTGTCATGTTTGCAGGGAATGTGCTATATTCTAACTAATTTTAAAAGGGACTCCCTAGTTGCGAGAGAGGAGAACTGTCGGTACATGTATTTACACGGAACGAGTCGCATCAACGAACGCGGCCATTTGGAAATTGGCGGCTGTGATACGGTCCAGCTGGCGAAACAATTCGGGACGCCGCTGTACGTACTGGATGAACAGCTCATCCGGGAACGTTGTCGCGCTTATGTACGCGCCTTTCAACAGAGCGGCGTAGGCTTTCAAGTCGCTTACGCCAGCAAAGCCTTGAGCACGATGGCCATTTGCCGCATCGTGGATGAAGAAGGTTTGTCCCTTGACGTCGTCTCTGACGGAGAATTGTACACTGCGTTAAAAGCAGGTTTTCCTGCGGGGCGCATACACTTTCACGGAAACAACAAGACGCCGGAAGAATTGGAGATGGCCCTCGACGCCGAGATCGGCTGCATTGTGGTCGACAACTCGACAGAGCTTAAGCTGTTGCAAAGTATGGCCGCAAAACGCAGTCAACAGGTAGATGTGCTCTTGCGCTTGACCCCGGGGATCGAAGCTCATACGCACGAGTACATTCAAACCGGACAGGAAGACTCAAAATTCGGTTTTTCATTGGCCAACGGACATGCCTTACAGGCAGTTGAAACGTGCCAACGTTCATCCTATCTGCGCTTGCTGGGATTTCACTGCCATATAGGGTCGCAAATATTCGACATCAAAGGGTATCAAGTGGCAATGGAAAAAATCGGTCAGTTTGCGTCAAAATGTTACGAACGGTATGACTTCACCACCCGCGTGATCAACGTGGGGGGAGGGTTCGGCATCCGGTACGTCGAAGGGGATCGGCCCCTTTCACCAGACGCATACGTGTCCGCCATTGTGGATGGGCTAAAAGCGTCGTTCGCCTACCAGTCTGAGCTGCCAGCCGTATGGATTGAACCTGGACGCAGTATTGTCGGGGAAGCAGGGACGACGCTGTACACGGTCGGAACAGAGAAGCGCATTCCCGGTATCCGCCACTACATCGCAGTAGACGGGGGCATGACCGACAATCCGCGGCCGGCACTTTATCAAGCGAAATACGACGCCATGCTCGCCAACAAAGGGAATCAAACAAACAGACAAGTCGTTTCCGTAGCGGGCAAATGTTGCGAGAGCGGCGACATGCTCATTTGGGACTGTGCTCTGCCCGAAGTAGAAATCGGGGACATTCTCGCAGTCGGCGCCACTGGGGCGTACAACTACTCAATGGCCAGTAACTACAACCGCATCCGCAAGCCTGCTGTCGTACTGGTGCGGGACGGCAAGGCAGACGTCATTGTCAAACGGGAAACGTTAGACGACATCATTGCCCACGACGTCATTCCAGAGCGTCTTGCAAATGACATAGCACTGTCTCGTCAAGAGTGAAACACTTCTATACACATTAGGTGACGCACGTGAACATTGAATTGAAACTGGAGACGTTTGAAGGGCCCCTCGACTTGCTACTGCACTTGATCGAACGGTCTGAAATCGACTTGTACGAGATTTCCATCGCAGAAGTGACCCAGCAGTACATGGAAGTCCTCGCGGAGATGCAGCGGCTCGAACTGGACGTCGCCAGCGAGTTTTTAGTCATGGCTTCCACTCTTCTCGCCATGAAAAGCAAGATGCTCCTGCCCAAACCGGAACCGGACACCTTTCAACCAGGGTTCGACATGGACGTGGAAGACGTGGACCCGCGCCAGGAGCTTATTCTCCGCCTTGTGGAGTACAAACGGTTTAAACTCCTGGCCGAAATGTTAAAAAAAAGGGGAAAGGACCGGGCCAAAGTGTTTACCCGCATACCGGCAGATCTCCAAGCGTTTATCCCGGAAAAAGAGCCGAACCCCGTCAAAGACGTATCGGTTTACGATCTCGCTAAAGCGTTCCAGTCTATACTGGCAAACAAGAAAAAGGCGGAACCGACGTCTCGGATCAAGCGGGATACGCTTTCCGTCAGCGAGCGCGTCCATGCGTTGCGCACCTTACTCCACCGCAAAAAAGAGATAAAATTTACGAAACTGCTGACGGGCCTGCCGACGCGTGAAGCAGTGATCGTCACGTTTCTCGCTGTTTTGGAGCTGATCAAAAAGCGGGAAGTTGTGTGTGAACAAAAACAGCTGTTCTCGGAGATCGTCATTTGCCGAAACGAGGTGAATGAAGCCAGTGGATGACCGTGATCTGAAGGCAGTGCTGGAAGGACTGCTGTTTGTCGCCGGAGACGAGGGTTTAACCGCGAAACAAATCGCGAATGTTCTCAAACTGGATCAAGAGGTCGTGCGGGATATGGTGGACGATTTAGCAGCAGATTTTAACAGGGAGAAGCGGGGCTTGCAAATAGTGGAACTGGCAGGGGCGTATCAAATGACGACGCGTCCGGAACACGCTCCTTACTACGCAGCCCTTGCCGAATCTCCCAGCAGTTCCTCCCTCTCCCAGGCGGCAATGGAAACGTTGGCTATCGTCGCTTACAAACAGCCTATCACCCGCGGGGAAATTGAAGACATTCGCGGGGTAAAAAGTGAAAGGGCCCTGCAGACGTTGAGCGCTAAGCGCTTAATTAAAGAAGTGGGGCGGGCGGAAGGCGTCGGCCGCCCGATCTTGTACGGCACGACCGAAGATTTCCTCCAACACTTTGGTCTAAGGGACCTCAAGGACCTGCCGCCTGCGGATCAGTTGGTCGATTTGAAAGACGTTGAGGAAGAGCATCGGGATCTGTTTGCCAAAAAGATAAACGCGTAAAGCCTGGAGGAAACTCCGGGTTTTTTTGTTGCATACGACCAGAGCTAATTGGATAAAATAACCAGTATCCGAAAAGCAGTGCCGGGAGGTCTCGCGTGTGGTGTGGTTGGGGTGGACAACCGCCGCCGTTGTCGCGTTCATCGTCCTGATCTCAATGCTGGTGATTCGCATCGACGTCGATTACCGCCGCAAAGGGGGAGACGATCGCCTCCAAGTGACGATCTCCGCTCTGAGGGGACTCGTCAAAGTCAGAAAGACTGTCCCTGCTCTGAATTGGCGTCCAGAAGCACGGAGTGTGGACGTGAGTGAAGATGGTGTCAGGGAGCAGCGCATAACGTTGGACACCATTCGGCAGTCCCAACAGCAACTGAACCGTTTGAAGGAAAGAGTCGTCCATCTGTTGGACATCGTGAAGGGCTTTTTGGCCAAGGTTCGCTGTGAGCATCTCCACTGGTATACCGCGCTGGGGACGGGGGATGCGGCGGAAACCGGCATGCTGATCGGTGCGGCTTGGGGCCTCAAATCAACGGCGGTCGGTTGGGTTTCCCGTTATGTCCAGATGAAGGACGTCCCGAATTTGGCAGTGACTCCCGACTTCTATCGCACCCGGTTGTACACGCACTTTCACTGCATAGTAAAATTTCGGCTCGGGGAGGCTATACTTGCCGGAGTAAAAATTTTGTTGCACATCCGAAAGACGGAGGGAACGAGGGACAAAATCGGAAGCAGTGCGTAAAGGAGTGAACATCTCATGCCGGAACATCCGATCCAAGGCCTGATGAAAACCGCCATGGAAAACATTAAAGAGATGGTGGATGTCAACACGATTGTGGGAGATCCGGTCGAAACGCCGGACGGTAGTGTTATTTTGCCCGTATCGAAGGTCGGGTTTGGCTTTGCAGCAGGAGGGAGTGAATTTCCGCCTGCCCAGCGGAGTGTAGACTATTCGACAGAAGAAGGGGAGTCGTTTCCGTTTGGCGGTGGAAGTGGCGGCGGCGTTTCCATCACACCGATCGCCTTTCTCATCGTCTCGTCAACGGAAATCAAATTGTTGAACCTCGACCATTCGACCCATTTGTACGATCGTTTAATTGACCTGGCCCCTGGATTAGTGGAGAAGATTCAAGAAATGACGAAGAAAAAAGAAAAGATTGAGACCCACACCAAACTGAGCGACTTGTAAACGTGGAACAGACCTCGTATCCGGAAAGGGTACGAGGTTTTGTTCGGCATACCGGTCCCTTACGCTCATATACATGTACTAATCATGTGTGGACGAGGAGAGACAAGGGTATGGAGCGATACGTCCGCGTGCTCGTTTTCGCTTTGCTGATCTCGGTTTTTCCCTTGCTTGCCCCAGGAGCCGTCGCTGCAGAACCGCCACACATCAGTGCACAAGCGGCTTCAGTGATCGACGTACAGTCTGGGCGTTTTCTTTACGAGAAGAACGCCGATGAACAAAAACCGATTGCCAGTATTACGAAAATCATGACTGCGATCATCGCCATTGAGCACGGCGATTTAGACGAAAAGGTGACAGTGAGTGCGCGTGCAGCGCGACAGGAAGGGTCATCCCTCTATTTAAAGAGCGGAGAAAAAATGACGCTCCGCCACTTGTTGTACGGTCTGATGCTTCGTTCCGGAAACGATGCGGCTGTCGCCATAGCCGAACACATCGGAGGTTCCGTTCCGGGGTTTTCTGTTCTTATGAATGAAAAGGCGGAATATTTGGGCATGACCAATAGCCATTTTGTCAATCCCCACGGACTGGACGCGGAAGACCACTATTCCACAGCGCGAGATATGGCCAAACTGACCGCTTATGCCCTGAACAACGACGTCTTTCAAAGCATTGTCGCCACCCAGACGATCAACGTTCCGAATCCGGGAGAAAAATGGGACCGCAAATGGTATAACAAAAACAAAATGCTGCACTTGTACGCCGGTGCCGACGGCGTCAAAACCGGATATACATCTCGAGCGAAGCGGACCCTTGTGTCGTCGGCCACGCGGGACGGCCAACAACTCGTGACCGTCACGTTGAACGCGCCAGACGATTGGAACGATTCCATCGCCCTCTTGAACTATGGTTTTGAACAGTTCCCCCTTCGCACTCTCGTTGACGGCCGAAAGCCTGTCTCCCATGCCGTCAACCGTGAACTTGAAGCACACGGGCTTCAGATCGTTCCAGAACGTGTGTTTACCTATCCCCTCTCGGAACAAGAGTTGTCGTCAGTCGAGACGAACGTCGACATCCCGGGGGGATTGCCGCAAGACCTTCAACCCGGTGTTCGCGTCGGGGAAGTGCAGATTGAGCTGGAAGGGGAACGGATCGGAACGGTTCCGTTAATCGTGGCAAAAGTTCCTCGCGATGAGGAGACTGTCCAGTTGTGGGACCGTTGGACGGCCTTGATTTCCCAGTTGTGGGGCGGGGGATCGCCATGATTCACTACATATGGGCTTTTCTGATCATTTCCGGGATTGTCGTGGCAGCTCTCCAGGGTAATATTGAAGTTATCGTCCCCGCTGCATTCCGTGGGGCCAAAGAAGCCTTGCTCGTGTGCGTCGGTTTAGTAACGGTGCTCGCCTTTTGGCTCGGTCTGATGAGGATCGCGGAAGATGCCGGGTTGCTGAAAAAACTGGGGAGGTGGATCGCCCCAGTCATTCGCTTGTTGTTTCCAGACGTCCCGAAAGACCACCCGGCCATCGGTTACATTGTATCCAACGTGTCTGCTAACCTGTTCGGGTTGGGGAATGCGGCGACACCGATGGGAATTAAAGCAATGAAAGCTTTACAAGATTTAAACCCAGACAAGCAGACGGCCAGTGCGGCCATGTGTACCCTCCTCGCCATTAACACGTCAGGGATGACCATTATTCCGACGATGATCCTGGGCATCCGAATGGAGTACGGTTCGCAAAACCCGACTGAGATCATCGGCACGACCCTCTTCGCTACATGTTGTGCCACCGTAGCTGCTGTCCTCCTCGACAAGTGGTTCCGCAGTCGTCACACACGGTAAAGACTTGCACGTGGCCATCTGGTTTGCTTCCGAGGGAGAAGTTGACTCTTGCCCACATCACATTGCGCTCCCCGTCCAGTTGCGTGCGCAGCGCATCCAATCACTTATGAAGAAAGCAGGTGATGGCGTGTTTGAAATGATCGGCTGGCTTTCGAAATGGCTGCTTCCGGCACTCATCGCCTTCATTCCAGTCTACGGTTTAGCCAAACGGGTTCCGGTTTATGAAAGCTTTGTCGACGGCGCGAAAGAAAGTGTACCGACCATCACGAGCATATTTCCCCATTTGTTAGGGATGATGGTCGGTATACACGTTTTTCGCGAGTCCGGAGCCATGGATGTCATCATTCACGCGTTCGTTCCGCTGTTGTCGTGGGTGAACTTTCCGGAAGAAGTGGTTCCACTGGCCTTTATGCGCCCCATTTCCGGAGCGGGGTCGCTGGCGATGGCATCGGATATCATTCAAACGTACGGTGCCGACAGTTTCCTCGGGAGACTCGCTTCCACGATGCAGGGGAGCACGGATACGACTTTGTACGTCCTGACCGTATACTTCGGTGCCGTCGGCATACGCAACAGCCGTTATGCTCTCAAAGTCGGTCTGTTGGCAGACGCCGTCGGATTGACAGCCGCCTGGTTGATCGCTTCGATCGTCTTTCCATCTTAACGTTCACACATTCGTATCATTATTGTCTGCCATTTTAGGCAGGTTCTATTTAAACTAGACTTTAGAGTTGCCTTCAGCTATCCGTTGTGGCAAGATAGCGATAGGTTTGAATAGTACATACTCGAGGAGGCTAAGTCGTGGCTAACGTGTTATACTTTACGCACGCCGATTCGTGGGCAGTGACACTGCTTTTGTTTATCGCCTCATTTGCCTTGATAAAAACGGGGAAGGTCAAGGGACACAAAATCACCCGCATGATCCTGCGCCTTTTTTTCGTCGTCATGGTCATATCCGGGTTGGGGATGCTCTTCCTTTACCAATTTCCCTTGATGTACATCGTCAAAGGAATCATCGCCGTGTGGCTCATTGCCGTGATGGAGCGGATACTGTCCAGGACGGAGGCGGGGCAAAGAGCAGGCTCTTCCTGGGTCCAGTTCGCCGTCGCGCTTTTACTCGTCCTGCTTTTGGGCTTCGAAGTGATTCGCTTCTAAACAGCTTATATCAACTTTTTTCCTGCCCATGACGTAAAACGGTCCCGTTGCGGCCGTTTTACGTTTTTTAGAACAGGAGCAGACGAAAGGCTTAAAACGATGTGAGTTGGTTAAGATGGGAATGAGGGGTTGGACCATTTGGAACGTTTGCAAAAAGTGATTGCGCAAGCGGGCATTGCCTCCAGACGGAAAGCAGAACAGCTGATCTCAGCGGGAAGGGTGCGGGTAAACGGTCAGACAGTGACGGAATTGGGCACGAAAGTGGATGAGGCGCGCGATGTCATTGAAGTGGACGGCCGCGTGGTAAAAGCGGAAGACAAACACACCTATCTGTTTTACAAACCGAAAAAAGTCATTACGAGTCTCTCTGATCCGAGGGGGCGAAAAACGGTCGCAAACTACTTCCGTGACGTCCCTGTTCGGCTGTACCCCGTAGGGAGACTCGATTACGATACCGAAGGGTTGCTGTTGATGACGAACGACGGTGAGCTGGCCAACCGGCTGATGCATCCCCGCTTCGAAATCGAAAAAAGTTACCTGGCCCTCGTTCAAGGGGTCCCGAATGAATCGGCGCTCAGTCGCCTTGCAAAAGGCGTCGCACTTGAAGACGGTGTAACGGCTCCCGCCCGTGTCTCGACAGTGCGAGCCATGTCGAAGACAGCCTGGATACGGCTCGTCATCCACGAAGGGCGGAATCGCCAGGTGAGGCGCATGTGTGAAGCCGTCGGACACCCGGTGAAAAAGTTAATCCGCGAACGGATCGGCTTTTTGCGCACAGGCGGTCTCAAACCGGGTCAATACCGCGCCCTCACGGTGGATGAAATGAAGAAATTGAAAGAGATGCTGTTTTCGTAAACAGATTCACACAATTTTCAAACGTCGTCCCTGCTGGCGTTTACCGGTAACGATATAATAGAAGGCGATAGAGACAGGTACCACCTTGCGCGAGTGTCACGACACTTTAAAGCTGCGAGTGACCGTTAGGATGAGCATGCGATGATCGAAAACACGAAGTGCACGTGCGGGCACAACAATCCAGTGGGAACGCTATTGTGTGAGAACTGTGGACGCCCTCTGGACAAGGATGCTGAAGGAATCAAACAGGGCGAGCTGAACATGCGCTACGAGGGGGCTGCCCGACGATCACAAACCTATAAGAAAACGTTGATCGACCGCATTTGGAACTTTTTCTCGTCTGTCAAAGTAGCGGTCATCTTAATTCTTATCACATTGGTGGCGTCCATTGTTGGCACCATTTTTCCCCAGGAGCGGTACGTCCCGGCGGCAAATAAGGAAGCGTGGTACGAACAGCAGTACGGCGTATGGGGGGAGGTCTACTACAAACTCGGCTTGGGTGACATGTACGCCTCTTGGTGGTACGTCACCCTGCTGGCATTGATCGGGATTTCCCTCGTCATCTGCAGTTTGGACCGCGTCGTTCCCCTGTATAAAGCGTTAAAAAACCAACGGGTCAAAAAAGACGTCGCATTTATTGACAAACAACGGGTGGCGGCGTCCCGTCACATCTCGGATGGGGAGGAGGAGACCGTCCTCCGCCGTCTGACGGAGAAACTGTCGGAAAAGCGGTACAACGTACGTCGGGACGGAAATGCCCTTCTGGCGGAAAAAGGGCGCATTAGCCGTTGGGGGCCGTACATTAATCACATCGGGCTCATTATTTTTTTGTTAGGGACGTTAATGCGGCTCATTCCCGGCTGGTATTTGGACGAATACGTCTGGTTGCGGGAAGGGGAAACGGCAGATTTACCGGGAACGGACTACGCGTTAAAAAATGAACAGGCCATCATCAAGTTTTATGATCCGGAGGAGGCGCCGGAAAGCCAAAATCTTGAAGGCCAGATTGTGGAGCAGTACGAGACTCACGTGGTGTTGTACAAAAAAGACGAACAGGACGGAGGCCTAGAAGAAATTAAGTCCGACGTCATCCTCGTCAATCACCCGTTAAAACACGAAGATCTGCTCGTGTACCAGTCCGGTTTCCAACAGAGTCAACCTGTGTCGTTAAAGTTGACGCTTAACGACAACGCGAGCGGAAAAACAATCGGCACGTTCGACGTGAATCTGGACGACCCGCAACCGACTTATACGTTTGACAACGGGATAAAGGTTGAAATTTTGGAGTACTATCCCGACTTCGCTCTGGAAGACAACAAGCCGACGACCCGTTCGAACAACCCGAACCGGCCGGCTTTCGTGTTCAACGTCGTCACGCCGGAAAAACCAGAGGGCGAGAAGTCGTGGGTCATTTCGGGTTTGAATCTCGATGAATTGTCCGAGAATAACCGATATGACATCGCGCTAGCGGACATTGAGATGGTCAATGTGAGCGGGCTCATGGTTCGGATGGACAAAAGTCTGCCTATCATTTTTACGGGAGCGGGCATTTTTATGGTCGGTGTCGTCATCGGTTTTTACTGGCAGCATCGGCGCGTGTGGGTCGGGATTCAAGACCGCACCCTTCACTTTGGTGCCCACACAAA
>k87-90827_pt1 | contig 10134 bp, 9 predicted proteins | sample MGYA00084031_6733416 | MGnify analysis MGYA00084031
GAGATAAGGCGGTCAAAGCGACAGCGCCATGAACAAGTGCCACTACAATCGGTGTGAAGAATAATATAGCCGTTTGTTTTGTGAGTACTGTTTTCAATTCTTTTTCAGATAAGCCGATTTTCGCTATTGAACGGAATTTTTGCTTATCCTCGTCTAAATCTGCATAAAGTCGGAAATAAAGGAAACTTCCAGCTGAAACAAAGAAGACAATTCCGATAAACAGACCGACAAATAGAACGAGGCCATAATACTTATTTACCTCATGAATCATATAATCACGAGAATAGAATTCATAATCGGGAAGTGCTTCTAGGATTTTTTTAGAAGCTGATAATGTGTTTTTTTCTCCTTTGGTTACTTGCCATACATGATAATACTCTTCCCTTATTGGATTTGGTAGCCTTTCGAAATCTTGATCAGAAACAACGTAATAGGAAGCTAGTGTAGGTAAGGCTCTTGAAGAAATAACTCCCTCTGGAATTAAAGTTTCACCTGATGTTAATGAAATGGTCTGCTCAAGCAACTTTTCTGTGTGTCCAAATTTACTTTTTTTAAATTCAACGACTTTCACTTCACCAGGTTGAATATCGATTGTATCTTCACCTAACAATTTTGCAAAACGATTAAACTCGGATTGCTTCGTGATCAAAACTGTATTTTGATTGATTTCATAGTAGCGGAGGAGTGTTTCATCATGTATCGATTCGATATTTTCTTTTTTTAATGTGTCATTTATAAACTCAACTTCATGTTGTTCTTGGTTAACAGGGCTATAGGATGAGAACGTATATGGATGATTGGTATTCATGTTTGCTGTGATAAAGGACTGAAATCCAAATAACGTCCCAATAGCACTAAAGGCAACGGTGGAAACAATGGCTACCATAAAAAAGGTTCGCGCATTATCCTTCATTCGGAATGACAAGTCTGAGAATAAAATCATATTTGTCTTCCGCCAAAACAAATTCTCGTTCTTTTTTAATTTCCGGATGAAATACACACTTAATTGAGTGAAAAATAAATACGTACCAATAATTACAACAATAATAACCGGTAGCATTACTGCAATGACGGCTACCCCTTCAACGTTTAAGGCGACGGCATAGCCACTGCCAATCAGTAGGGCAGCTAAAATAGTTAAAAAGATATTCGCTTTTGGTTCACCTTTCGACTTTTTATTTCCCTTAATTAAATCGATCAGTTTCCGACTACGTAATATATAGGAAACAAATAACGAAATAAAGAAAAATAACAAAGTAAATGAACCAAAGGTAATGAGAAGTGCGTGAATCGGAAAATAAAAGTTTAAAGGAGCTTCCATCACCAATACATTTTCTGCAATTAATAAAATAAATTTTGAAAAAACCAATCCCAACAAAATACCGCCGATTGTAGCAAAAAAGCCAATTAACATGTTTTCCAAGAATACCATACGACGAAGTTGTCGGACAGACATTCCTTGGATCATGAGTAAACCGAACTCTCGTTTTCTTGTATTTAAAAAGGAACTCATGGAATATAAAATAAAGAAAAAAGAAAACACATAGATAATTCCTGCTGAGATATTCATTCCCGTTTTTACACTTGCATTCATTTCATTGCCAGCTAAAGATGGATGAAAGGCGAAAATACCAAATGTAAAAAAGACCATGACTGTAAACATACTGCTAAGGAAGTAGGCCGCATACAAACGTTTATTGCGAACAACATTATTAAACGCGAATTTGCGAAAGGTCATGGCCATCCCCCCCTAGTAGTGAAAGAGTGTCAATGAGCTTTTGAAAAAAGGCCTGACGGTTTTCACCGCGGTGAACTTCCGAATAAAGCTTTCCATCACGGATAAAAATTACGCGATCACAGTAACTTGCTGCTTGAGGGTCATGGGTTACCAATAACATTGTTGTTCCTTCAGTTTTATTAATTGATTCCAACATGGCCATCACATCTTTAGATGCCTTTGAATCAAGATTTCCTGTCGGTTCATCAGCAAGAAGTAATTTAGGTACATGAATCATGGCCCTAGCGACGGCTACCCTTTGCGCTTGACCGCCGGAAATTTCATACGTACGTTTGTTCAGAATTGAAGTAATGCCCAATTTCTCCGCGATCTTCCGTGCTTTCTCTTTCATTTCTTTTACTTTTTTTCCATCGAGTGTGAGTGGCAAAACAATATTTTCTTCTACAGTTAAAGTATGAAGTAAATTAAAATCTTGAAAAACAAACCCTAATTCACGTCTGCGGAATTTCGCTAATTCCTCTTTCTTTAATAAGTGTGGATTTTTACCATTGATTAATATTTCACCAGAAGTTGGTTCATCAATGGTTGCAATCATATTTAAAAGGGTCGTTTTCCCGCTTCCCGACGGCCCCATAATGCCGACAAACTCTCCATCTTCAATTGATAGGTCTATATTGTTTAAAGCTTTATAGGCAACTTTTCCTTCGTAAATCTTACTAACTTTTTTTACTTCTAACATCACCAGATCTCCTTTCTCTTGTTGATCTGTGATTAGTATAACTAGTCTGTCACAATTTAACTATCGATTCTTCTTTCACAAACCTTACAAGTTTGTAATGTTTTGGGTTTCTGAAAAAATAATACGAAAGGTTGTCCCTTTACCGACTGTTGAATCCACTTCAATCCCGTGACCAAGGATATTTAATGTTTCCTTTGTGAGATATAACCCCATACCTGTCGATTCTCGGAATTTTCGACCATTTTCTCCCGTATAAAAAGGATCAAAAATGCGTCTTTTATCGGTTTCAGGGATGCCAATTCCAAAATCTTTAACTTCAAGAATCGCTTCTTTTCCTCGTTCATAAATGGAGATAATGATTCGATTACTTTTATTGGCCGAATATTTAACTGCATTATGAATCAATTGCGAGATAATAAAAAACAACCATTTTTCGTCTGTTTCAACAGTTAGGGCTTCATTTTCAATTTCAAGTTTTGGATATACTTTGTTGCGAATGTAAAATCGTTTGTTATCCCCGTTGACCTCATTGATAAGTTTTACAAGGTTCACCGGTTTTATGTGAAAATCTTGTTCAATTGTTCTTAACCTTGCCATATAAAGTACGGTATTCAATCCCCTTTTCATTCGTTCAGTTTCTTCGCGGATGCTCGAGGACTCAGGTTCGTCTAAGTTTTGGGCCGTAAGTTCGATCACCGACAAAGGTGTTTTCATTTGGTGAACCCACTGATCCATAAACCTTCGATGTTCTTCTTGTTTATTTTCAAGGGTCTTTAATTGATTTTGATACAGTTGATATTGTTTATGTAAGAGTTCGTCTAAAGCGTTAGAAATGGGAACATTATCTGTCTTTTGAATACTTTCGTCCAGTGATTCGAACGGCTGAGTTAAGCGTTGATAGAATTTCCTTCGTGTTAGATAGTCATATATGAGATAACAACCGAGTAAGAAAAAGGTAAGAAAAGTCGAATAAAGAAAGAGATGGACGTCACGGAATCCATCTAACCAGAAGATGGAAAGGATGACAATGAGTTGGATAGCTTGTACAGCAATGAGCAAGGATTTTTCTTTTAAAAATAATTTCAATGCACATCATCCTTCCATGATACCTTTAAGCGATAACCTGCCCCTCTTACTGTTTCCACAACATCATGTAAGCCAATTTCCTGAAACTTTTTTCGAACTCTCGTCATATTTACATTTAATGTATTTTCATCAACATAGTCTTGGCTGTCCCATAGTTTTTCTAATAAGTCTTCCCGACCAGCTACCCGTGGATAACGTTCCATCAAGTTTTCGATCATATCGGTTTCTTTTTTGGATAAGGATACGGTTTTTGAACGAAACGTCATCTCCATTCTCTCTGGATATAGCTTGAGTCCAGCGATTTCCAATACACGTTCTTCTGTTCTTGTCGCATATTCACCATAGGCTCGCCGGAGTTGGCTACGAATTTTGGCCATGACAATTTCGGCACTGAAGGGCTTCGTAATATAGTCATCTCCGCCATTTTCCAGTGCCATCACTTGGTCCATTTCACCGATCCGAGCCGAGATAAAAATGACAGGACAAACGGACACTCTGCGAATTTGCCTGCACCAATAGTAGCCATCAAAACTTGGTAAATTTATATCTAAGAGAACTAAATCGGGATTGATTTTGTTAAATTCTTCCATAATATTTTCAAAGTCAGTTACACACGTTACATGATAGCCGTACTTTTCGATATGTGTTTTCAAATGTTTTGCAATTTTAGGGTCATCTTCTACGATCATAATCTTTTGCATATCTAATCACTCCTTATTCCAGGTATTATTATGGCATAGATTGATACGAGCAACAAAAAATTGAAGAAGAAAATTAACATTGAAATGGGAAACTTTTACTTTTGTGATAATGCACAAAAATATTATAATAATTTTATGTTATCGGAAAATTTGATATAATTTGCATAAACTGAAATTTAATAAGGAAGAGGAGAGAACATGAATCGCACAATTGGGTTTATTGGCTGCGGAAACATTGCAAAATCATTGATTGCAGGTATTATCAAATCCGGTGTTGTGGAAAGAAATCAAGTTATTGCTTCCAACCGGTCAACACCAAGTTTGCAAGAGGTGGAAGAACAATACGGGATTGAAATTACGACCAATAACATTGAAGTTGCTAAAAAAGCGGATTTTCTTTTTTTAACGGTTACTTCAGACAGCTATGAAGCGGTCATTAATGAGATTAAAGAGTCCGTTCAACCAAATGCTGTCATTATTCTTGTCGCAGCAGGAGAATCGATCCAAAAAAATGAGCATCGTTTTGCGAAACCTGTGAAATTAGTTAAGGCAATGCCGAATACACCAACGATGGTTAATGAAGGGGTTACAGGTATTGCTGTAAATCAATTTGTAACGGAAAGTGATCTAGAAGAAACGAAAGCACTTTTTGAGAGCTTTGGTAGAGTTGAATTAGTCGACGAATCGTTAATGGATGTCGTTACAGCGGTAGGTGGTTCATCGCCAGCCTTCACATATATGTTTATTGAAGCGCTCGCTGACGGAGCGGTAATGTATGGTATGCCACGGAAACAAGCTTATGTGTTTGCTGCTCAGGCCGTATTAGGTGCTGCAAAGATGATGCTTGAAACAAATATTCATCCAGCCGAATTAAAGGATAGTGTTTGTTCACCAGGTGGTACAACCATTGAATCGGTAGCACGGCTTGAAGAACGAGGACTTCGTTCTGCTGTGATTGAAGCTGTCAAGGTGAATGTTGAAAAGGCAAAGCAGATTCACGGATAGTGGAATGAAATAATATATGATAGGTTTTGTTTGATCTAAATTTTAAGCGAATTATTTTTTTCGAAAAACGTTTTATAAATGAAAAAGCCTTGAAAAGATAGAATCTTTTACCGATATCACTATAATTATCTGAAAATAAAAACTAATCTTTTTCCTATTTACAGAAAATAAAATTATGGTATAGTGTTCCTATAAAACACATATGTTCATTACAGGAGGACAAGCATAATGAAAAGAATCGGATTATTACCAAGGATTTTACTTGCTATTATATTAGGTCTTATTTTAGGTAATTTTATGCCAGAATGGTTTGTTCGAGCTTTTGCCACCTTTAATGGCATTTTTAATAATTACTTGAGTTTTGTTATTCCCTTTATTATTATCGGCTTTATTGTTCCAGGGATCGCCAATATGGGTCGAAATGCGGGGAAAATGCTTGGTTTATCAACGGCACTCGCTTATGTATCAACATTTCTTGCAGGGTTACTAGCTTTTTTTGTCGGTTCATGGTTACTTCCTATTATGACAAAAGGTCAATCTTTTCAAACAACAGATAATCCGGAGGAATTCTTGCAGTCTGGCTTTTTTGAAGTCGCAATGCCACCGCTAATGGAAGTAACAACAGCATTAATATTTGCCTTTGTTATCGGAATTGGAATTGCATCAATTAAAGGAAATGTATTACAAGATGCTTTTGACGAATTTCAAAAAATTGTAGAAAAAGTGATCACAGTAACAATTATCCCATTATTACCATTTCATATTTTCGGTGTTTTCCAAAATATGACTTATGGTGGGCAAGTAGTAAATATTTTATCTATATTTTTAAAGGTATTCGTATTAATTATTGCACTGCATATAACGATCTTATTAATTCAATATACAACTGCTGGTACATTGCATAAACAAAATCCATTTAAGTTATTAAAAACCGTTTTACCGGCTTATTTTACAGCTATAGGAACACAGTCCTCATCAGCGACAATTCCGGTTACGTTAGCATCGGTTAAAAAAACTACGATTCGTGAAAGAGTGGCTGATTTCTGCGTTCCGTTGTTTGCAACGATCCACTTATCAGGTAGTGCAATCACACTTGTTACTTGTTCATTAGGTGTTTTATTGTTAAGTGGGGGAGACATTAGCTTTTCTGCTTATCTTCCATTCATCTTAATGCTTGGTGTGACATTAGTTGCGGCTCCTGGAGTACCAGGTGGAGCAGTTATGGCCGCGATTGGGATTATGGAAGTCATGCTTGGCTTTAATGAAACAATGCTATCGTTAATGATTGCCTTGTACTTAGCTCAAGATAGTTTTGGCACTGCTACAAATGTGACAGGTGATGGTGCTTTATCGCTAATCGTTGATAAGTTTACAAAGAAAGATAAAAATGATGAAGGCGACGAAACAGATAAAAATGCTCAACTTGTTTAAAAAGTAATGAACCTGAACCAAAGGGTGTTGAAATTTGGCATTCTTTGGTTTTTTTTATAAAAATTTTGGTTAGCTGGAAATGGTGAAAGTGATTAATAATAATAAGCCAGCAACCTAATATGAAGATCGCTGACTGTTCTTCCTATTTTTCCAAAGCTAACTGTTCTTTGTTTATATTTAAGGATTGCAAGAATCGCTCCATTCGGACGATAGCTTCTTGAAGTTGTTCCATCGATGTGGCATAAGAACAACGGATATAACCTTCTCCGCTCTTCCCGAAAGCGTTCCCCGGAACAACAGCAACGCGTTCTTTTTTCAATAATTCTTCTGCAAACTCTTCCGAAGTTAAGCCGGTATTTCTAATGGATGGGAAAACATAAAACGCACCACCTGGTGTATGGCAATCTAAACCAATGTCATTTAACGATGTGACAATAAAATTTCTCCTTCTCCGGTAACTTCGTTTCATTTCGCTCACTTGTTCTTTTCCGTTCCGTAAAGCTTCAATGGCACCATGTTGTAACATATGGGGTGCACACATTGTTGTATATTGATGAATTTTTAACATGGCTTGAACAATTGGGACAGGTGCAGCTACATAACCTAAGCGCCAGCCCGTCATAGCAAAGGCCTTGGAAAATCCGTTTATCGTAATTGTTCGTTCATACATTCCTGGGATGGAAGCCATGCTTGTATACTCTTCATCATATGTAAGTTCAGCATAAATCTCATCGGTGATGACAACTAGGTTATGTTTCATTGCCACGTGGGCAATTTTTTCAAGATCTGCTTTATTTAAAAAAGTACCTGTTGGGTTATTCGGTGAGCAGATTAAGATGGCCTTTGTCCGGTCTGTAATGGCTGCTTCTATTTGTTCAGGTGTAACTTTAAAACCATTTTCTGCGCTTGTTCCTACTTGAACGGGTTTTCCCCCTGCAAGTTTCACAAGAGCGGGATAAGAAACAAAAGCTGGTTCAATAATTAAAACTTCTTCCCCAGGATTTAGAAGGGCTCGGAATGCAAGATCTAATGCTTGACTAGCTCCAATCGTCACAATAATTTGGTTTTCAGGGTTGTACTCGATTTTGAAACGATTGTTTAAATAATTCGAAATTTCTTGGCGTAATTCGAGTAATCCGGGATTTGCTGTATAGGATGTGTAGCCATCTTCTATGGAGGCAATCGTTTCATCCCGTATGTTCCAAGGTGTTACAAAGTCCGGTTCACCGACCCCGAGTGAAATGACATTTTCCATTTTGGAGGCAACGTCAAAGAACCTCCGTATGCCGGATGGTGGTAAATCAATGACGGTTTTTGATAAAAATTGATTGTAATCTGTCATGGTGTAACCACCATTCTACGATCTTTGTTTTCTTTTCCTTCAATAATTACGCCATCATGTTTATATTTTTTTAATAGAAAATGAGTTCGAGTAGAAACAACACTTTCAATCGTTGATAATTTTTCAGATACAAAGGTCGCTACTTCTTTTAAAGATTTCCCTTCAACAGAAACGGACAAGTCAAAGGAACCAGACATGAGATAAACCGATGTTACTTCTGGAAAACGATAGATTCTTTCAGCAACTTCATCAAAACCAACCCCACGTTTTGGCGTTACATTCACCTCAATCATTGCGATGACGTTTTCTTGCCCTTCTACTTTAGACCAATCAATGATGGCTGGGTAACTAACAATAACTTTATTTTGTTCGAGTTTCTTAATTATTTTTTCAACTTTTTCTTCACTCATTTGCAATTGTTTGGCAATCACTTCGGTTGATTGACGATGATTTTCTTCCAAAATATATAAAACTTCGAGTTCTTCCTTCGTTAGTTTCATAGAAATCCTCCTTCATTCGGCCTGTTACATAATAGAGCGTTAAGACATGCCTTTCCTATGCATAATAGCAATTTTTCAAATTACTAAAATGGTAAAATAATTTACCGAAGATTACAAGTATCTTTTTATTGAAAAAGATGACAGATTTCAATATCCTTGTAAAAGACAACTGCTTTATTAGTACAATAACAGAATATCTTTGTGTTTGTATTGATTTTCTGATTAATGATGAAACTTCCTATATAAGGAAGCGAAAATGATTATTGTTATACAACAGATTGTGGAAGGTGTGGACTCATGTTTGCTAGGGAAAATGAAAAGATTTATATGGAAAAAGAAAATGGAATAGCAACGATTTATATAAATCGACCTGAGAAACGAAATGCATTATCGATTGATATGTGGAAAAAAATGATTGAGATGGTTGATTCGTGTACGGAAGATGATGAAGTAAAGGTAATGATTTTTAGAAGTACAACGGAAACAGCCTTTTCTGCAGGAGCGGATATTAGTGAATTTGAGACGATTCGTTCGACAGTCGACGGTGTCATCAGTTATGGTGAGCTAACATCTACTTTAGAACGGAAAATAGCGGAAAGCCCAAAGCCGAGTATTGCGATGATTCAAGGTTTTTGTGTAGGTGGCGGTTGTGAAATTGCGGTTGCCTGCGATTTCCGTTTTTCAGATGAAACTGGGAAGTTCGGGATTACACCAGCGAAATTAGGGATTGTGTATGATACAGCAGCAACAAAACATTTAGTTGATTTAGTTGGACCTGCCCATGCGAAGGACATTTTGTTTACCGGTCGCATTTTTCCAGCGGAAGAAGCGTTACAGATGGGATTAATTAACCGAATCGTAGCGACGGAGGAGTTAGAACGAGAAACGTATACGTATGCAGGTAGGATTTGTGAAAATGCACAACTTTCTGTCCAAGCCTCAAAAAAGATTATTCACCGGGTGCGACAAGGAGCTACGAAAGATAATGAGGAAATTAAACAGTTAATCGCAGAGTCCGTCCAATCGGATGAGTATAAGCAACGGGTTCGAGCGTTTTTGAATAAAGGAAAGGCATAGTGGTATTAAAAAGGGTGGAGCATGTCGATAAGGGAAGTGTGTTAACATTAGGAAGTTTCGGAGATTACCAGACGGTTAGCCATGATCGAAATAGTTTTCAAGCTTTGAGAAAATTTGTTTTCATTGGTTTGATGAAGGCACTTTTTTGAGATGGAGTGGAAAAAACTGTTTTCATTGACTTGCTGAAGACACTTTTTTGAGATGGAGAGGCAAAAACTGTATTCATAGACTTGCTGAAAACACTTTATTTGAGATGGAGAGGCAAAAACTGTATTCATCGGCCAGCTGAAGACACTTTTTTTGAGAAGTAGCGGTAAAAACTGTATTCATCGGCCAACTGAAGACACTTTTTTCAGAAGTAGCGGTAAAAACTGTGTTCATCGACTTCCTGAAAACACTTTTTTTGAGATGTAGTGGCAAAAACTGTATTCATCGGCCAACTGAAGACACTTTTTTTCAGAAGTAGCGATAAAAACTGTGTTCATTGGTCGTTTGAACGCACTTTTTAATCAGAA
>k87-950646_pt1 | contig 10134 bp, 6 predicted proteins | sample MGYA00084031_6733416 | MGnify analysis MGYA00084031
AAAAAATAGACAATAAAAAAACCAACTTCAAAAGAAGCCAGTTTCTTTTACCAAATCTTAAATCTTTACGAAAAAACATTAGCCTTTAATTCAATCATTTGTTTCATTAACTTCTTTGCTAGCTTTGCCGATTTCACCTTAATAGGAAGAGAAGGAGAGATTTCAACAGTATATTTGCCTTGAATGATACAACTCTTTAAATCGCGAATCGTATGACATTCAAGTTTAAGCTTATTCATAATACATCCATATTGAAGAAATTGATGTGTATCACTACCTCCAACAATTGGTACCCCTAAGTTTTTAGCAAATGGTTTTATTTTTTCAATATATTGTTCTTCTCCTTGTGAATAAAGGTCCTTTCCATTTAAGTCAAACGCATCTAATCTTTTTAGCTGTTCAGGATCATGCTGATACAACGGTGTGCTTTTTCTAAATGGGTGTGCCCCGATTTTAATCACATCATATCCTTCAGCAAGATTAAGTAATTCATTAAAAGAAATAAAACTTCCATCTTCCATATGGTTCTCTAGCGCATAATGAATTGATAAAATATCATCTCTTTTTCCTATTATAAGAATATGTCCTATCTCTTTCACATCTACTTCTAAACCAGGAAAAAGCTTTAATCCATCTATATTATAGTAATCTTTCTCATAAGAATAATGCGCATCAAGGTAATCATAGATTTCTGTATACCTTAACGTATTAAAGTGTTCAGTCATCGCAATTGCCGTTAATCCACTTTCCTTTGCCTCCCTCATCATTTCGGCAAAATAGCCCGGCATAAAGTTTGTCTTTTTTGATAGTTTTACATGAGTATGGAAATCAATATACATCATGAACCTCCTTTGCAATTTTTAGAAGAGAATAAATATTAAGACGATATAAACTGTTGATAGGCCAATAAACGCATAATCTCGAGTTGTAAATTTGAGATGTGCTAGCTTTAGCTTTTTTACACTTGGATTATGAAACGCAAATGAAAAGCCTTTTGTTTCCAATGCCTCAACAGTCGTTCTTGCACGTTTTGAAGTACTTAAGATTAATGGATAAAAAGATAAAACTGCTAGTTTACAAAAGTAAACAATTACCCGCCAAAAAAGGAATCCGTTTTTGTCAGGCGCTTTCCCTCTTAAACGAAAAGAGAGAAACACATGGTGATACTCCTCTAGTAAACTAGGCAGCATTCGGTATCCATAGGCAATACTAAAAGAAACTTGACCTGGTACACCAATACTTAAAAGGCCGTCACTAAGCTTCTCAGGATCCATTGAGCAAAAGACAGTAATACTCGCCAATGAAATGACAGAAAGCTTTAACGTTAGCTTCATTAACGGAAGCAGCACCTCGAGATTCCCCCCAAAAAACCACGATACAACGACCATGTAACCGGCCTGACTAATTAAGCCTAACGTTAAGATAAAGAGAATAAGAGGACTTACTCTAGCAAGGATCGTCGTAAATATCATAAATATAAACATACTAAAGAGAATCGCTTGATTATGGATAAACCACGGAACAATTCCGAAGAATATATACCAAATAAACAATGTACGAGGGTCTAGCTTCGCCAAAAATGTATTTCCATTCCCATATGCAGTATTTAAAAGCTCAATTTTCACCTGCTCAACAGATAATTTATCAAACAGTTTGCGAGTATAATCCAATCTCCGCTCTCCTCCCCTCTACTCTCTCAACAAAGTCTGCAACAGTATATGAAGGTGGTTTTAACCCTAACCTTCTACTTAATTCTAAAATTTGTGGCGGTTCAAGCCCTGCGCTTTTAAGTAATTCAGGTTTAGAAAATACCGTTTCCTTTGTACCATCATGAATGACTTTCCCTTCGCTAAGGACAATGATACGATTCGCCCACTCAGCAACTAACTGCATATCATGTGTTGCAATAATCACGGTCTGGGCAGTGCTCTGTAATCCGCCGATTAAGCTCGTAATATGCTTTCTTGTTGCAATATCTAAGTTAGCCGTTGGCTCGTCTAATAAAATCACCGAAGGCTTCATCGCGATTCCGATTGCAAGAGATGCTCTTCTTTGCTGTCCACCACTTAATAAACGACCATCACAATCTTGTATATCTGTAAGGTCAAATTCCTCTAAAAGTCTATCAACAGTCTCTTCATAATCCTTTACTTTTCTAGCCTTTAAATAGAATTCAACATCCTTTCTAATACTATCTTCAATAAACATCTCTTCAGGATTTTGGTAAATGTATGTAATAAAATCTGCTAAAGTCTCAGGCTTGTATTTCCTCGTATCAAAACCGTTTATGACAACCTCACCATTATTAGGTTTTACAAGCCCAGTGAGCAATTTCATAAGGGACGATTTCCCAGCTCCGTTATTTCCTATAAGCGCAATTAAATCTCCACGGTTAATCGTTAAATTAAGATTTTTCAACACCGTTTTTTTATCACGGTTAACGGTCTTATAACCATAATCGAGATTTGATATCGTTATAAACGGTTCAGCCTCCGCATTGTTAACTTCATTTCGCATGTTCTCCGAATTTAAATTAATCCTAACGTCCTTAAAATATCGATCTGCTTCCTGTAACGTAAGTGGATATGGCTTATGTAAATTCAAACGGTAGGCTACTTGTGTAACTTGAGGAGGATAGATTTGCTTTTCCATTAGTTGTTCCACCTCTAAAAGCGCTTCGTTCGTTGGCTTTTTCCATACCACTTGGCCATTATCCATTAAAACAACCTGCTCACAATAATCAGCAATAAATTCTGTATGATGTTCAATGACGATAATTGTTTTTCCATATGTTTCATGTAACTTTTTTAATACCTCATATATTTCCTTTGCATGATACGGATCAAGCTGGGCAACAGGCTCATCAATAATAAGAGTATCTGGATTTAAAGAAAGGGCGCCAGCTAATGCCAATAAATGCTTCTGCCCACCGCTTAATTGCCATATAAATTCATGGTCATACCCAACAAGCCCTGCAATCCTTAATGCTTCTTTCCCTCTTTCACGATAATCCGCATACCCAAAGTTCAAAGGTGCAAAGCATGCATCATCAAGAACAGTTGGGCGGACAAGCTGGTTTTCAAAGTCTTGATAGACATAGCCAACCTGCTTTGAAAAATCAGCAACCTTCCCTTTTAATGTAGAATCTCCATTAATGAGAACATCACCTGAAAAATCACCAACATAGTAGTGTGGAATCAACCCATTCATCAGCTTACACAAGGTAGATTTTCCACTCCCATTCCCGCCAACGATGGCGACGAATTCGCCTTTTCCAATCTCCAATGATACATCTTTTAATATTGCTTTTTCTGCCCCTGGGTAAGTAAAGGTGACATTTTTAATTTGGATTGACATCATTATCCTTCCTTACTAATACGTTTGTTTTTATTCATTACCATGTACACAATCGTTAACAATGCAACAACTGCCGCAACTCCCATACTAATCCAAATAAAATAGTCCCCAAGCTCTGCTTCCCATTCAATAATATTCATATCAGCTTCTGCCATAAATTCAGCTACAAATGCAAAGGCAGCTATTAGAATTGCACTAACCACTAGTCTCGGTGCAAGAATATCGCCAATAGAGTAATGAACAGAACGGTCTCTTGGCTTCATACCAAGCAAAGGTTCAATTTTCCCATATAATCTCGGTACTAAATATAATGTAGGAAGCAAGGCAAATAATATCCCTGAGAATAATACATCATTTAGAAATGAAGCGCCTTCAATGACTAACACGCTCTCAGCTAAACCTGGCACCGCCTCTAACTCCTCAAGGCCTATCCATACTTTCGTTATATCAACAAGACAGCTAATTAATTGATGAATAATAACACCTGTCATCGCCGCTATCCCAACCTGGCGTTTGTTTTTCGGGTCACTTACTAAAGATCCAGCAATAAACATCGCTAATGAAAAGGCAATAAACTTCTCTAATTCACCAAGCCCACCAAACTGCCCTAGCATAATTTCTCCAAAAATAACCTCACCAAGAGACGCCCCAATTGCAGCATATAAAGGATGGAAAAGAATACATAGAGTCAATGGAATAAACGCAAAATACTCAACCGAGAACTCAATCGGACCAACTCTAACCTCTGGAATTAGCTCGGTTATCATGTTTGATAAACCGTACAGCGACATCGCCAAAATAAATACCATCATTTTTTGTGACTGTGTTAATACATACCTTTGATTGATATGAGCCATAGGAAAAACCTCCTTAATCTGAATTACTTACAGTGTATAGACGTTTTATTAACAAACTATAATGAACATGTAAATTGAATGTAAAAAAATTATCAAATAATGTTAAGGTGTAAAAAAACTTACATGTGATAGACAAAAATATGATAGTCTAAATAGTAGAAAAATAGATATCAAGGAGTCATGATATGATCGATTTAAACTGGAATAAGGAAGCACTATCTCCTAATCAAATAAAAATAGCAGATTACATTCAAAAGAATATTGAATTCATCCTACTCTCTACAGAACAGGAGATTTCAAATAAGCTTGATATGAGCATTGCTTCTGTATCACGATTTTGGCGTTCTGTTGGCTATAAAAACTTTAAAGAGTTTAAATTAAAGGTAAAGGAGCAACTAGAATCTTCTCCAGCAGGGAAAATGCAAAATATTATGAAGCAAGTAGAAGGCGGGGAATTACAGCATCATACGTTATCAATTAGTGTGAGCCACCTTGAAAAAACTCTTCAACATTTCTCAGCTAAAAATTTTGACGAAGCCATACAAACGTTATTAACATCACGGCAAATCTTCCTCTATTGCCCAGGTCCCTCAAAGGGCCTTGGCGAGCTAATGCGCTATCGAATGGCAAGGTATGGACTATCGATTAAAATAATTGAAAACAACGGCAGTGAGCTTTTCGAAGATTTACTCCACATTAGTAAAGATGACGTTATTGTTATTTTTGGATTTATTCGCTTACTACCAGAGGCGAAGGTTCTTTTACAGCATTCTAAAACCGTTGGATATAAAACGATCCTATTAACTGATCAGCTAATTTCTGATTTTACAGACTTAGCAGATAGCGTCCTCTTTGCTAGCAGAGGGGAATTACAAGAATTTCACTCAATGGTTGCACCAACATATATGGTTGAGAATTTAATTATCGCGACTGGGATGAAAAATAAAGAAAGAAGTTTAAAAAAGCTTGAGGAACTAAGTCATTTAAGAAAGCAATACGCAAATGAGTTGCCTAGATAGATTTGTGGGAGAAACAATTGTCATAGTTTAAAAGAGACTGTCTTGTTAAGTATTACCTAACAGACAGCCTCTCTATCTTTAAACAGTACGTTTAAATCTTCTTATTATGAAAAGTCCCACCCCTAGAAGTGCAGCAGCAGCTCCCGCAAGACTATTTGCTAGATTACTAGTAGCTGTTTTAGGCAGCTCTCCACCTTCTTCGGTTGTCGTAACTTTTATTTGAGATTTATTATTATTTGTATTAACTTGCTTTGCGACAGGAGTTTCTTTAGATATTTCATCTTTTTCAATGTTCTTTGAGTCACCATTGTCCTGTTCAGATGTTGGCGCTGGATCTGGTGTCGGTTCTGGATCCGGTGTCGGCTCTGGATCTGGTGTCGGCTCTGGATCTGGTGTCGGCTCTGGATCTGGTGTTGGTGCCGGGACCACTGAATCATCATTATAAGTGATAGACATTATAATTAAATGTGCACTTTCTAATGTATCTAAATTAACAGGTCCTTCAGTTAGTGCTGTCTTAAAAGTATAATCACCGTTAGCAATTCCCTTATAACTTGTTTCTATTTCGACCCAAAACCCGTAACTAGTGTCTTCAACGGTTTTTAGCCCATAGGATTTTAAATAGTCAGAGAATTTAAAAACCACACTGTTTGTATTTTTATTAATTTGTACATAATTTTCAGGTGGATGGTAATAAGAACTTAATGTAATCTGCTCATTATTACTGTCCAATACAAAACCTGTAACTACAAACTCATCTACTAACCTACTTACAATTTGGTCATCATCAAGTAAATAAGCAAGTTCATCAGGAAATTTAATTGTATAAACAAGATTATTTTGCTCAGCCGTTAGATAAGTACGTCCGTCATTTACCAAAGTGTGAGAAGTATATTCATTATCGTATCCATGATTTATATGAAATTTACTTGTGATTTCAGATGAATCCATAAGGTTGCTTGATTGAGCGTACGCTACAGACGAACCAAACAAAGAATTATTCAAGGGATTATTATAGAGAGTTGGGGTAACAGTCAAAACTAATGTCGAAGCAACCGTTAAAGTAGCGATTCGTTTGACAAATAGTTTTCTGCTTTGATTTAATTTTGTTTTGTAATCAAAACTACTTTTAGTCATTATATACCATCCTTTTACATTTTTTATAACATTTTACATATTAACAATCAAAAACTAGATTTTCAAAAGAAAAATAGACTAAAAGATCATTTTGATTCATAGAACCTACTCCATTTATACTATTTTCATTTTGTGCAGTCGCAAACTTATCATACCTTTTCCCTATTTTTCGGTAAGACAAAAGCTTTTTTCATAATATCTTCTGTCCGTTCCATATATACAATGTACCTGTCTATTACTCTTTATTATATTTTTCAATATCATTTGTTACTAATGATACATTACTAATTTTCAAAAACTTCTTTCACTGCTAACAAAGCACTGGAAAATAGATAATTTTTTTCATATGCCCTCTATGGATTTCAACCCTTAAAAAAAGGACTGACATTGAATGTATTGTCAGCCCAATTGTTTCAATTTTTCTATTCTGTTGTTACCTTCGATTTACGAATAACAAAGATCGTTATGCCAACAGCAAGAACCACTAAACCTAGTAATAACCAATTATATTGACTAGTTGCTGTACTTGGTAATTCATTCCTGCCCTTTTCCTTATTCCTATCAGTTTGATCTACTTGTACAGGAGTGGCTGCTTCTTTTTCTGGTTTGTTTGTTACCGTCTCCTCTTTATCTGGAGTTTCTGTAGCTGGGACCTCTGTTTTAGGGTCTTCTGGAATTTCTTTTCCGGGATCAGTTCCTGGGTCTGTTCCCGGATTTGTTCCTGAATCTGTTCCTGGATCTGTTCCTGGATCTGTTCCTGGGTCTGTTCCTGGATCTTCACCTTCACCATGTAACATAACCTCATCAACGTAAGCTTTGGCTGTACCTTCCCCACTTAGTGGTTCAATTTTCACGCCAATTGCATTAACACTATTAATATTCGCAATATTTTCCAACTGTATCGTTAATGTTTTGAATTCACTATCATCTACAACAACGACACCACTATCTACCCATGCCCAATCAGAGCCTGTTTTAATATATAGGCGTGCATTCGCTGTACCAGTTGATAATTTAACCTTCGTACTTATCGCTTTGACTGCAGATAAGTCGATAGCTTGTACCTTTGCAAATTCAAAGCCTGGAGCTTTTGTTAAATCAAATGTTGACGTTAATGACTTTGTCCCATGTGATGCAGCTTCATCAGTCACTGCCGCATTTGTTGCATTTGCTTCATTCGATTCAATGACCCAACCATCAGTTCCCTCTTCAAAATCATATAATAAGCCCGGTTGCTCCGGCATACTTCCAGGACCATCTCCACCGTTTGGCACACCGCCGCTACCATCGTTAACAACCTTGATATCATCAAAATAAAGTGTACTGTTAATTGGCTCTGCTAAGTCATCTTGCGCATTAATATAAATTGAGAATTTCGTAACGTTTTTTAGGTTCTCTTTTGTAATGACCTTACCGGCATTGCCAGCATCCCAAGGTGCTGGAGTAAATTCACTAAATGGAACCTCAATTAATCCTGAACCATCAGCAGCTAAAGATGGATAAGCTTCAAATGAAATTCCGCCAATATTAATTTGGATAACTAGCTTTTGCGCTTTCCCATCAGAATCTAACCAAAATTGAAGCTTGTTAAACTCTGACCAATTTACATTATTTAATGTTTTTGTAACACCTGTATAGTCTCCTGGACCACTAAGTGAGTAGTCATACTTTAATCCGTACGTACCAGATTGCTTATTCGCACCACTTAAAGACGTTGAAACACTTCCATTTGCAGGAACAAACGCCTTACTTAATGCAGCATCACTTCCGAGATATGATTCAAAATCATCAACTAATGATGGATCATTAGGAGCCTCAGCAAAAACACTAAGAAGTCTAATATTATCAATAAAGAAAGCACCACTCTCTAGTTTCAGCTCTTTTCCGATTAATGAAAGAGCGAGACCTGTAGCAGCCTCTGACTTAGCAGGATCATTTAAATCAATTGACGCTGTATATTTTGCATATTCATTTCCTTCAATTGTCGTTGTTTCAAGTTCAGCCAATTGTTTACCTGTTGTAGATTCACCATACTTTGTATTCCAATCTTGAGGAAGCATGGCTATCCCTAAAACACTTGCGTTCGCCGTTTTAGCTTTAACAGGAATTAACGCATCAAACGTCACTCGTTTTACAGCACCAAGGTTTACGTCAGGTAAATCGTTCAATTCTAGCTTTAATTCTTGCCACGTTTGATTTTGTTCCATGTTCGTCGCATTAATTTTTAACATTCCATTATCATTTATTATTGCATGCTCAATAGACGTTTTAATCGTATCAGGATAAGCACCATTGCTTTGAATCCCTTCGATCCCTTCATCAAACGTAAAACTCTTTATCGCAATTTCAGAAACCTTAACAATTACTGTAACTGCCTGTTCATGCAATACATTATTAGCATTATCATAAGCTTTGACAGTAATTTTTGCTGTTCCTCCGTTAACGGCTGCAGATGGAGACCAGTCAGCTGTATAATAGAATCCGTCTTTATCAAGTGTCATCGGGAACTCTTCATCTGAACCCTCTACAGTGTAGACTACCTTTGCCGGATGATCATTCAATACTCTTGCACGTATTGTTGTTGTATTTGCTTTAATTTCAGCATTTTCTGTTGGTGAGACAACATGCATAAATGGTGATTCCTCTGTAGTCGGAATTTGCTCACCTGTATACACAGTGCCAACTTCCTTTAAAAACGCAGAATAAGAGTCATTATAGAAATCGGTGAAATCTGGTAATAATTCATGGTCCTCTCCACCCTCTGGAGCATTTTTATAGCCTTTATATGGGACAAATAAGTTTCCACCTAAAGCAAAGTTAGCCCATGTTTGCATATATGAAACCTTTTTAGCATCAGGGTTGCTCTTTATTGCATTTAAAATTTTTGTAAACCACTTCAAATCTCCATTTCCTGTTGTTTTCATCCCTTGAGGACTATAGCCATATTCAGAAAACGCAGAGACTTTCCCCTTTTCTTGAGCGATTTGTGAAATCATCGCTAAATCATTTACTAGCTTACTAATAAATGACTCTGAACCAGGATTATCTTGATTATCATATTGGTCTAGTCCAATAATATCAACATAATCATCCCCCGGATATGTTTTTAAATATTCCTCTCTATTTCCATCAAAAGGTCCGTTCGGTGAGAATGCATATAAAAAGTTGCTGACCCCCTTTTTATCGCGTAGGTACTCAACTAAATAACGATATAACTCCTTGTATTCGCTTGTTGTAGTCGTTTGAGCCCCCCACCAGAACCAGCCTCCATTTTGTTCATGGAAAGGGCGGAATATTACAGGGATTAATTCTCCATTATCATCCTTTAAATTATTGGCAAATGCTGCAAGATTATCTAACCATGCATTAAATTCGTCATTGGCAGGACCACCCGGAAGAATATCTGCTACCGCACTTTTACTACTCGTATCATTATAACGTCCGCCTGTCGCGAAGTTAGGAGGATGCATACTAAGGGCAACAATTCCGCCTAAATCATGTGCTACCTTCATTGATGTAATTAAATTTTGCCGATTTTGTTCATCCGTATTATCAGGTGAACCTGGTTTTTCATCTCCATCAAGACTTAATGTATCCCATCCAAATATAGCTGGATAATCACCAACTGAATTTAACACCTCAGATTGAGTTGACCCCACACGAGTTCCTGAACCTGTTATCGTCAATCCTTCATCTGTCGCATGCTGATGTCCAAACAACACTTGGTTACCACTTATGTTTTGCAAATATGCAAACAATTGTTT
>k87-276476_pt1 | contig 10132 bp, 9 predicted proteins | sample MGYA00084031_6733416 | MGnify analysis MGYA00084031
ACGCCGAAGGCCACGATGCCGGCGATGAGGCCCGCGAGCAGGCCGCGGACCAGGAAAGTACGTGCGTTCACTTGTGATTCCTGTTTCTGTGGTCGTCGAATGAGCCGTGCACGCAGCACGACGCGCCCGACGCCCCAGCGCCGTGATCGGCGCAGGGGTCGGGAAGGGAGACCGCACTCAAGGGCGGTCGGAGCTCAGCTGTGCTGACCCAGCGAGGGGTCAGTGGCAGGGGTAGCCAAGCAGGTGACGACCGTCGTGGACCCACTCGTGCACGGCGGTGCCGGCGAAGAGTGAAACCGCACCCTGGTCGATGCTGACGAAGAAGACGACCAGCACGGACAGCAGGCCGAAGAACAGTGCCCACGGGGCGAGCTCACGAAGGTCGACCGTCGGGATCTCGACGGCGGGAATGGCGGTGGCACCGGACAACGGCGCGGCAACAGCGTGCGACATGTTTCCTCCTCAGGGTTCTGCGCCCTGGTGATGTGGGGATGGACGAACGCCCGGGTCTGACTTCACCCTCCGAGGACGGTGTCACAGCAGCGCGACTGTGCCGGACTCTCACCGGCTTCCATGGCATTCGCTGGGGCCAGCGTACGCGGCGTGCCGCCCCCCTGAGGACGCCGACCCACGGACTGGTACGGTGCCGGTGCCGTGGTGCACGGGAAGCCGGTGGAAGACCGGCGCGGCCCTCGCCACTGTGAGCGCGGAGTTCCGCGACCTCACCGACACTCCGGTGTCGGGACCACTGGGTGCACACCTGGGAAGGTCGGTCGCAGGACGGCGATGCGCGAGCCAGGAGACCGGCCACGGCGCGTTTCGTATCCAACGAGGTCCTTGGAGAAAGATCCCATGATTCGCCGTGCCGCCATGCCCGGACTGTCACTCGCCGCAGGCGCCGTCCTGCTCCTCGCCGGTTGCGCCGGCGCGCCAGAGAAGGAGACGGCGACCGCTGAGAGCGGCGACCGCTTCCCTGTCGAGCTGGTCAACTGCGACCACGAGGTCGTCGTGGCGTCCACGCCCGAGCGTGTGGTGACTCTGAACCAGGGCGCCACCGAGGTGGTGCTCGCCCTCGGGCTGGGTGACCGCCTCGTCGGCACCGCCTACCTCGACGACGCGATCTCGGACCGGTGGGCCCAGGAGTACGAGCAGGTACCGGTGCTGGCCGCGGAGTACCCCACGAACGAGGCTCTCCTGGAGGCAGAACCCGACCTGGTGTACGCGTCGTACGCCTCCGCCTTCGACAAGGGCGTGGCGGGTGACCGCACCGTCCTGGCTGGCTCGGGAATCCAGTCGTACCTGTCCCCCTTCGGCTGCCCGGACAAGAGCCAGCGCCCGGCCCCGACCTTCGACGCCGTGTGGCAGGAGCTGGACGACGTCGCGGAATTGCTCGGCGAGCCCGGCACCTCGAAGGCGCTCGTGTCCGAGCAGAAGGAGACGCTCGAGAGCATCCGCGACGCTGCACCCGGTCAGGGCCTGACTGCCCTGTGGTACGACTCAGGTGACAAGACGCCGCTGGTCGGCGGCGGCCAGAGCGGACCACAGCTGATCCTCGACGCGGTCGGTGCCGAGAACATGTTCGACGACATCGAGCGGGGTTGGGGCGAGGGCAGCTGGGAGGACGTTCTGGCAACCGACCCCGACGTCATCGTCCTGGCGGACGCCAGCTGGTCGTCGGCCGAGGAGAAGAGGGCCTACCTGGAGAAGGACCCCGTGCTGAGCGAGCTCACCGCCGTGAAGAAGGGCGCGTTCGTGACCGTGGCCTACTCCGAGGCCACGCCCGGAGTTCGCATGGTCGACGGCGCGGCCTCGGTGGCCAGCCAGCTGGCGGATCTCGACCTCCGGCCGTGAGTGTGGCCCGCCTCGCAGCGGGCCGGGCAGTCGTCGTGGTGACGCTCACGGCGGCGGCACTCGTGGCCAGCGCTGCGGTGGCGCTCTCCCTGGGATCGGTGGACGTGCCCGTGGCACGCGTCCTGGCCGTTCTCCTGCGCCGGCTCGGGGCGGGCGGGGAGGTCACGGTCCTGGAGGACCAGCTCGTCTGGCAGCTGAGGCTGCCACGAGTGATGGGGGCGATAGCGGCAGGGGCGGTCCTCGCCCTGTGCGGGGCCGTCCTCCAGTCCCTCACGCGGAACGACCTGGCCGACCCCTTCCTCCTCGGCGTCTCGAGCGGCGCCACGGTGGGCGCGGTGACCATCATGGTCCTGGGCATCGGAGTAGGCGGGCTCGTCGCCAGCGCGGCCGTGTCCGTGGCCGCATTTGCCGGGGCGCTGGCCGCGCTCGCCGTGGTCCTGGTGATCGCGTCCGCCGGCGGTCGGGGGCTGAGCCCGCACCGCACCGTGCTGGCCGGCGTCGCGGTGGCCTACCTGTGCAGCGCTTACACCTCGGTCGTGGTCATCATGCACGGCGAGGGCGATGCCGCCCGCAGGGTTCTGAGCTGGACGCTCGGCTCGCTCGCGGGGCTCCGGTGGGACAGCACCCTCGTGCTGCTGGGCGCGGCGCTGGTGGCGTTGGTCTGGTTCTTCGCCTATGCCGAGCGGCTGGACGCCTTCACCTTCGGGGAGGTGTCCGCGCAGTCCTTGGGCGTGCCCGTCACCTCGACGCGCTGGGTGCTCATGGTGGGCACCGCCGTGGTGACCGCGACCACGGTTGCCTACGTCGGAGTGATCGGCTTCGTGGGGTTGGTGGTTCCTCACCTCGTCCGCCCCCTGGTGGGCAACCGGCACAGGGCCGTCCTGCTCGCGTCGGCAGCGGGCGGATCTCTCCTGCTGATGTGGGCCGACACCGCCGCACGCTCGTTGGTCGACCGTCAAGAAGTCCCCGTGGGTGCGCTGACCGCCTTGCTCGGCGCACCCGTCCTGGTCTGGCTGATGGCAAGGAGGCCTCGCGCATGACACATCGCGACCTGTGCGTGCACTCATCGACCCCCGACCTGCGCGCGAGCGGAATCGTCGTCCGGCTCGGCGTCGACGTCGTGCTCGACGACGTCGACGTCCTCGCCCGGGGCGGCCGGGTCACCGCACTGCTGGGGCCCAACGGGTCCGGCAAGACGACCCTGCTGCACGTTCTCGCCGGCCTGCGGAAGCCCGACCGCGGCACCGTCCTGGTCGGAGACGTTGCGATCCGCTCGTTGTCGCACCGCCGCCGTGCCCAGACCGTCGCCCTGGTCGAGCAGCATGCGACCACGACCACGGACCTCACCGTGCGCCAGGTGGTCGCGCTGGGTCGCCTCCCCCACCGACGGATGCTGGGCGCGCGCGGCGACTCGGGTGCCGAAGTCGTCGACACGGTCATGGACCTCGTCGGGCTCACGCACCTTGCCGACCGCGGGTGGACCACGCTGTCTGGCGGTGAGCGCCAGCGCGCCCACCTGGCCCGCACCCTGGCCCAGCAGCCGGCGGTCCTGCTCCTGGACGAGCCGACCAACCATCTGGATCTCGGGCAGCAGCTGCGGTTCCTCGCTCTGGCTCGAGACCTCGGTCTGACCACGGTCGCCGCCTTGCACGACCTCGAGCTGGCGACGGCCTTCTGCGACGACGTGGTCGTGCTCAACCACGGCCGTGTGCACGGCCAGGGGCCGGTGACCTCCACCCTCACCGCCTCGTTGCTGCGCGAGGTCTACCACGTCGACGCTTCGCTGGACCCCCACCCCCGCCTGGACCGTCATCACCTGGTCTGGGACGGCCATGTCGAGGAGAACTCATGACTGTCCACGTCCTCGTGGGCACATCGCCTGCCGACGCCGCCCGGCGCGCGGAGCTGGCGGCGCTCGCCGACGAGCTCGACGCCGAGCTCGCGTTCCTGCAGCTGGCCTCCCCCACGCTGGGAGACGTCCTCGAACGACTCGCGAGGAGCCGCGAGGCCGAGGTGGTGCTCGTCGGTGTCTCTGGCGGCCCGGGTGGTCCGGGAGTCTCCTGGCTGCGACGGGTCGCGGCCGACTGGTGGCGGGCGTTCGGCGATGGCGCGCCCCGGGTCAGCACCGCGCCCGCCTTGATGGAGGAGACCTCGCAGTGGCGGGCGCTGGTCGAGCTGGCACGCCCAATCACCCACGGCGGCCCGGGACTGACGTCGGCCGCGTGGGAGGACGTCCCCGAGCACCGTCACCAGGTGTTCGTCTGCCGTGGCCCGCGCTGCACGGCGGCCGGCGCGGAGCCGGCCTGGAAGGGAGTCGTGCTGGGGCTCATGGGAGCCGGTCTCGGCGACGACGACGTCCTCGTCACCCAGACCGGGTGCCAGTTTCCGTGCAACCACGCTCCGGTGGTCACTGTCCAGCCGGACGACGTCTGGTACGGGAGCGTCGACGAGGAGGCAGCCGGCGCCATCGTCTCGCAGCACCTGGTGGCCGGGGTGCCGGTGGAGCGGCTCCGACTCCCCCGCCGCCGCAAGGAGTGACGGTCGCGCTCGACGTCAGCCGGCTGGGCGTGCGCCGCCGGCACGCCACCGCCACGACGAGCGACCGGTGACCGCCGCGAGCGCACTCGTCGCGACGGCGGCCGCTGCGCCGACGCGTGTCGCCAGGTCCGTGGCCCTCGGGATGTCCCCGGGGGTCGGCGGCGGCCCGTCCCCCATCGTGGGACGGTGCTCGACGCGTTCGCCGTACCTGTTCGTACCACCCAGCACGATCTCCAGCGCACCGGCAAAGGCTGACTCCACGACGCCGCCGTTCGGGCTGGGGTGGCCGGCTGCGTCCCGCCTCCAGACCCGCCACGCCTCCCGGGCGTGCGAGGGCGCTGCGCCCAGCACGGCGAGACCCGCAAGCCGTGAACCGGGAAGGTTGAGCAGGTCGTCGAGCCGGGCCGAGGCCCAGCCGAAGTTCTGGTGACGGGCGTTGCGGTACCCCACCATCGCGTCCAGGGTGTTCGACGCCCGGTGGGCCAGCAGGCCCGGTACCCCTGCCACGGCGCCCCAGACCAGCGGGGCCGTGACGGCGTCCGAGGTGTTCTCGGCGACCGACTCGACCACCGCCCGGGTGATCTGCTGCGGCGAGAGCGAGCTGGTGTCACGTCCCACCAGGTAGGTCAGCCGGTGGCGTGCGCCGTCGAGGTCGTCCTCGTCCAGGAACCGGTGCACCGCCAGGGCCTCCCGCTCGAGGCTGCGTCCGCCCAGGACGGTCCAGGTGGCCGCGGCCGTGACCGCGGCGTGCAGCACGGGCCGGCCCCGTGTGGCCCGCTCGACTCCGACCCCGAGCGCCGCGCACCCACCCACGAGGAGCGAGGTGTACAGCACCCCGCGCGCTCGAGAGTCGGCGTGCAGGCTCCGCTCGAGACGGGCTGCGACCGTGCCGAAAGCCGCCACGGGGTGGCCCCGACGCGGGTCGCCCAGGAGGCGGTCTGCGGCGAAGCCGAGCAACAGGCCCGACGACCTGGACAGGCCTCGCGACCCGTTCATGCGCCGATGGCGGACGGCTGGCCCACCGGGACGTCGTCGAGCGCCCGGAGCAGCTCGGCCATCGTGTCCGGCGGTCGGACGGCGATTCTGGCCCACGCGCCGTCCAGCCCGGGAAAGGTGTCGGCGCGGCGTACGGCGACGCCGTGGGCGCGCAGCGCCTCGCGCGTTCCGCAGCCCAGGCGCGCGAGCACGAAGGACGTGCGTGAGTCCACGACCTCGTACCCCCGATGCTTCAGGGCTGCGACGAGCCCGGTGCGCCACTGCTCGACCCGCTCTGCCCGACGCGCCGCCTCGGCCGCGGCCTCCCCGGCGGTGCAGGCGATGGCCGCGGCGATGGCTGGCGTGGAGACCGACCAAGGCACCTGCCTGGCAGCGAGCCCCGCGATGGCGCGCTCGTTCCCGAGCACGTAGCCGGCCCGGATGCCTGGGATCGACCAGTGCTTGGTCAGGCTCCGCACGACCAGGAGGCCCCGCCGGCGGTCCGTCGAGAGTGACTGGCCCTGGTCGGTCACGGCGTCCATGAACGCCTCGTCCACGACGACGACGCGCTTGGGCCGGCGCAGCTTGAGGATCTCCTCGGCCGGGTGCAGGACCCCCGTGGGGTTGGTCGGGTTGCCCACGAACACCAGGTCGGCGGTCTCGGGGACGGCCGAGGCGTCGAGACGGAAGGCGTCCTCGGGGCGGCAGCTGACGACGGTCACCTGGTGACCTGCGCGCTCGAGCGCGGCGTGGGGCTCGGTGAACTGGGGGTGCACCACGACGGGGTGCCGCCACTGCTTCCACCGGGCGATCAGCTCGAACGCCTCGGCCGCGCCGGCAGTCACGAGAACCTCGTCGGCGCGTCGGTGATGCAGGTCCGCGATGGCCTCGCGGGCCGGGGTCACGTCCGGGTACTTGGTCGAGTGCTCGAGGCCGTCCCGCAACGCCGCCTCGAGCCACGAGGGCCGAGGCTCGGGATGGACGTTCACCGCAAAGTCGAGCAGTCCACGTCCGGTCTCGACATCCCCGTGGTGGAGCAGCGGATCAACGACGGCGTCGTCCGACCTCGGGCGAGGCACGGCCGCGGCCTGGGGGGCGGGAGCCACGACCGGCGTTGCCCTGGACGCTGCGTGCGCCAGCCGCTCGGCCATCACCGGGTGCCCGGCCCAGTGGGTGTGGAGGTAGGAGGCATGGAGGGTGGGGGTGGCGACGCCGATGAGCTCGCCGTCGACCTCCCAGGCGGGCGCCCACCCCCGGGTGGGGGCGGTCAGGGTGGTGCGGTGGAACTCGTGGCCGTGCACCCGCTCGCCGGCCCGCGTGAGCAGGTTGTCGCCGGCAGCGACTGCCGCCGGGTAACGCAGGGTCAGGCGCTTCGACATGGCGGCACCGGTCCCGATGACACCGGCCATCGTGGACCCGTCCAGGTCGTCCAGGAGGTAGAGCAGTCCGGCGCACTCGGCGACCGTCGGGAGAGCGCCCCGCACGGCGTCGCGCACCTGGTCGAGCAGGGCCCGGTTCCGGGCCAGCTGCTGAACGTGCACCTCGGGGAACCCGCCGCCGAGCAGCAAAGCCCTGGTCCCCTCGGGGAGCGAGCGGTCACGCAGGGGGTCGAACGGGACGACGGTGCAGCCGGCTGCCCGCAGCAGCTCCTCCGTCTCGGCGTACGCGAAGGTGAACGCTCGTCCGCCAGCAACGGCCACGACCGGAGACTCGCCCTCCACCCGGCGTACCTCGCGAAACGGGTCCCACACCGCGTCGGTGAGGTCGGGGGCTCGACGCGCGACTTCGAGCACGGCGTCGAGGTCGACGTGGCGTGCCACCTGCTCCCCGAGGCGGGCGACCACCTCGACGGACTCGTGCCGCTCCCCTGCCGGGACCAGCCCGAGGTGGCGTGACGGTGAGGAGATCGAGTCGTCACGAGGGACGACGCCGAGCACGGGCAGGCGCAGGCTTCGCTCGACCTCGGCGACGTTGCGCGGGGAACCGGCCCGGTTGAGGATCACGCCGACGACGTCGACCTCCGCGTCGTAGGCGGCCATGCCCGCGACGACGGCCCCCACGGAGCGCGACATCCGGGCGATGTCCACGACCAGCACCACCGGCGTACGGGTGAGCTTCGCGACGTGGGCCGTCGAGGCGAACCCGTCGGTGCCGATCCGGCCGTCATGCAGCCCCATCACCCCTTCGACGACCGCGACGTCGGCGCCTCGGGCGCCGTGCAGCAGCAGCGGGGTGATGCGCTCCTCCCCCACCAGGTGCGGGTCGAGGTTGCGGCCGGGGCGTCCGGTCGCCAGGGCGTGGTAGCCGGGGTCGATGTAGTCGGGCCCGACCTTGTGGCCCGACACCTCCAGGCCGCGGGACCGGAAGGCGGCCATGAGGCCGGTGGAGATGGTGGTCTTGCCCTGGCCCGTCGACGGGGCGGCCACCACAACGCGCGGCAGGGTGGTCGGGCCCGACGATCCCGGCTGGGATCTCGTGAGGTCGGGCACCGTCACCACTCGATTCCCCGTTGGCCCTTCTGGCCCACGTCCATGGGGTGCTTGATCTTGCCCATGTCGGTGACGAGATCGGCCACCTCGATCAGCTCAGGGGCGGCGCGGCGGCCGGTGATGACGACGTGCTGCTTGCCGGGGCGGTCACGCAGGGTGGTGACGACGTCCTCGAGGTCGACCCAGCCCCAGGCGATCGGGTAGGTGAACTCGTCGAGGACGTACAGGTCGTGCGTCTCGGCGGCGAGACGGCGCTTGATCTCCTGCCATCCCTCGGCTGCGGTCCGTGCGTGGTCCTCGGCGGCGCCCTGCTTCTTCGTCCAGGACCAGCCCGCGCCCATCTTGTGCCACTCGACCGGTCCGCCCTCGCCACTCTCCTCGTGCAGGCGACCGAGGCGCTCGAGGACGGTCTGCTCCCCGATGCGCCACTTGGCGGACTTCACGAACTGGAAGACGCCTATGTTCCAGCCCTGGTTCCACGCCCTGATGGAGAGCCCGAAGGCGGCGGTGGACTTCCCCTTGCCATCCCCGGTGTGGACCATCAGGAGCGGGCGGTTGCGGCGCTGGCGCGTGGAGAGACCGTCATCAGGGACGGTGAGCGGCTGGCCCTGGGGCATCAGATGACCTCTTCCAGAACGTGGGTGTCGGTGGCGGCCGCGAACGAGGCGACCTCTCCGATGACGGTGATGGCAGGCGGTTCGACATGGGCTGCCCGGACGGCGATGTCGGCGACGGACCCGCTCACCACTTGCTGGTCCGGGTGGCCCCCACGTGCGATGACCGCCGCAGGCGTGGCTGGGTCAAGCCCGTTCTCCATCAGTGCCTCGGTGATCGCCGGCAGGGTGGCCACGCCCATGAGGACGATCAGCGTGGTGCCGGAGCGAGCGAGGGCGCCGTAGTCGAGAGTGGAGGCGGGGTGCCCGGGCGGCACGTGGCCGGAGATGACGCTGAAGCCCTGGACGACTCCGCGGTGGGTGACCGGGATGCCGCCGAGCGCGGGGACGGCCACCGACGAGGTGACGCCGGGGATGACACGCACCGGGACGTCCGCCTCGGTGCAGGCGAGGACCTCCTCCATCCCGCGGCCGAAGACGAACCCGTCGCCACCCTTGAGACGGACGACGCGGCGACCGCGTCGAGCGTGCTCCACCAGGAGGTCGTTGATGCGTTCCTGCGGGGTGAAGGCCCCGCGCGGCAGCTTCGCGACGTCCACGACGAGCGCGTCGGGTCGGGCCCAGGCCAGCGCCTCCTCCGGCGCGAGATGGTCGACCAGCAGGACGTCTGCCTGCTCGACGGCGGACCGTCCGGCGACCGTCATCAAGCCGGCGTCGCCGGGGCCACCGCCGACCAGCGCGACGGTGCCGGGGAGCAGGGGCGCCAGCGAGCCCATCAGGCCACCCGCCCGTTCACGACGTCGACGAGGCCGGTCGCGCTGACCCGGGCCATGGGGACGTGCTCGGCCTGCAGGTGGCCGGAGAGAATGCGCGCGAGCCCGAGCCGCAGCGGCCCCTCTTCGCAGTCGACGACGACGCTGGGGACCCGCATCGCCGCGACGTGGGCCGCCGCCAGCCGGGAGCGGTCGACGGCGTCGGCCCCGGAGGTGGCGCGGCCGTCCGTCACGACCACGAGCAGCGGCCGCAGTCGGTCGTCCCGGAGCCGCTCCCGCCGGACGACGTCCGCCGCGGTCAGCAAACCCTCCGCCAGAGGGGTGCGCCCCCCGGCCGGGAGCTCGTCGAGCAGGGCTGCGGCCACCTCGACCGACCCGGTGGGTGGCAGGGTCACGTCCGCGTCAGTGCCGCGGAAGCTGATCATCGCCACCTTGTCCCGGCGTCGGTACGCATCGGTGAGCAGCGACAGGATCGCGGTCTTCACCTGGACCATGCGACGCCGGGCAGCCATCGAGCCGGACGCGTCCACGCAGAACAACAGGAGGTTGGCCTCCCTCCCCTCGCGTACGGCGGTGCGCAGGTCGACCGCCGCGAGCGCGAAGCGCCCACCCGGCCCACGCGTCGATCCGGTGGCGTAGCGTTCCGCCGCGGCTCGCAGGGTCTCCACCAGGTGGAGCGTCCCGGTCCCACCAGCTCGGGTGGCGCCGACCCGGCGGCCGCTGGCGCCAAAGGCGCGGCTACGGCGCCCCGGCGTACCTCGGCCGACCCCGTCGACGGTGAACAGACGCGGTCGGTACGCGGACTCGGCCGCCACGGTGCTGGAGCTGCCCTCCCCCGGGGGGTGCGGCGCCGGCGGCGCGGATGGCGCCTGGACGTCCGCCTCGGCACCGG
>k87-506108_pt1 | contig 10125 bp, 11 predicted proteins | sample MGYA00084031_6733416 | MGnify analysis MGYA00084031
GTATTTCAACAATGACGGGAGAGAAGCTTGATATTTTATCAAAAACCTCGTTCTTCGTAGGTGAAAAACATCTTCACAAGCATATTATTGAGGAATATTTAAACAAATGATGAATTCTCAATCTTTTTCTTGGAAAAAGCTTGAAATAGAAAAGGATGTACATTTTTTTTATGAGCTAGTAAAGGCAAGTCCCGAATGGAGCAAAGAAGAATGTGTTCCTGAACAACTAGAAACATATCTCTCAAATTATAGTATGTATAATGGAGTTTGGCAGGTTTGGGAGCTTGATGGAGACTTAGTTGGGATTTGCTATGTATTGGAGTGGTCACCTTCAAATGAAAAACCTTGGCTTGGAACAATTCTTATTCATCCATCATTTAGAGGGCAAGGTTTTGCCAAAAAACTAATTGCGATGATTGGGGAGGAATTAAAAGCGAGGGGCCATAAAGCGCTATTTGCTGCGTGTCCTTCAAATCAAAGTTCTTGGTTGTTATTTCTTGGGAAATGTGGCTTTGAGCAATATAAATTTGAAATTGATGACCATACTTCTCAACAATATATACTTACAGTGAAGCCTTTATGAAGATTGTTAATCCTTAAATAAGGAGTCTCACAAGGACTATTCAATTAAGGATTAACAATCTTATTTTCACTCTAATATTCCTTTTTCTCTCATTCTTTTTTTTAGGATAAATCCAAATGCCATAACTGCATTTAATAATACGATTGAGAGAAGGACTCCGAGTAGACTCCGTTCACCAACTGCAATTCCAATCCCGATCATAGATAAAGCTGCAACACATGCTAAAACTAGAAAAATCCACTTGCCAATTTTCATAAAAACTTCACTCTCCTAAGTTGTGAAGAAAAAATTATCGTATCTTAATATATAGTTTACATAAAAACATATCACTTTTCTACATTGTTTGTGGTATAATACCAAGGTAATTTTTATTTATTTTTAAATCAATTAGAATACTGCGAAAAGACTTACCGTATTACTTGTCAGAAGTATGGAAAACCTTTAAGTAGATCCTATTTGAATATACATTTTGGGAGATGAAAGAGTGAAATTACGAAACGATATTCGCAACATAGCTATTATTGCCCACGTAGACCATGGGAAAACAACTTTGGTTGACCAGCTTTTACACCAATCTGGTACATTTCGTTCGAATGAACAAGTAGCAGAACGTGCAATGGATTCCAATGATTTGGAACGTGAACGCGGGATTACGATTTTAGCAAAAAATACAGCAATTAATTATAAAGATACTCGTATCAATATCATGGATACTCCAGGACATGCGGACTTCGGTGGCGAAGTTGAACGGATTATGAAAATGGTTGATGGGGTTCTATTAGTTGTTGATGCATATGAAGGTTGTATGCCACAAACACGCTTTGTGTTGAAAAAAGCACTAGAGCAAAATTTGACTCCAATTGTTGTTGTAAACAAAATTGACCGTGATTTTGCCCGCCCGTCAGAAGTAGTTGATGAAGTTCTTGATTTATTTATTGAATTAGATGCAAATGAAGATCAACTAGAATTTCCAGTTGTTTTTGCATCAGCTATTAATGGTACAGCTAGTACAAGTCCAGATCCTGCAGATCAAGAAGAAAATATGGCATCACTATTTGATGCAATCGTTGAGCACATTCCTGCTCCAATTGATAATAGAGAAGAACATCTACAATTCCAAGTAGCTCTACTTGATTATAATGATTATGTAGGACGAATTGGTATCGGTCGTGTTTTCCGTGGAACGATGCATGTAGGTCAGCAAGTAGCATTAATGAAGATTGATGGTTCTGTTAAAAACTTCCGAGTGACAAAATTATTCGGATTCCAAGGACTTAAACGTATTGAAATTCAAGAAGCTGTTGCTGGGGATTTAGTTGCAGTTTCAGGTATGGAAGATATAAACGTTGGGGAAACAGTGTGTCCTGTTGAGCATCAAGAAGCTTTACCGATTTTACGTATAGACGAGCCTACATTACAAATGACCTTTGCAGTAAATAATAGTCCATTTGCTGGTCGTGAAGGTAAATTCGTGACAGCTCGTAAAATTGAAGAAAGATTATTATCACAATTACAAACTGACGTAAGCTTACGAGTTGAGCCAACGGATTCCCCTGATGCATGGATCGTATCAGGACGTGGTGAGCTTCACCTTTCAATTTTAATTGAAAATATGCGTCGCGAAGGCTACGAGCTTCAAGTTTCAAAGCCTGAAGTAATTGTAAAAGAAATTGACGGTGTTCGTTGTGAACCTGTTGAACGAGTTCAAATCGATGTACCTGAGGAGCATACTGGTGGTGTAATGGAATCAATCGGTGCTCGAAAAGGTGAAATGATTGATATGATTAATAACGGGAACGGGCAAGTTCGCTTAATTTTTAATGTTCCTGCTCGTGGGTTAATAGGTTACTCAACAGAATTTATGTCATTAACACGTGGCTTCGGTATCATTAATCATACATTTGATAGCTATCAGCCGATGCAGCCAGGAAAAGTTGGTGGACGCAGACAAGGTGTTCTTGTTTCAATGGAAAACGGAAAATCAACAACATATGGTATTCAAGGTGTTGAAGACCGTGGTGTGATATTTGTTGAAGCCGGTGTTGATGTTTATGAAGGTATGATCGTTGGGGAACATACACGTGAAAACGACTTAGTTGTTAACATTTGTAAAATGAAACAACAAACGAATATTCGTTCAGCTACAAAAGACCAAACAAATACAATGAAAAAACCTCGTATAATGTCGTTAGAGGAAGCGTTAGAGTATTTAAACGAAGACGAATATTGTGAATTAACCCCTGAGTCCATTAGACTTAGAAAGAAAATACTAGATAAAAATGAACGTGAAAAAGCAGCGAAAAAGAAAAAGTTAGCAGGAATTTAACGATTTCTTTGAATAGAGTGCACATAGTAAACTAATCTTGCTTACTATATTCACTGCTGATAATTAATTGTGCAGAAGGCTGATTCAACTATAGAAAGTTATCTTAATGTTACGTGTCTAGTCCAATAGACAATAATAATTTTTGAAGATAATTTTAGATGAATCAGCCATTTTTTTAGGTTGATTTTATCGTTTTTATAAAATGTGATGAGAATAAGGAGGGGGAAAGGTGGAAATAGAAGAAAGATTATCATTTTTTCCTAGTTTGTATAAAGTTACCGAAAATCCAGACTTAGGAATGTGGCTGTTATATATCACAATTTTTCTGTTATCAGTGGTTGTTTATAAACTGGGATTTGCCAAAAAGCTTCCGATATTAAAATCCCTTATCATTTACATATTTCTCGCATTAGGATGTACAGTGCTCACTTTTTTAGGTATCTTTTTACCGATAGCTGAAGGGTTAGTTGTCGCTGCATTAATCTTAATCATTTACAAAATTAGACTTTATCAATCAAAAAAACAAGATGCAAAAGAGGCATAAGAAAAGCTGTCTTAACATTTGTCCTTTAAGTAGGTCATAAGTTAAGGCAGCTTTTTATTGTTGCAAATTGATAGCTTTCTTTTAAGGGTATCTTTAAAAGAGAAAGAATTTTATCCATAAATTAATTCGCAAAAGACTAATTTCACAAATAGCTTAAAGAAAGTCTAATTAATTTAAGTTACCATGAGTCTTCCGTTTTTTTATCCTGATAAAGCCTAAATTTTCCAGTTGCGATACGAGCGTTTGTTTTCGCTTCAATTCGTTCATTACATTCTCTACACATATATGTATGGATGGGACGATTTCTTAATCGTTTTGCCATTAATGTTTCATCTTCAATATTTTCAACTTTATCACAAATTACACACTTTACCTTCATTCGACACCTCAAACCTTTTACAATTTTTTAGTCGTACGTTTTATTAAGTATATCATGTTAGAGGTTAAATAATGAAGAACCTAAGAAAAAATGAATGTGACTTGTGATTAATTTGGAGAGTGAATGAAGGGATGAAAGGCCCAATTTGATAATTAGTATAATAACAGTTTAAGGAGGCATTCTTAATTGAAAGGTGTTCAATCCTCTTTAGGCACTAAATGGGAGCATACAATTTTTTATCTCCCAAATTTAGTGTTGCTTGAGGTTAGCTTCTTTCAGATTGCCTCCTTATCTCTTTGTCTTAACGGTGCTTCTGATTATTTGATTGATCCTGCTGCTCTTCTTCTATTTTTTTCTCATTTTTGTTATTTAATTGATCGTCATTTGTTTCAGTTGGTTGTTTTTGTTGATTATCAAGTGCATCATTAGGTATTTCAGGTATAACGCGCCCGACAATTGCTGCAAGCTCATCTAATATGCCAACAATTGGTCTACCTTCTTGTATTTCTCTTCCCATTTCACGAAGGCGTGCGTTTGTATCTGCATCTGCGATTACGACAGCATTTGCACCATAGGGGTCATGCCTTAAGCTTTCCGAAACTGTATATTTTATTGATTCAACTTTATTTCGATCCAAATTTGAATTTACATCAATGCCAACAACAGCAAAATCCCCTAATACAACAGCAGTAGCATCATTGACCTCTGGTATTCTGTTAGCCAAATTAACAAGGTGCTTCGAGATTTCTTGTCCAGTTTTTCGGTCTATATTATTTTCATCTACACTGTTTTTTACTTTAATTGGTGTCCCGTTATTAAGTGAGTCGTCAGTATTGGGTGCACCTTGATTTACATTACAACCAGTAAGAGCAAGGGTTAGTAGTAGTAAAGCAAAATAAATTATTTTCATGAAATCACTCCTTAATTCCGCAATTGAATCCATTTAAAGAACATTCATTGCAGTTTTTTTCCTTGCTTTTTAATTTTATTGTCTAATAAACCTTCTATCTTTATTCATCCTTTCATATATTTTAGCAACGCTTCATTCACAGCTTGACTTTTTTACGAACTAATTGTTTCACTCCATAAAAAAATAGCACGGAGTAGGAGGCGGAGTTTTGAGGAAGATTTATGTACTAGACACGAATGTTTTATTGCAAGACCCAAATTCAATCTTTTCCTTTGAAGAAAATGAAGTAATTATTCCTGCAGTTGTTTTAGAGGAAGTAGATTCAAAAAAAAGGTACATGGATGAAATTGGAAGGAACGCTAGACAAGTATCAAAACTAATCGATCAATTAAGAGAATCTGGAAAGCTCCATGAAAAAATTCCGTTGCCAAATGGTGGTTCACTCAGAATTGAATTAAATCACCGTTCTTTTCAACAACTTCAAGAAATATTTGTTGAAAAAACAAATGATAACAGAATTCTAGCTGTTGCAAAAAATTTATCCTTGGAGGAGCAGACAAAGGAAAATGGCCGAGCTGTAATCTTAGTAAGCAAGGACACGCTCGTTAGGGTTAAGGCAGACGCTATTGGCCTTATAGCCGAGGATTTTCTAAGTGATCGAGTAGTCGAAATTGACCATATATACACTGGATTTCTTGATTTGTATATTAGTAGCGATAATTTAAATCGGTTTTATGAAAAGAACGAACTTATTCTTTCGGAAATAACAAACCATCCATTTTATCCAAATCAATTCGTTATTATGAAGGATGCATTAGGTGGTTCATCATCAGCAATTGGTAAGGTTGATCAATCAGGTAAAAAGATTCAAAGGCTCGTTTTTGACCATGACCATATTTGGGGAATAAGACCGAGAAATGTCCAACAAACAATGGCATTTGAGCTGCTTTTAAGGGCGGATGTTCCATTAGTAACCCTTATTGGTAAAGCTGGTACTGGAAAAACATTATTAGCTCTTGCAGCAGGTCTTATGCAGACGGAGGATTTAGGAACTTATAAAAAGCTGTTAGTCGCAAGACCAATCGTGCCGGTTGGAAAGGACCTTGGATTTTTGCCTGGTGAAAAGGAAGAAAAATTAAGACCTTGGATGCAGCCAATTTACGATAATTTGGAATATCTATTCAATACTAAAAAACCGGGAGAATTAGATGCGATTTTAGCGGGTATGGGGTCGATTGAGGTTGAAGCTTTAACATATATTCGAGGGCGTAGTATCCCTGAACAAATTATTCTTATAGATGAAGCACAAAACTTAACAAAGCATGAAGTGAAAACAATTCTTACAAGGGTTGGTGAACGGAGTAAAATTGTCTTAATGGGTGATCCAGAACAAATTGACCATCCATATCTTGATGAATACAATAATGGCTTAACATATGTTGTTGAGAAATTTAAGGATCAACCAATTGCTGGACATGTAAGACTTGTTAAGGGTGAACGGTCAGGGTTAGCACAACTAGCAGCTGACATACTTTAAGAAAGCCAAGGGGGATTTATGAAGCCCCCTTTTAAGGTCTATACTTAGGCATATTTAAGGGGGCTTTATTAGATACTTAAACGACAACAATTTCCTTTACATTTTTTATTGGGTTTGAATAATTTGAACCATCTCCATAATAAATATGTATTGGACCATCTTCTTTTAGAGGTTTTCCATTAATACTAAACCCAAGAACAACATTAAGAGCTTCTTCAATTGATAATGAAATATTTCCTTCTTTCGTCACAAAATTGACAGTTGTGGCATCTTCAAGAATAACAGCGTTTTCAAGGAACGGCTTTAATGGTATACCGAAAGTACCATTTAGCACTTTTTGTTTTTCATAGATTTTTTCAGTTTTAAGTGTAGGGGGATGAATGGCTCCCTCTCTAATTTCACGTTCCCAATGTTTTGAAGTTGCCTTCGTGTATTCTTCAATTTCATCTATTGTTGCAGCTTCTTCTGTGAAATACGTTGTTAAATCAACCTTTCTGTCATCGAAGATCCAAACACCGGGATCTAATGTAATTTGAAATTGAACATTACCTTTAATCATTACGATTGATTCCATAAACGACACTCCTTTATAACGCAAGTATAACCTTTTTTATCACAAATTGTCACATAATATTAATTAGAAACTATCATCAAAAATCTGTGTATTTTTTACGAAAAATCGAAGTTTATATTGATTGTCCTTGCTTTTTCAATGATTTGGTTATAATATTAAATCATAAGTAGAGGGTAATCGCTCGGAAACGGAGGGATTCATTTGGCGTCTGAGATTGCTATTAATCATCGTGAAAAAGCACTTGCGTTACTTAGGGCAGATGCTGAAAAAATCATGAAATTAATAAAAGTCCAAATGGACAATTTAACAATGCCTCAGTGTCCTCTTTATGAAGAGGTTTTAGATACACAAATGTTCGGTTTATCTAGAGAAATTGATTTCGCGGTACGATTAGGCTTAGTTGAGGAACGTGAAGGAAAAGAATTGCTAGATACACTCGAAAGGGAGCTCTCAGCTCTACATGATGCATTTACAGGCAAATAATGAACAAAACTCAAACTAACTAGGTAGTAAGTTTGAGTTTTTTTATTTCTCTATCAGTTTTTAAAGGAAATTAACTTTTTTAGAGCGAAGATATAGTAAAATAAAAGCAACGTACGAATAATGACAGTAGTAAGGAAGAGATATTATGGTAAAGAAAATTCTAAAATCTTATGATTATTCATTAATACTAGCGATCATTTTACTTTGCGCGTTTGGCCTTGTAATGGTCTATAGCTCAAGTATGATTACAGCTGTTGCTCGATGGGGATATGAACCAGATCACTTTTTTCAAAGGCAAAAGCTTGCATTAATAGCTGGAGGCCTTGTCTTCTTAGTTATGATGATATTTCCCTACCGCGCGTTTTTAAATAAGACGATTTTGAAAATAATCGTTTTTGGCTCCATTATATTACTTGGTTCATTATTTTTTATTGGACATGCTGCAGGAAATGCGCAAAGCTGGATCAAGCTTGGTGGAATGAACATACAACCAGGTGAATTTGTAAAATTAAGTGTAATTATTTACCTTGCTGCCGTCTATGATAAGAAACAATCATATTTAAATGAATTTAGCAGAGGGGTTTTACCACCGCTTATTTTTACAGGGATTATCTGTACGTTTGTTATCATTCAGCCCGATTTCGGTACAGCCTTTATTATTAGTATGATTGCCGTTTGTATGATTTTGTGTTCTGGAATGGGAATGAAGAATATTCTAAAGCTCGTTTCGCTCGTCTTTATTTTTGGAGGAATGATGGTTGGCTTCTTACTAATTAGGGGAGTTAACCTATTTAGTCAAGAACAGTTAAGCCGTTTTAGCGGTGTTATTGATCCGTTTGGAGATGTGCAAGGTGATGGTTATCAACTAGTTAATTCTTTCTATGCAATAGGAGCTGGAGGCTTAAAAGGTTTAGGGTTAGGACAGAGTGTCCAAAAATATGGCTATTTACCTGAATCTCATACTGATTTTATTATGGCGATTATTGCAGAGGAATTAGGGATTTTAGGTGTAATCTTTGTATTAGTTCTCCTCACATTTGTTATTTTAAAAGGGTTCCAAATCGCGAGAAAATGCCAGGATCCTTTTGGAACTCTTCTTGCTGTAGGTATTTCAAGTATGATAGCAATTCAAGCTTTAATTAATTTAGGGGGTCTAACAGGCTTAATCCCTATAACTGGTGTCCCACTGCCATTTATCAGCTACGGTGGTTCTTCGATATTGCTTTTACTTTTATCGATGGGCTTACTAGTAAATGTGTCAATGTTTACAAATTATCGTGATACATATCAAAAACCGAAAGTAAAAGAGGAAAATAAAAAGCCAACAATCGTAGAGCCAATTCAACATAGACATCATCGAAATCATCGACGAAACTCTTCGTTTAGATAAAAAAGAGTTTTTGACAACGAGGTATTCGCTTTCCGCTGAGGTCTGGGCCCCTACTCGAAGTAAGCTTCTGTAGGGGCTCCTGTTGATTGGATTCTCTAAGCAGGAGTCTCATGCCTACAGATCCAATCAACAATAATCTTAAATAGCTTAACAAAAAAGCAGGAACCTTTTAAATTTGGTTCCTGCTTTTTTAAACATTTAATTGTACTTAGAGCGACCAACAAGTAGTAGAAAATAACTTAGAAGGCCGAATAGACATGAGATAATTAATGCATGAGCTAAAGCAATATAAAGATTCAATCCGGAAACAACTGTTAAAGCACCTGAAATTACTTGTAAGCAGATTAATATAAAGGCAATTATCCAGCCCCAATAAATAACTTTTTGATGCTTATGATATTTTATAGCTCTCCATGTTACGTAGGCTATCCAAATGAAGATTAATGCCGCAGCAGCCCGATGTCCCATTTGAATCCATTCATGCAATGTAGTTGGCATCCCGCTAGCCCGTCTGCTACATAGAGGCCAATCTGGACATGCTAGGCTGGCTTCTTTATGTCTTACATAAGCGCCTGTATAAACGACTAAGTAGGAATAAATAGTAATCCCAATCATATGAAACTTCATCTGATTATTAATTACGAGAGAACTTGCTTCAAACTTTTTATCCACTTCGAATATTAGCAATGTTAACAGTAAAACAGAAGCAAAGGAGATTAATGATATCCCGAAATGCAAAGCCATAACTGCATCTGATGAACCCCACATTACGGCTGCTGCACCGATCAGTGCCTGCAAAATGAGGAACAAAACAGACAAAATGGCTAAAAATTTCGTTTCTCTAATATGACCGATTTTTTTCCAGGCCCAAATTGCGAGAATGACTACTGTTATTCCTGCGAGCCCACTTACAAGTCTATGGCTTAATTCGATGACTAACTCAAAGGTAATTTCACTAGGTACAAATTCACCATGACATAAAGGCCATGATTTTCCGCAGCCATCTCCAGACTCCGTTTTTGTAACAAGAGCTCCCCCAAGTAGAACTAATAACATAATGATTGTCGTAAACACGGCAAACCATTTTAGTGCACGTTGCAAAATATGTTCACCTTCTTAATAACTTTATTAGAAAATTAATAGTAAATACTCATCGTATAGTACACAATGTATAGGAAAAAGACAATAAATATAAGGAAAAGTTCACAAAGTTATTGGATATTGTAGTTGGACGTAAATAATGAAGCGAGAAAAAAATCTTCAATTTTGATTTCTTTAATATACTAAAAAAGGTTGAATATTTAAGAGGATTTTGTTAGAAATAGAGAAGGGGATTTGAATATTTTCTCTCTTTTTTCGTTAAAAGTGTAAACGGTTTATTTTTAGAGACTTTTTTGGA
>k87-1374060_pt1 | contig 10124 bp, 6 predicted proteins | sample MGYA00084031_6733416 | MGnify analysis MGYA00084031
CCGGCGGCGGGGCGGACGAGGCGTCGCGGCGGGGCGCCGACCGTGAGCGGGCCGTCCCGTTCTGGGCGGCGCCCTCCTCGGACGTCACCGTCAGCTGGGACGTCCCCGAGGAGACGGAGCACGGACCCTCCCCGGCCCCGGAGACGGCAGGGGAGGCCGCCTCCGAGGCCGCCGACGGCGGGACGCGGCCGGAGCGCGCGCCCTCCTCCCCGGAGGGGACCGCCGACGACCGGGACGCCCGCCCGGAGCGCCCGGACGCCTCCGGTCCCGTCTCGGCGGACGCCGAGGCCGCCTCCGGAGGCGCTCCGGCTCCGTTCCGGGAGGCCGCCGCGCCGGCGGGTTCGTCGCCGGGCCCCTCACCGGACGTCGCCGCGGAGCCCGCGGAGTCCACGGGGCCCGCCCGGCCCGGACGCACGCCCCCTCCGGCCGGGGGCCCGCTCGACGAGGCGGGCGCGGTCGGCGCGACCGCCGGCGGCGGCCGGTCTCGCCGTCGGCGTCGTCCCGCCCGGGACGATCGCCGGTCGCGCCGCGACCCGGCCGAGGACCCCGCCCCGGGGGAGGGGGCGGCGCGGGAGATCTGCCTGCGCCTGCTGGCGGCGGCGCCGCGGACTCGGGCGCAACTGGCGGACGCGCTGCGGCGCAAAGGGGTTCCCGACGAGACGGCGGAGCGGGTGCTGGGGCGGCTCTCGGAGGTCGGGCTGATCGACGACGAGGCGTTCGCCCGGGCCTGGGTGCAGTCCCGCCATGTCGGGCGCGGGCTGGCGCGGCGGGCGTTGGCCACCGAGCTGCGCCGGCGCGGCGTCGCCGACGAGACGATCGACGAGGCGGTCGAGACCCTGGATCCCGAGCAGGAGGAGCGCACCGCCCGGGAGCTGGTCGCCCGCAGGCTGCCCGGCACCCGCGCGCTGCCTCTCGACAAGCGCATGCGCCGGCTGATCGGCATGCTCGCCCGCAAGGGCTATTCCCCCGGCCTGTGCTATCGGGTGGTCAAGGAGGCGCTCGAGGCGGAAGGCGACGAGCTCGACGGCTGGGAGCCGCCGGACCTCGACGACTGACGTCCCCGGACCCGTGATCGGCCCGGGTCTCCGACCGGCCCGGGCTCGTGCCCCGGGACCCCGGCCCGGACCCTGAGCGACCCGGACCCTGTGCGGGCGGGGCGCGGCGCCCGGGCCGCGTTCTCGGTCCGCCCGCTGGTCACGGACGGTGTGCGACACGCCGAGGATTACTGGGATTTCTCCCTCTTGTCGACTTCATCGATGAGTGCGAAGAAGTGGGATGAAGTCGTGATTCTCGATGAGGGTGGATGGTAAGCAAGTCCTCACGTCTGCGTACGGTTAGTCCGGAATGCCCTGGGTTTGCTTGCTCATTACCTGATAGCCGCTTACCGTTACGGCAGTGAGGAGTTACTCCGCGCACTGCGGATTGCCATACGACCCTGCGGGGTCGAACACCTGAGAGGTGGACGGGCGCGTTGCGGGTCGGCCGTCGCTTGCGGCGGCGCCGGGGCTTTCCCGCCCGGGCGTGGTGACGGCCCGTGTTCGGCCTGGCGCATGGGCGTCCGGCGGTCTTCGGGGTGCGGGTGAGTCCTCGCACCGCAGGCTCTCCACATCGCGTGGAGCCCGCACCGAGACGAGCCGGCCCGGGGGGAGGCCCCCGGCACCCCTGGAAGGGTCTGCGCCATGGTGAGCGTCCTGCTGGGTGCCGCATTGCTGGTGACCCTGGTCGCTCTGGTCATCGTGCTGCGCCGCCCCACCGGTCCGCCGGCTCCCACCGAGGACGAGCTCGCCGCGGTGCGGCGGGAGGCCGAGCAGATCCGCGCGCAGGCCCGGGCCCAGGCCCAGGAGGTGCTGCACAAGGCGGAGGGCCAGGCGCAGCGGCTCCTTGAGACCACCCGCGCCGACCTGGAGAACGAGGCCAAGGCGCTCAAGCGGGAGCTGCGCACCCTCCGGGAGGACCTGGAGCGCCGCGAGAACCGGCTGGCCGAACGCGAACGGCGACTGGACGCCGAGGCGCGCCGGCTGGAGGAGCGCGGGCGGCGGCTGTCGGAGACCCGACGCGAGCTCGAGGAGCGGAAGGCCGAACTGGACCGCCTGGACGAGGATCGGCGGCGGGTGCTGGAGCAGGCCGCCGGGCTGACCGCCGAGCAGGCCCGCAGCGAACTGGTCGCCATGATCGAGAACCAGGCCAAGCGCGAGGCCGCCCTGATCACCCGGGAGATCGAAAGCGCCGCCCGGGCCGAGGGGGAGAAGCGCGCCCGCAAGATCGTGACCCTGGCGATCCAGCGGGTGGCCAGCGAACAGACCGCCGAGTCGGTGGTCTCGGTGCTGCACCTGCCCAACGACGAGATGAAGGGCCGGATCATCGGTCGCGAAGGCCGCAACATCCGGGCGTTCGAGACCACCACCGGGGTCAACCTGATCATCGACGACACCCCCGAGGCGGTGCTGCTGAGCTGTTTCGATCCGGTGCGCCGGGAGGTCGGCCGGCTCACCCTGGAGAAGCTGGTGATGGACGGCCGCATCCACCCCCAGCGCATCGAGGAGGTCTACGAGCGCAGCAAGGCCGACGTCGAGCGGCTGTGCATCCGGGCCGGCGAGGACGCGCTGGTGGAGCTCGGCATCACCGACATGCATCCCGAGCTGATCGCCCTGCTCGGCCAGTTGCGCTACCGCACCTCCTACGGGCAGAACGTCCTCAAGCACCTCATCGAGTCCGCGCACATCGCCGGGATCATGGCCGCCGAGCTCCGTCTCCCGGTCGAGCTGGCCAAGCGCTGCGCCCTCCTGCACGACATCGGGAAGGCCCTGACCCACGAGGTGGAGGGCAGCCACGCCCTGATCGGTGCCGAGATCGCCCGCCGTTACGGCGAGCACGAGGACGTCGTCCACGCCATCGAGGCCCATCACAACGAGGTCGAGGTCCGCACCGTCGAGGCCGTCCTCACCCAGGCCGCCGACGCCATCAGCGGCAGCCGTCCCGGCGCCCGCCGCGAGTCCTTGGAGGCCTACGTCAAGCGCCTGGAGCGCCTCGAACAGATCGCCCGCGACAAGCACGAGGGCGTCGAGAAGGTCTACGCCATGCAGGCCGGCCGCGAGATCCGCGTCATGGTCAAGCCCGACGCCGTCGACGACATCCAGGCCCAGGTCATCGCGCGCGACATCGCCAAGCAGATCGAGGACGAGCTCACCTATCCCGGTCAGATCCGCGTCACCGTCGTCCGCGAGTCCCGCGCCACCGAGGTCGCCCGCTGACCCGGCGGCGGAGCGACCGCCCTCGCCGGGACGGCCGCCCCGGCGCGCCGTTCAGGAGTCCGCCTCGGCCTCCGAGGCGGGGGCCTCGCCCACGGTCAAGGTGATCGGGGGAACGTCGTGGGGGGTGAAGCCCAGGACCCGGCCGTAGAAGGCGAGCTCGGCCTCCAGGCAGGCGACGATGGTCTCGGCCCGGCGGAAGCCGTGGGACTCGCCCGGGAAGGTGAGATAGGCGTACGGGGTCCGCTCGGCGGCCAGGACGGCGGCGAACTTCTCCGACTGGGACGGGGGCACGACGGGGTCGTCGGCGCCCTGCAGGAGCAGGACGGGACAGGCGGTCCGATCGGCCCGGGTCAGCGGAGAGCGCTCCCGGTAGGCGCGTTCGAAGCCCGGCACGGGACCGATGAGGCCGAACAGGTAGCGGGACTCGAAGTCGTGGGTCTCCTCCAGCATGGTCTGCAGGTCGCTGACGCCGTAGTAGGAGGTGGCGGCGCGGAACACGGTGCTCTGGGTGACGGTGGCCAGGGTGGTCCAGCCGCCGGCGCTGTGCCCGCGGATGGCCAGCCGCTCCGGATCGGCGATGCCGCGCTCGGCCAGGGCGCGGCCGACGGCGATGGCGTCCTCCACGTCCACCACGCCCCACTGCCGGCGCAGCCGCTCCCGGTAGGCGCGGCCGTACCCCGAGGAGCCGCCGTAGTTGACCTCCACCACGCCGATGCCGCGGCTGGTGAAGTAGGCGCGCTCCAGGCTGAGCGCGCTGGAGGCCCGCGAGGTGGGGCCGCCGTGCACGAACACCACGTACGGGGGCAGCTCGTCCGCCGGCCCCTCGGCGATCGGGCTGGTGGGCGGGAACAGGTAGGCGTGCACCGGCCGGCCGAACGGCCCCTCCAGGCGCTCCTTGCGGGGAACGGGCAGATACGCCGCCTCCGGCGGGTCCGCGGGCTCCCGGCGCAGCACCTGGTGGGCGCCGGTGGCGAGGTCCAGCAGCACCACCGCGCCGCTCTCGGTGGCGTTGCCCGCGATGCCGACGACGGTGGAGCCGTCCGCCGACAGGGCCGCCTGCCAGTCGTCGTACGGCAGGTCCAGATCGGTCAGCTCCAGCGTCTCCGGGTCGTAGACGCCCAGCCGCTGGTCGCCCTCCCCGTGCAGCACCGCCAGCCGCCCGTCCTCCAGCGCCGCGTACGGCATGCCGCCGAGCTGCCACAGGGGGACGGCGAACTCCTCCTCGGCCGGGTAGAGCGCCTGCGGGGACTCCCCGTGCAGGCCCACCTGGTAGAGGTTCCACCAGCCGGGCCAGTCGGAGATCACATACAGGCTCTCGGAGTCCCGCCACAGCGGCGCCAGCACCGACTCGGTCAGCCCGCCCTTGACGGTGCGCGGCGAGACCGCCCTGCCGTCCTGCAGCGCGGCGACCCGCACCTCGGTGCCGTCCCACGGCATGCGGGGATGGTTCCACTGCACCCACGCCAGGTGCTCTCCGTCCGGCGACGGGGCGGGGGAGGCGTAGAAGTCGTTGCCGCTGACCAGCTCGCGGATGGCCGAGGCGTCACCGGCGGCGCTCCCGTCCAGGGGGACCGCCACGATCGCCCGCCGCACCCCGTCGGGGGTGTGGCCCTCGCACACGCACCAGACCTCCGTCCCGTCCGGCGACAGCGTGAAATCGGCGTACCGCAGGCCGCCGGGCAGCGCCGGCACGGGGGTCAGCGGCCGGGGCTCGGCGCCGCCCGGGTCGAGCCGGTGCAGCCGCTGGCTCTCGTGGTCGGCGAAGACCAGCGCGTATCCGTCGCCGGTCGGGATCGGCAGGTAGGACCGGCCGCCGTATTCGTGCACCCGGGTCCGCGCGTCCCACGGCGCGGGCAGCAGCTCGGTCCGGACGCCGCCGCGCCAGTGCACGACCGTGGTGCGCCCGCCCTCCTCGGGCCGGGATTCCTGCCACCACACATCGCCGCCGATGACGGTGGGGAAGCTGAGGCGCAGCCGGGCGCGGGCGACGTCGGCGGCGGATATCGGCGAAGGCCAGGAGCCGTAGGGGAGGGTTGCACGAGCGGTCATAACGCCAATCGTTCCGCAAACGCGAACCCCGTGGGACCTGACTGGCCGGTTGAGTTCGGAAAGATACCCGCTCAGCGGCCCGTGGGGTCGCGCGCCGCACCCGGACGCCGGCCGGGGGCGCCGGGCGTCGGTGCGTGAAGGCGAGGCGGCCGCGAGGGCCGGGGCGCCGGCGCCGCGGAGGGCGGGACGGTCGCGGGACCGGGACGCCGGAGCCCGTGAGGCCGGGCGTCGGCGCCGGGGGAAGAGGCGGCCGTGGGAACCGGGGCGTCGGGGCCCTTGAAAGGGGCGGGCGGCCGGGAGCCGGACGAGGGAGTCAGGGGGCCCATGCGATGAGGACGCCGCCGGATCACCCGGCGGCGCCCTCATCGCAGGCGTCGGTTCAGTCCTCGCCGGTGGCCGTCCCGGTCGCGCCGGCGGTGGACAGCTGCTGCCCCATGCCCGCCGCCGCCGGGGCGCCGGTGCCGGTCGACAGGGTGGTCGCAGCCGACTTGCGGCTGTGCCGGCTGCGGCCCTCCAGCCAGGTCGCCAGTCGGCTGAGGGCCAGGTTCATCCCGATGTAGATGATCGAAACGATGATCGCCGCCGGGACCAGGTTGTGGTAGTTGGCCGGGACGATCCGGAACCCGGCGCTCAGCAGGTCCTGGAAGGCGATGATGAACCCCAGGGCGGTGTCCTTGAGCAGCACCACCAGCTGGCTGACCACCGCGGGCAGCATCGCGGTGACCGCCTGCGGCAGCAGCACCAGCCGCATCACGCCGTTCTTGCGCAGCCCCAGGGCGTAGGCCGCCTCCGACTGGCCGCGCGGCACCGCGAGCACGCCCGCCCGCACCACCTCGGCCAGCACCGACCCGTTGTACATCACCAGGCCGAACACCAGCGCGGCGAACGCGGGCACGGTCACGTTCCCGGCGTTGATCTCCACGCCGAACACGAACAGGACGTTCTCCACGATGATCCGCTGCGCGTTGCCGAACGGGCTGTCGGCGATGATCGGGCTGATCGCCGGGGGCACGAAGAACGCCAGGAAGATCAGGATCAGCAGCGGCATGGCCCGGAAGAACTCCACCACCAGGCCGGCCGGGATCCGGATCCACCAGTGGTCCGACAGTCGCGCCAGCCCGAACACCACGCCGAACAGCAGCGCCAGCACCGAGGCCACCGCCGCGGCGCCGAGGGTGTTCTTCAGGCCGGGCAGGATGAGGTTCTGCCAGACCTGCGGCTCCACGAACGGCTTCCACAGCTCGCCCGCGAACTGGCCGCGCTCGTTCAGCCTGGCGTACACCAGGTAGGCGATGCCCAGCAGCACCGCCACCGCGACGGCGGTCAGGATGTTGTGCCGCAGCCGCGCCCGGGGGCCGGGGGCGTCGAACAGAACGGTCGCTTCCCGCCGACTCATCGCGCCACCGCCATTCGCTTGGCCAGCCATCCGAAGAAGAACCCGGTCGGCAGGGTCAGCACGAGGTAACCGGCCGCGATGCCGAGGAAGACCGGGATGGAGGCGCCCATGTCGTCGAACATCTCCTTCATCACCGCCGCGGCCTCATAGCCGTAGGCGACCGCGCCGACCACCGTGGTGTTCTTGATCATGGCGATCAGCACGCTGCCCAGCGGGGCGATCACCGCCCGGAACGCCTGCGGCAGGATGATCAGACGCAGCGACTGCAGGAAAGTCAGCCCGATGGAGCGGGCAGCCTCGGCCTGCCCGATCGGCACCGTGTTGATGCCCGACTGCAGCGCCTCGGAGACGAACGCGCCGGTGTAGATCGACAGTCCGAGCACGCCCCACCAGTACCGGTTGACCGTCTCGGTGCCGGACAGGGTGATCTTCAGCTCGTCGTTGATCGCCAGGATGCAGATCGCCAGCAGCAGCGTCAGCGGCGTGTTGCGCAGCAGGTTCACCACGAGGGAGCCGGTGCGCGACAGCACCGTGACGGGGGAGACGCGCAGCGCGGTCAGGAACGTGCCGAAGATCAGCGCCAGGATCGCGGTCACCACCGCGAGCCGCACCGTGGCCCAGAAACCGCCCAGGATCAGGTCGAGGTTGTCGAAGACCGGGCCGAAGTCCAGAAGTTGGTCCATGAGGATCCACGGGGTCAGGGCCGTGCCGGTGCCCGGCCGGGGCACCGGCACGACCTGCAGGACGAGGGTCGGCGGAAGTCAGCGCGTCAGGCGCAGCCCTCGAACTGCGGAACGGTGTAGTTCAGCTTCAACCCGGAACCGGAGAAGTGCTTGTCCAGCAGCGTCTTGGCGGTGCCGTCGGAGTACATCTTGGTGATGGCCTTGTTGACGGCCTCGCAGGTCTCGATGTCGCCCTTCTTGATGCCGATGCCGTACTTCTCGTCGGTGAAGGGGTCGTTGATGACCTTGAACTTGCCCTTCTGCTGGCTGGCGAAGCCGGCCAGGATCAGGTCGTCGGTGGTCACCGCGTCCAGCGCGCCGGAGGCCAGCTTGGCGGTGCAGTCGGCGTAACCGGTGGCGTCGACCAGGACGGCCGGGATGTTCAGCTGGCCGTCCGGCGGACCCTCGGTGACCCGGCGCCAGGAGTTGGAGCCGGCCGCCTTGCAGAGCTTCTTGCCCTTCAGGTCGGTGGCCTTCTTGATGTCGTCGTTGTCGGCCAGCACCATCGTGTCCTGGTGGGCCACGTAGTACGGGCCGGCGAAGGTCACCTTGGGCTTGCGGGCCTCGGTGATGGAGTAGGTGGCCACCACCAGGTCCACCTGGTTGCTGGCCAGGAAGGACTCGCGGTTCTCCGAGCGGGTCTCCTTGAAGGTGATGCCGCTCTCGGGGACGCCGAGCTCCTTGGCGATGTACCTGGCCACGTCGACGTCGAAGCCCTCGAAGGTGCCGTCGGGCTTCTTCAGGCCGAGGGCCGGCTGGTCGTACTTGATGCCGACGACCAGCTTGCCGGTCTCCTTGGCCCGCTGCGCGACCGACTTGCTCTCGGCCGCCTGCTTCTCGGTGTCGCTGCCGCAGGCCGCGGTGGCCAGGGCCAGCGCCGCCGCCGCCGCGACCGCGGCGATCTGACGTACTCGCATGTCTGTCTACCTTCGCTTCCTGCCGAATGCGCGGCTCGGTGGGGGCCTCAGTGAGTGATGATCTTGGAGAGGAAGTCCTTGGCGCGTTCGGTGCGCGTGTTGTCGAAGAACTCGTCCGGGGTGTTCTCCTCGACGATCTCGCCGTCCGCCATGAACACCACCTTGTCGGCGGCGCGCCGGGCGAAGCCCATCTCGTGGGTGACCACGATCATCGTCATCCCCTCGCGGGCCAGCTCGGTCATCACCTCGAGGACCTCGTTGACCATCTCCGGGTCCAGCGCCGAGGTGGGCTCGTCGAACAGCATCACCTTCGGCTTCATCGCCAGCGCCCGGGCGATGGCGGCGCGCTGCTGCTGGCCGCCCGACAGCTGGGCGGGGTACTTGGCGGCCTGGTGGGCGATGCCCACCCGCTCCAGCAGGGCCATGGCCCGCTCCTCCGCCTCGGCCTTGGGGACCTTGCGCACCTTGATCGGGCCCAGCGTGACGTTCTGCAGGATCGTCTTGTGCGCGAAGAGGTTGAACGACTGGAACACCATCCCGACGTCGGCGCGCAGCCGGGCCAGCTCCTTGCCCTCCTCGGGCAGCCGCTGCCCGTCGATCTCGATGATCCCGCTGTCGATCGGCTCGAGCCGGTTGATCGCGCGGCACAACGTGGACTTGCCGCTCCCGGACGGCCCGATCACCACCACGACCTCGCCGCGACGGATGTTCAGGTCGATGTCCCGCAGCACGTGCAACGTGCCGAAGTACTTGTTGACCTTCTCCAGGCGAACGAGTGGACGGCCGTCCCCCGTGTCCGCCGTCGATCCGGTGTCCCCGGGGAGGCCTTTGCGCAGGTCCGCCCCACCGGCCTCGATGCCGCTGTCCGTCATGGCTCGGACTCTAGGGCATCGTGAAGGTGCTCACGCTCACCGAGCGGTACCGATAGGATCACAAGTTCGTACGTCGCTCCGCACGATGCGCGGAGGTCATGGCCGGATCGGGCCGATCGGGCCGGAAGGCTTCCATGAGGCGGCGGCATCGGGTAATCGACGTGGCCCGCACGCGCGGCCAGCGCCTACCCTACAGAGATGTCCGCAGCGGCAGGTGCCGTGTCTTCTCCCCGCCCCGGCGCGGGGTCCGCACGCGTTGAGGGAGTCCGATGAGCACGCCCACGATTCATCCCGGCGGCCAGCCCCGTACGTACCAGATCCGTACCTACGGCTGCCAGATGAACGTGCACGACTCCGAGCGCCTGGCCGGGCTGCTGGAGGCGGCCGGCTATGTGCGCGACGAGTCCGGCGAGCCGGACGTGGTCGTGTTCAACACCTGCGCGGTCCGGGAGAACGCCGACAACCGCCTGTACGGCAACCTGGGGCACCTGCGCCCGGTCAAGGACCGCAGGCCCGGCATGCAGATCGCCGTCGGCGGCTGCCTGGCGCAGAAGGACCGGGAGGCCATCGTGCGCCGCGCCCCCTGGGTGGACGTGGTGTTCGGCACCCACAACATCGGCTCGCTGCCGGTGCTGCTGGAACGCGCCCGCGTCCAGCGGGAGGCGCAGGTGGAGATCAAGGAGGCGCTGGAGACGTTCCCCTCCACGCTGCCGACCCGCCGTGAGTCCCCGTACGCGGCCTGGGTGGCGATCTCGGTGGGCTGCAACAACACCTGCACCTTCTGCATCGTCCCCTCCCTGCGCGGCAGGGAGAAGGACCGCCGGCCCGGCGAGATCCTCGCCGAGATCGAGGCGCTGGTGGCCGAGGGCGTGCTGGAGGTGACGCTGCTGGGGCAGAACGTCAACGCCTACGGCAGC
>k87-27826_pt1 | contig 10124 bp, 9 predicted proteins | sample MGYA00084031_6733416 | MGnify analysis MGYA00084031
GCCGAGGTCCGCGGCCCCCTCCTGCGCGGACACCGCCTCCACGGCCGCTTCCGCCTCCGCGGCCGCCGTTTCCTCCGCGGTCTCCGTCCCGGTCACAGAGTCGCTCATGCCCAGACGCTACCGCGAAGCCCTGGGGTACCGTCGACTCCGATGGCCACGATCGAGGAGTGCCGCAGGGCACTCGAGAAGCTTTCGGACAACCTGGCGGGCGCCGAGGGGAACGTCCGTGCCGCGGCGGCGCTGGACCGCTCGGTGAGCTGCCGTCTCAAGGACCTCGGCGTCACCTTCGTGGGGCGCCTTGTGGACGGCCGGATCGAGGTGCAGGACACCGTCCAGGGCCCGCCGCCGCAAAAGGCCCAGATCAGGCTGGTCATGACCGGTGACGACCTGGTCGCGCTGGTCGGCGGGGAGCTGAGCTTCGCCAGGGCGTGGGGGTCGGGCCGGGTGCGGCTGGAGGCGAGCCTGCCGGACCTGTTCCGGCTCAGGAAGCTTCTGTAGCCCTCACGCGCGCACGTGCCCTGCGTGCGGCGGGCACCACCAGCGGGGTGCCGGTCTCCGGGTCCTCGACGACCTGGCAGCGCAGTCCGAAGACCTCCTCCACCAGCTCGGCGGTGACGATGTCGCCCGGTGCGCCCTGGGCGACGACCCTCCCCTCGCGCAGGGCGATGAGGTGGGTGGCGTAGCGGGCGGCGTGGTTGAGGTCGTGCAGGACGGCCACGAGGGTGCGGCCCTGCTCCTCGTGCAGCTCGGCGCACAGGTCGAGGACGTCGATCTGGTGCTGGATGTCCAGGTACGTGGTCGGCTCGTCCAGCAGCAGCAGCGGGGTCTGCTGGGCGAGGGCCATGGCGATCCACACGCGCTGGCGCTGGCCGCCCGACAGCTCGTCGACATGGCGGTCGGCGAGTTCGGCGACCCCGGTCCGCTCCATGGCCTCCCGGACGATCCGCTCGTCCTCGGCCGACCACTGGCGCAGGATGCCCTGGTGCGGGTAGCGGCCCCGGCCCACCAGGTCGCCGACGGTGATCCCGTCGGGCGCGATCGCGGACTGCGGCAGCAGCCCGAGCGTCCGGGCGACCTTCTTGGCGGGCATCGACTGGATGACCTGCCCGTCGAGCAGCACCCGGCCCTGGGCGGGCTTGAGCATCCTCGACAGCGCCCGCAGCAGCGTGGACTTGCCGCACGCGTTCGGGCCGACGATCACCGTGAAGGAGTTGTCGGGGATCTCCACCGACAGCTGCTCGGCGATGACCCGCTGGTCGTAGGCGAGAGTGACGTTGTCGGCGGTCAGGCGGCTCACGGTGCTCCTTCGGTCGTTCACGGTGCTGAGGACGCTCATATGCGGCCGGCCCTGCGCTCGGTGACCAGCAGCCACAGCAGGTAGACGCCGCCGAGCACCCCGGTGACCACGCCGACGGGCAGCTGGTCGGCGCCGAAGGCGCGCTGTGCGGCCCAGTCGGCGGTGACCAGCAGGGCGGCGCCCATGCACAGGGAGGGCATCAGGTTGGGGCCGGGCGAGCGGGTCAGGCGGCGGGCGAGCTGCGGCGCGGTCAGGGCGACGAAGCTCACGGGACCGGCGGCGGCGGTGGCGGCGGCCACCAGCAGCACGGCGGAGCCCAGCATCAGCAGCCGTACACGCTCGACGTGCACTCCGAGGGCGTAGGAGATGTCGTCGCCCATCTCCAGCATCCGCAGCCCGCGCGCACAGCCGAGGACGAGCGGGAGGAGCACGACGCACAGGGCGAACAGCGGCCCGACCTGGGTCCAGTCGCGGCCGTTGAGGGAGCCGGTCAGCCAGACCACCGCGCGGGCGGCGTCCACGAAGTCGGCCTTGGTGATCAGATAGCCGTTGACGGCGGTGGCGACCGCGTTGACGCCGATGCCGACCAGGACCAGCCGGTAGCCGTGCACGCCCCGCTTCCAGGCGAGCAGGTAGATGGCGAGGCCGGTCGTCAGACCGCCCGCGAGCGCCCCGAGGGTGACGGCGGCGGCGCTGCCCGAGAACAGGACGATGACGATCAGCGCGCCGGCCGTCGCCCCCTGGGAGAGGCCGAGGACGTCCGGACTGCCCAGCGGGTTGCGGGAGATGGACTGGAACAGGGCGCCGCCGAGGCCGAGGCAGGCGCCGACCAGCAGCCCGACGAGGACACGGGGCAGCCGCAGTTCGCGGACGATGAACTCCTGCCCCGGATTGCCCTCGCCGGCGAGCGTTCTGAGGACGTCGGCGGCGGACATCGGGAAGTCGCCGGTGCCGATGAGCACCACGCTCGCGGCGAGCGCGGCGACGACGAGCAGGGCGACGACCGTGCAGGTGCGCAGGTCGAGGCGGACGGACAGTCCGCCCGGGGTGCGCAGGACCCGTACGGCGCGGGGAGTGCCGGAGGTCTTCACGGGTGGGCGAGTGCCGGTGGTCTTCACAGCTGGGCCGTCCTCCGCCGCCGTACGAGCAGGATGAACACCGGGCCGCCGATGATCGCGGTGACGACCCCGACCTGGAGCTCGGCGGGCCGGGCGACGATCCGGCCCACGACGTCCGCGCCGAGCAGCAGCACGGGTGACAGGACGGTGGCGTAGGGCAGGATCCAGCGCAGGTCGGGTCCGGTGAAGGAGCGCACGACGTGCGGGACCATCAGCCCGACGAACACGATCGGCCCGCAGGCGGCGGTCGCGGCCCCGCACAGCACGGTCGCGGAGAACAGGGCCAGCGCCCGGGTGCGGTCGAGGCCCGCGCCGAGGGCGCGCGCGGTGTCGTCGCCCATCTCCAGGGCGTTGAGCGGCCGGGCCAGCAGCAGGGCGGTCACCGTGCCGATCACGAAGAACGGCAGCACCTGGACGATGACCGCGTCGGTGGCGGCGGTGAGCGAGCCGACGGTCCAGAAGCGCATCTTGCCCAGCGCCGCGCCGTCCATGATCATCACGGCCTGGAGATAGCCGTAGAGCGCGGCGCTGAGCGCGGTGCCGGCGAGGGCGAGCCGGACGGGTGTGGCGCCCCGGCTGCCGCCGAGGAACCACACCAGCACGCCCACGGCGGCGGCACCGAGGAAGGCGAACCAGACGTAGCCGCTCAGGCTGGTCACGCCGAAGAACGTGATCGCGGTGACCACGGCGGCGGACGCGCCCGCGTTGATGCCGAGGATGCCCGGGTCGGCCAGCGGATTGCGGGTCACCGCCTGGAGGACGGCCCCGGCCAGCCCGAGCGCGGCTCCGGCGAGCAGGCCGAGGACCGTGCGGGACAGCCGCTCGCCGACCACGACGTCGCCGTAGGTCCCCGTGTCCTGGAACAGGCCGTGCCAGACCTGCGTCAGGGACAGCTCCTTGGCTCCGACCGCGATGCTCGTCAGGGCGACGAGCGCCAGGATCACGACGGAGACAAGGAGCCCCAGCGAGCGTGCCGCCACGCGCCGTGGGGGCGCGGCGGCTGCCGCGCGCACTTCTGCAGGACTGTCGACCAACACGAGGTTAGGTTAGCCTAGCCTCCTCGGCGTTCGGCCAGGTGTCCTGTCTGCTGCGGTCAGCGGCCGACATAGGCCGCCAGATGCTCACCGGTGAGGGTGGAGCGGGCGGCGACGAGGTCGGCGGGCGTGCCCTCGAAGACGATCCGGCCGCCGTCGTGACCGGCGCCGGGACCCAGGTCGATGATCCAGTCGGCGTGCGCCATGACGGCCTGGTGGTGCTCGATGACGATGACCGACTTGCCGGAGTCGACGAGCCGGTCGAGCAGGCCCAGCAGCTGCTCGACGTCCGCGAGATGCAGACCGGTGGTCGGCTCGTCGAGGACGTAGATGCCGCCCTCCTCCGCCATGTGGGTGGCCAGCTTGAGCCGCTGCCGCTCGCCGCCGGACAGCGTGGTGAGCGGCTGACCCAGGGTCAGATAGCCGAGCCCGACGTCGGACAGCCGCCGCAGGATCCTGTGGGCCGCCGGGATGCGCGCCTCGCCGGTGCCGAAGAACTCCTCCGCCTCGGTCACCGACATCGCCAGCACCTCACTGATGTCGCGACCGCCCAGACGGTGGTTCAGGACCGAGGCCTCGAACCGTCTCCCCTCGCACTCCTCGCAGGTGATGGCGACCCCGGCCATCATCGCCAGGTCGGTGTAGATGACACCGGCGCCGTTGCAGGTGGGGCAGGCTCCCTCGGAGTTGGCGCTGAACAGCGCCGGCTTCACCCCGTTGGCCTTCGCGAAAGCCTTGCGGATCGGGTCGAGCAGTCCGGTGTACGTCGCCGGGTTGCTGCGCCGGGAGCCGCGGATCACGCTCTGGTCGACCGACACCACCCCCGCGTCGGCCGGGATCGACCCGTGGATGAGCGAGCTCTTGCCCGATCCGGCGACCCCGGTGACGACACACAGCACGCCCAGCGGGATGTCGACGTCGACGTTCTTGAGGTTGTGGGTGGTGGCGCCGCGGATCGGGAGCGTGCCGGTCGGCTTGCGCACCGTCTCCTTCAGGGCGGCCCGGTCGTCGAGATGGCGGCCGGTGACGGTGCCGGAGGCCCGCAGTCCCTCGACGGTGCCCTCGTAGCAGACGGTGCCGCCCTCCGTACCGGCGCCGGGGCCGAGGTCGACCACATGGTCGGCGATCGCGATCACTTCCGGCTTGTGCTCCACCACGAGCACCGTGTTGCCCTTGTCCCGCAGGCGCAGCAGCACGTCGTTCATCCGCTGGATGTCATGGGGGTGCAGGCCCGCGGTGGGCTCGTCGAAGACGTAGGTGACATCGGTCAGCGACGAGCCGAGGTGCCGGATCATCTTGACGCGCTGTGCCTCGCCGCCCGACAGCGTGCCCGACGGCCGGTCGAGGGAGAGGTAGCCGAGACCGATCTCCACGAACGAGTCCAGGGTCTGCTGCAGCGCGGTGAGCAGCGGTGCCACCGAGGGCTCGTCGAGATCGCGGACCCAGGCAGCCAGATCGCTGATCTGCATCGCGCAGGCGTCGGCGATGCTGATGCCCTTGATCTTCGACGACCGGGCCGCCTCGTTGAGCCGGGTGCCGTCGCACTCGGGGCAGGCGGTGAAGGTGACCGCCCGGTCCACGAACGCCCGGATGTGCGGTTGCAGCGCCTCCCGGTCCTTGGAGAGGAACGACTTCTGGATCCGCGGGATCAGCCCCTCGTAGGTCATGTTGATGCCCGCGATCTTCATCCTGGTCGGCTCGCGGTACAGGAAGTCGTGCAGCTCGCTCTCGGTGTAGTCGCGGATCGGCTTGTCCGGGTCGTACAGGCCCGATTCGCTGTAGAGCCGGTAGTTCCAGCCGCCCGGCTTGTAGCCGGGGACGGTGAGCGCCCCCTCGGACAGCGACTTGGAGTCGTCGAAGAGCTGGGTCAGGTCGATGTCGGAGACCGTGCCCCGGCCCTCGCAGCGCGGACACATGCCGCCGGCGATGCTGAACTCGCGCCGCTCCTTCACGGTCTTCCCGCCGCGCTCCAGCGTGACCGCGCCCGCCCCGCTCATCGAGGGGACGTTGAAGGAGAACGCCTTGGGCGAGCCGATGTGCGGCTGCCCGAGCCGGCTGAAGAGGATGCGCAGCATCGCGTTGGCGTCGGTGGCGGTGCCGACCGTGGAGCGGGGGTCGGCGCCCATCCGCTGCTGATCGACGATGATCGCGGTCGTCAGCCCCTCGAGCACATCGACGTCGGGCCGCGCCAGCGTCGGCATGAAGCTCTGTACGAAGGCGCTGTACGTCTCGTTGATCAGCCGCTGCGACTCCGCGGCGATCGTGTCGAACACCAGCGAGCTCTTGCCCGAGCCGGAGACGCCGGTGAACACCGTCAGCCGGCGTTTCGGGATCTCGACGCCGACGTCCTTGAGGTTGTTCTCCCGTGCACCGAGCACACGGATCAGGTCGTGGCTGTCGGCGACGTGCGGCGCGGCCGGCTGCGTGTCCGCTGTCGTGGTCATGTTCCCTGTGCCTCCCCTGACGTCCATGGCGGTCACGCTAGCCGTGGCCGGGCCGCCGGCGCTTCTTCATTTCTGACGAGTTCCGGCGCGTTCCGGCGCGTGTCCTCGGCCGCGGCCGCACGGCGCCCCGCGCCGGTCTCACAGCCCCAGGCGTGCCAGTGCCTTCCCCCCGTCCAGCGCGCACGCGTTCTCGCCGCCCGCCGTCCACGCCGCCGCGCACAGCGCGCGCAGTCCGTCCAGGACCTCGCCGTCGCCGGTCAGCTCCAGCTGCTCCGCCCCCGCCCGCGCCGTCCATCCGCCGCACCGGAATCCGTCGCCCTCCCGGGCGACCTCCGGCTGCCCGGTGAGCAGACCGCGCAGATCGGCGTCGACGTACGTCGGCCGGTGCTGCGGCGGTGCGGCGAGCAGCTGTGCCCCGTCCGTCACCCCGGTCAGGACCAGCAGTGAGTCGACACCTCCGTTGAACGCGCCCTCGATGTCCGTGTCCAGCCGGTCCCCGACCACCAGCGGCCGCTTCGCCCCGGTGCGCAGGATCGTCTCGCGGTGCATGGGCGGCAGCGGCTTGCCCGCCACCTGCGGCCGGGCGCCCGTGGCGATCCGCACCACCTCGACCGCCGCTCCGTTGCCCGGTGCGATCCCGCGTGCGCCCGGAATCGTCAGGTCGGTGTTGGAGGCGAACCAGGGCACCCCGCGTGCGACGGCGTAGCACGCTTCCGCCAGGCGTCCCCACGTCATCTCGGGACCGCCGTAGCCCTGCACCACCGCGGCCGGGTCGTCGTCGGCCGACTCCACCGGCTCCAGTCCGCGCTCGCGCAGCGCCACCCGCAGCCCTTCCCCGCCGATCACCAGCACCCGTGACCCCTGTGGCACCTGATCGGCGATCAGCCGGGCCACCGCCTGCGCGGAGGTGACCACGTCGGACGCCTGGGCCGGTATGCCCAGCTCGGTGAGATGCGCGGCCACCGCGTCCGGGGTGCGCAGGGCGTTGTTGGTGACGTACGCCAGATGCATGCCGCCCGCTCGGGCGGTGATGAGCGAGTCGACCGCGTGCGCGATCGCGTTCCCGCCCGCGTACACCACCCCGTCCAGATCGAGCAGGGCCGTGTCATATGCCTTGCTCAGGGCCTGTGCACTGCTCTCGAGCCTCGTCCTGACGCCCTGGCTCATTCCGCATCCGCTCCTTAGACACCGGCTCTCCCCCGATCATCTCCCATGCCGCCGACACCCGTACGATGCCGGGATGAACACTGCAGGTCACCCACCGGCAACACCGCGCCGGGGCCTCGAGCTCATCCCGTTCCGAGGCCTTCGCTACGACCCCGACCGGGTCGGCAGCCTGGCGGCCGTGACATCCCCGCCGTACGACGTCGTCGTACGGCCCGACGGCCTGCATCATCTGGAGTCCGCCGACCCCCACAACATCGTCCGGCTGATCCTGCCCCAGGCCGACACGCCCAGCGCCCGCAACGAGCAGGCCGCCGACACCCTGCGCCGCTGGCTGGCCGAGGGCGTCCTGACCATGGACCCCGAGCCGGGCCTGTACGTCTACGAGCAGAGCGACGGCGACGGGCTGCTCCAGCGGGGGCTGATCGGCGCTCTGCGTGTGTCGGACCCGGCGGAGAACGTGGTGCTGCCCCACGAGGACGTGATGCCGCACGTCGTCGCCGACCGCGCCGCCCTGATGCGCGCGACCCGGGCCAACCTCGAACCGCTGCTGCTCACCTACCGGGGCAACGGCTCGTCGGCCGCCGCCGTCGCCGTCGAGCGCGCCGCCGAGCGGCCTCCCCTGCTGTCGACGACCACCGAGGACGGCTTCAGCCACCGTCTGTGGTCCATCACCGACCCCGCCACCCTGGCCGGCGTCCAGGAGGACCTGGCCCGGTACCAGGCCCTGATCGCCGACGGTCATCACCGCTGGGCGACCTATCGGTGCCTTCGCGCGGAGCATCCCTCCCCCAGCGCCTGGGACTACGGCCTGGTGCTCCTCGTCGACACGGCCCGCTACCCGCTCCGGGTCCGCGCCATCCACCGTCTGCTGCACGGTCTGCCGGTCGCCGACGCGCTGGCCGCGCTGGCCGGCCGGTTCCGGGTGCGGCACCTGGACAAGCCCCTGGGCGAGGCGCTGGCGGCGCTGGCGGACGCGGCCGAGGAGGGCAACGCCTTTCTGCTCGCCGGGGACGGCGCCTTCCACCTCGTGGACCGTCCGGACCCGGACCTGCTGGCCCGCACGGTCCCCGCCGGGCACCCGGCCGCCTGGCGCACTCTCGACACCACGGTCCTGCACGCCACGCTCCTCGAGCACATCTGGGGCATCCCCGAGGACTCCCCGGCCCACGTCGCCTACATCCACGACACGGCGGCCACCGTGGAGAAGGCCGAGCAGGACGGCGGTACGGCCGTCCTGCTGCACCCGGTCCGCGAGGAGGTCGTCCGCGACCTGGCCCGTCAGGGCGTCACCCTGCCCCGGAAGTCGACGTCGTTCGGGCCGAAGCCGGCTTCCGGGCTGGTGCTGAGGGCGCTGGACCTCTGACGGAAGGGGGACCGTCAGTCCCTGTCGCCCTCCTCGGGCTTCTCCCGCTCCTCCTGCCGACCGCCCCGGTCGCTCGGGCCGTCCTCGCGGGCCTTGTGCTCCTCGCGGGCCTCCGGGGCCTTGTCGAGCACGTCGGCCTTGCCGGTCCGGTCGGTCCCGTCGCCTTCGTCGGCTTCATCGACTCCGCCGATGCCGTCGACGTCCTCGTCGATGTCGTCGAGGTCGTCAGCGGTCTCGTCGAGCGCGTCGGTGAACTCCACACCGTCCAGCTCGGCCAGCCGGTCGGCGGCGTCGGTGCTGCCGTCCCGGTCGGCCTCGGCGGCCTTGGCGAACCACTCCCGCGCCTCCTTCTCCCGGCCCGCGGCGAGCAGCGCGTCGGCGTAGGCGTACCGCAGCCGCGCGGTCCACGGCTGGACGGACTTGGCGGCCAGCTCGGGGGTCTGCAGCGTCACGATGGCCGCGTCCAGCTGGCCCATGTCGCGTCGGGCGCCGGCCGCGACGAGCCGCATCTCCACCCGACCGGCCTTGTCCAGCTTCTGCACCTCGGGCGCCCCGGCCATGTCCAGCGCCTTCTCCGGCCGCCCGAGTCCGCGCTCGCAGTCGGCCATGAGGGGCCACAGGTCCACGTTGCCGGTCATCCGGCGGGCCGTGCGGAACTCGGCGAGCGCCTCGCCGTACTTCTGGTTGGCGTACGCGGCGAATCCGGCCGCCTCCCGCACGGCGGCGACCCGGGACGCCAGCCGCAGGGCCACCTTGGAGTAGGCGTAGGCGGACTCGGGGTCCTCGTCGATCAGCCGGGCGACCATCACCAGGTTCCTGGCCACTTCCTCGGCGAGCGTCTTCGGCAGGCTCTGCAGTTCCTGCCGCACGTCCTTGTCGAGCTCCTCGCCGGTGACCTCCTGCGGGATCGGCAGCCGCTCGATCGGCTCGCGGTCCCTGTCACGGCTCCGGCTCCGGTCCCGCTCGGTACGGAAGCGACCGCCGCGCCGGCCGTCACGGCCCCGGAAACCGCCGGGTCGCCTGCCGCGATCGTCACGACGGGGACCGTGTCCGCGGTCGTCACGGCCGCGGTGGCCCCCACGGTCGTCGTCACGGCGGTCCTGGCCGCGGTCGTCGTCGCGGCGCCGGTCGTCCCACCAGTCGTCCCGCCGGGCGTCACGACGGGAGAGGAAACGGTTGCCTCCACGGCGGAAGCCACCGCGCTCGCCGCGTTCGGACCTGTCGTCGCGGCGGAAGCCGCCTCGGTCGTCGCGGCGGGAGAAGGAACGGTCATCCTCACGACGGAAGCCACGGTCACGATCGTCGCGGCGGCCCTGTCCCCCGCGATCGCCCTCACGCCGATCGTCCCGACGGAAGCCACCGCGCTCGCCACGCTCGAACCTGTCGTCGCGGCGACCGTAGCCGGCACGGTCACTGCCACGACGGGAGCCTCCGCGGTAGCCGCCGCGGTCACCGCGGCCACCACCGTCCCGGCGTCGCTGTTCGCGCTCTGGGCGCTCGTCGGGAGAGTTGGTGGACATCGGTGACTCCTGTCTTCTGTATTTCTGCACTTCTTCCGGGGAGAAACGAAATAACCCCTGGCCCCAGCTGAACGCTGGCGACCAGGGGTCATCCAAAAATTGTCCGGCGGCGTCCTACTCTCCCACAGGGTCCCCCCTGCAGTACCATCGGCGCTGTAAGGCTTAGCTTCCGGGTTCGGAA
>k87-77836_pt1 | contig 10119 bp, 11 predicted proteins | sample MGYA00084031_6733416 | MGnify analysis MGYA00084031
GCTGGAACTGGACGGCGTCGTGCTCACCATGTTCGACGGCCGGACCAATCTCTCCATCCAGGTCGTGGAGGAAGTGAAGCGGTTCTTCCGGGATAAGGTCTTCCGCACCATCATCCCGCGCAATGTGCGACTGTCGGAGGCGCCCAGCCACGGGCAGCCGGTGATCCTCTACGATGCTCGCTCCCGCGGGGCCGAGGTCTACACCGAGCTGGCAAAGGAAGTGATGGCCTATGCCGAGGAACAAGCGCGGGCTGGCTAGGGGCATCGAGGTCCGGGGCATCGAGGCCCTCCTGCCCGGCGCGCGTCCGGGGGGGCTCGAGGGCGAGCGCATCGAGCAGATCGAGGTCGATCGCGTACGGCCGAACCCCTACCAGCCACGGCGGGACTTCGATCCCGAGGCCATGGCCGAGCTGGTGGAATCCATCCGCCAACACGGTATCGTCCAGCCTCTGCTGGTGCGTCCTGAAGGGGATGGCTACCGGCTCGTAGCCGGCGAGCGCCGCTGGCGGGCGGCGCGCGAGGCGGGGCTGAAGGTGGTGCCCGCCGTCGTCCGGGAATTGTCCGATACCGAGATGATGGAGATCGCCCTGGTGGAAAACCTCCAGCGGGAGGACCTGAACCCCATCGAGGAGGCCCAGGGCTATCGCATGCTTTGCGAGGAACTGGGGCTGACCCAGGAACAGGTCAGCCAGCGCGTGGGCAAGAGCCGGTCGCATATCGCCAACCTGATGCGCCTGCTGCAACTGCCAGAGGACCTGCGGCGGCTGGTGGCCGAGGGGAAGCTCAGCACGGGACATGCCAAGGTCCTGCTGAGCGTCGGCAGCCCCCCGGAGATGCGCCGCCTGGCGGCCAGGGTTCTGTCTGAAGGCCTGACCGTGCGCCAGTTGGAGAACCTGGTCGCCTCCGCCGGTAAGCAGCGGAAGCCGCGGCAGCAGCCGGCGCCGGCCGAGTTGTCGCCCGAAGTCCGTGACCTCACCGACCGCCTGCAGCGGGCCCTGGGGACGCGGGTTTCCATCCGGGCCCGCGGCCAGCGAGGGCAGATCATCATCGAATATTACACCCTGGACGATCTCGAGCGGCTCTTGTCGCGCCTTGACGTGGCAGCCGCCGGGTTGTAAGCCCGCGGCTGCCGGCAGCCCTCGCGATCGGACCTGCATGGTAGGGAGACAGGCATGACAGCAGCGATACCGTGGCAACAATGGCTCCAAACGGGAATGGCCATCTTCCAGCAGGTGTCGCGCCAGCCGGAGGCCCTTACGGCTCTGACGGCCCTAACGGCCGCGCTGTCCCTGTGGGCGTTGCTGGCCGCCTGGCGCGCCGGGCGGCGCGCCCGCGCCCTGGAGAGGCGCTGGCGGTCCCTGACGAGCCTGCCGGGGCTGGATGAGGGGCTGGAGGAGCGGCTCTCCGATCTCCTGTCGCGGCTTGAACGGCTGGAGGCCGCCAGCGACGAGGCCGGACGCCGGCTGGAGGAGCTGGCGGAAGAGCTGGCCGCCTGCGTGCAGCACGTGGCGGTGGTCCGTTTTAATGCCTTCGAGGGCATGGGCGGCGAGCAGAGCTTCGCCCTGGCCCTGCTGGACGGGCGCGGCAACGGCGCCGTGATTACCACCCTGGCGGGCCGCGAGGCGTCGCGGACCTTCGCCAAGCCCATCGAGGGTGGCAGCTCCGCTTACCTCCTCAGCGAGGAGGAGCAAGAGGCCATCCGCCGCGCCCTGGCGGGCGGGGCACCGGCGGTGGGTGAGGTCAAGAGACCGGGCCCGTGGCGGGGGCGCCCGGCCACCACGGGCGGTGACCGCTGATCCACCACCCACCCGGGCCCGGGCGGCGGGATACGGCCCCGCCGGTATCCTCCGGGCTGGGGGGCAGAAAGGTAGATCCGCGTGAGTCGTATCATCGCCATTGTCAACCCCGTAGCGGGGCGTGGCCGGGCGGGCCGCGCATGGCCCGCCTTCGAGGCGGCCCTGCGGGCTACGGGGATCTCGCTGGACGTCTGGTACACGCAGGGACCCGGCGATGCCCGCGACATGGGCCGGCGGGCCAGGGACCTGGGCTGTTCCCTCCTGCTGGTCACGGGCGGCGACGGGACCGTCCACGAGACCCTCAACGGCACCGGGCCCGGCGGCCCGCCGCTGGTGGTCGTGCCTCTCGGTACCGGCAACGACCTGGCGCGGGGATTGCATGTCCAGGCGATACCGGCCGCCATCGCCGCCCTGGTCCGTTCCGGCCACGTCCGCCGTCTCGACCTGGGCCGTATCGACACGGCCGATGGCAGCCGCTACTTCGTCAACGTGAGCGGGGCCGGCTTCGACGCCGAGGTGGCCCGCCGGGTGCTGGAGGCGGGCGGGCCGGGACGCGGGGCCGTCCCCTACGTCCTGGCCATGCTGCACACCCTGCGCACGTACCGCAACGTGGACATGAAGATCGAGGTGGATGGCCAGCGGTACGAGCAGCGGTCACTCATGGTCGTGGTCGGTAACTCGCCCTACTATGGCGGCGGGATGCACATCCTGCCGGGTGCCCAGCCCGACGACGGCCGCTTCGACCTCTGCCTGATCGGCGACATCGGCAAGCTGGAGACGCTGCTGGTCTTCCCCCGCGTGTTCCGGGGCACCCATGTGCACCACCCGCGCGTCCGCCTCCTGCGCGGGCGCGAGGTGTATCTCGCCAGCCGCGCGCCCGTGGCCGTGCACGCCGACGGGGAGCCGGTGGGCTACCTGCCGGCCAGGTACCGCAATTTCCCCGGTGGCATGCCCGTGGTGGTGCCTTCGCAGGCGGTGGCCCGCCCGGCCTCCGGCCAGGGGGAGGCGCCACCGGAGGAGGAAACGGTGGGCCGCTAGCCCCGCCGCCGCGGCCGCGGTGGGGGCAAGGAGCATGGCTGCCTCTGGCCTGCATGGGCTATGTTGCGCCCTCACCCCGCGCCACCCCGGCCGGCGGCCGCCTCCCGCGCCGTGAGGAAGGCGGAGACGCCGGCCGCGAGACCCGAGGCGATCACCTCCGCCATCCGCATGACCAGGCTGAGGCGCGTGTTTTGCAGCACGAAGTACTCCATGAACCCGCCCACGTTGACCGTCCCCGTCACGAAGACGTCACCCACCGGGGGCAACGCCTTGTTGACGCCCGCGCCCGGCTGCAGGGGACCGGTGCCCACACTGATGCTACCCACGTTCTCGCTGCGCCCGAGGCACGCATCCACCGCGACCACGGCGGTGGATGGCTGCGAGCCGCACAGGCCCGCCAGCACGTGCTCCAGGTTTCCCGCGTGCACGGGCTCGTTCAGTGTGCCGACCACCCACGCCTGGGGGGACTGGAGGACTTCCCCCCGGGTCAGCATCGTTCCCACCAGGGGACCCAGGGCGTCGCCCGTGGAGCGGTCGGTGCCGATGCAAAGGATCACCACGCGGGGCCGTCCCAGGCGCCCGAGGCACCGGGCCACCTGTTCGGCCAGGCGCTGGGGGGCGCCAGGCTCGTCGGCCCTGACCCGCAACTCGGCCCGGGCCCGCGGCGGGCTGCCACCCCTGAGAGCGCTCTCGATTCCGTCCAGCAATGCTCGTGTCCCCCTGCTTCCTGGGATTGCTGAAGTATATGGCCGCACGGCGCGACGGTATTCAGCAGCTCCGCCGTCCCGCCCGGAGCTCCAGGAGCAGGGGAAACGCTCCCTGCCCGCGACCGGTGCGCCGTCAGGACATGAGGCTGGCCGGGAGCGCGCCCGGTACGAGACCGGCAGCCGGTCCCCGGCAGCCGCTGGCACGAAAAGGAGCAAACGAAAAGGATCGATTCGTGATCCATGATCGTTGAATTGAGTTGGTCGCAAGCAGGAGTTGTCATCATTTCGTTGAATCTTGCCGTTCAAATGTACATCAGGGGGGAGCGCTTGTGGGGATTCGCCTAGCCAGGCTGCGTGCCGGCGCCGTGACGGCGGCGCTGGCAGCGGTGGCCCTGCTGCTGGCCGCTTGCGGCGGGGGCGGCACACCGGCAGGGAGCGGCGACGGTGGGGCCGGTGGTGGCGGTGGCACCATCAAGGTGGGCCTGCTCATGCCCCTGACCGGCCAGATCAGCCAGTTTGGCAAGCAGACGAGCAATGGTGCCAAGCTGGCCTTTGAGCAAAAAGGGAACCAGGTTGGCAACTACAAGATCGAGCTGGTGGAGGAGGACGACAAGAACGACGAGACCGAGGCCGTGCAGCGGGTCCAGAAGCTGATCACCCAGGACCAGGTGGTGGCGGTCATCGGTTCGGTGTCCTCGCGCATCTCCATTCCCATTTCCGAGGTGCTGGAACAGTCGGGAGTGGTGCACCTCACGCCCACGTCCACCGCGGATGACCTGACCCCGGGGAAGAAGTGGGTCTTCCGTGCCTGCTTCTATGACTCCTTCCAGGGGCGGGTGATGGCCAAGTTCGCCCGCGAGCACTTGAACGCGCAGACGGCCGCTATCCTCTACGACATGACGAATCCCTACAGCGAGGGGCTGTACAAGTCCTTCGAGGCGGCCTTTAAAGAACTGGGCGGGCAGGTCGTGAGGGTGGAGTCTTACCAGAAAGGAGATCAGGACTTCCACGCCCAGTTGACCAAGATCGCCCAGGCAAAGCCCGACGTCCTGTTCCTCCCGGACTATTACAATCCGGTCGGCCTCATCGCCCAGCAGGCGCGGCAGGTCGGGGTTCAGGCCAAGCTGCTCGGCGCCGACGGCTGGGACGACAGCCAGCTGTACGAACTGGGTGGCGAGGCGATCATCGGCAACTACTTCTCCAACCATTACTCCATCGAGCAGGACAACCCCGAGTCCAAGGCCTTCGTCGAAGCGTACAGGCAGAAGTACGGTGAGGACCCCAGCGCCCTGGCTGCCCTGGGCTACGACGCCGCCAACCTGCTGATGGATGCCATCCAGCGGGTGATCGACAGCGGCGGCGACCCGACAGACCCTGAGCAGATCCGCGACGCGCTGGAGCGGACGGAGGGCTTTAAGGGTGTCACCGGGACCATCACCTTCGACGAGAACCACAACCCGGTGAAGTCGGCGGTCGTCCTGGAAACCACCAAGGATGGTCACAAGTACGTGACCACGGTGGAACCCGAGTAATCGGAGGAACAACTTGCCGTCGCATTGGCGGGCAGCGGCGCCGCCCGGCTACGGGCGGCGCCCCCGTTCGCGGCGGTCATGGGAGGGGGCGGCACTTTGGACATCTTCTTGCAGCAACTGGTCAACGGCCTGCAAGTGGGGGCGGTCTATGCCCTCATCGCCCTCGGTTACACCATGGTCTACGGCGTGATCAAGATGATCAACTTCGCCCACGGTGACGTCTACATGGTGGGGGCCTATGTGGCCTTCGCCGTCGCCACCCTCCTGGCGAGCGGCCAGACCACGGCCGCCGGCCTGGCCATCTTTGCCCTGGCCATGGTGGTAGCCATGGTGGGCTGCGCGCTGCTGGGCGCACTGATCGAGCGCACGGCCTACCGGCCCTTGCGCGGCCAGTCGCGGATGGTGGCCCTGACCACGGCCATCGGCGTGTCACTGTTGCTGGAAAACCTCATGCAGATCATCGCCGGTCCCAACCCGCGGCCGTTCCCGGAACTGATCCCGGAACAAACGTGGAACGTCGGGGTCGTGCACGTGAACGCAAAGTTCATGATCGTGCTGGCGGTCTCTCTTGTGATGATGGTGGGCTTGCAGTACCTGGTCATGCACACGCGCCTCGGTAAGGCCATGCGTGCGGTGGCCTACGACATCGATGCCGCGCGCCTGATGGGCGTGGACGTCAACCGGGTCATCGCTTACACCTTCATGATTGGCTCTGCCCTGGCGGCCGTGGCCGGCATCCTGGTGGGGACGGTCTACCAGCGGATCGACCCCTTCATGGGGATCCTGCCGGGGTTGAAGGCTTTCGTCGCCGCCGTTTTGGGTGGCATCGGCAACATTCCCGGGGCCATGCTGGGAGGCCTGTTGATGGGCCTGGCCGAGGTGGCTGTCTCCTCCGTCCGATCTCAGCTGACGGGTGCCGTGGCCTTCGTCATCCTCATCGCCGTACTGCTATTCAAGCCCACCGGCCTGCTGGGCGAGCGGGTCTATGACAAGGTGTGAGGGGGGCCGACCGGTGAGCGAACTTCCAAGCGCGCAAGCCGCCGTCTGGGTGCGGAACCCATCCTGGCCCGCCGTAGCGGCCCGCTGGGCGTTGCAAGTGGCGGTCACCGGCGGGCTCTACGCAGCCCTGCAGGTCGTGGCCGGTGCCAACCGCTACTATGAGGTGGTGCTCACCCAGGCGGGCATCTACGTCATCCTCGCAGTCAGCTTGAACCTGATCATGGGTTACACGGGCCAGCTTTCCATCGGTCACGCCGGCTTTATGGCCGTCGGTGCCTATGCCGCAGCCATTCTCACCAAGTTTTTTCACGCACCGTTCGGCCTGGCGTTGCTAGCAGGAGGCGTGGTGGCAGGCATTGCCGGCCTCCTCGTCGGCGTGCCGAGCCTGCGCCTGCGGGGCGACTACCTGGCCATTGCCACGCTGGGATTCGGCGAGATCATTAGCGTACTGATCGCCCTGATCGACGAGGTTCACGTGGGCGGTTGGGTGATCGACATCGGCGGCGCGCAGGGAATGATCGGCATCCCGCGGCATACCACCTTCGCCTGGACGTTTTTTACCGCGGTAGCGGTGATCAAGCTGGTCTGGCACTTCGTCCACTCCACCCACGGCCGGGCTTGCATCGCCATCCGGGAGGATGAGGTGGCCGCGGAGGCCATGGGCATTCCCACCACCCGCTACAAGGTGCTGGCCTTCAGCATGGGGGCTGTCATGGCCGGCATCGCGGGCGGCCTGCACGCCCACCAGTATCTCTACCTGAACCCGGCGCTGGCCGGCTTCATGAACTCCGTGTTTATCCTTGTCATCGTCGTCATCGGCGGGATGGGCAGTACCACGGGGGCGGTCGCAGCGGCCGTCTTCTTCACCTACATGAACCAGGCGCTGCCCAACTGGCTGCAGGCCTTGAACCTGCCGGACCGGATTGATCCTCCCGCCGTCCGGATGGTCCTGTTCTCGGTACTCCTGATCGTGGTCATGCTGGTCCGGCCGCGGGGGCTGCTGGGCGGTGTGGAACTGACGTGGGACGGCGTTGCCCGCTGGGTGCAGGCTGCCCTCGGTCGTGGGCACGGCGCCGGACGGGCGGATGCCGTGAAAGGGGGGCGGGCATAGATGGCGACCGCGACCGCGACCCATGATCCGGCCGGCGCGACGGCCCCGGCCACCGTCCTGGAATGCCGGGACGTCTCCGTTCGTTTCGGAGGCCTGGTGGCCCTCTCCGAATTCAACCTCACCCTGCAGCAGGGCGAGATCGTCGGGCTCATCGGGCCCAACGGGGCCGGCAAGACCACGGTGTTCAACGTCATCACCGGGATCTACCGCCCCACTGCGGGCGACATCCGGTTATTCGGCCACTCCATCGCCGGCCTGCGGCCGCATCGCATCACCCAGATGGGGGTGGCCCGGACCTTCCAGAACATCCGCCTGTTCGGCAACATGACCGTGCTGGACAACGTCCGCACCGCCTTCCACTCCCGTACGCGGGCGGGCGTCCTGGCAGCCCTCCTGCGGACCCGGGGCTTCCACGCGGAAGAACAGGCGTTGACCCGCCGGGCGCTGGAACTCCTGGAGATCCTCGGCCTGAGTCACCGCGCGGGTGCCCTGGCGCGCAACCTTCCCTACGGGGAGCAGCGGCGGCTGGAGATCGCCCGCGCGCTGGCCACTGGCCCGCGGCTGCTGCTCCTGGACGAGCCGGCCGCCGGCATGAACCCCAACGAGTCCCGGCAACTCCGGGACCTCATCCAGGAGGTGCACCGCCGGTTCGGCCTGACCACGCTTCTGATCGAACATCACATGGACGTGGTCATGAGCATCTGTCACCGCGTGGTGGTGCTGGACTACGGTCGCACCATCGCCAGCGGGACGCCGGACGAGGTGCGCCGGAATCCGGCGGTCATCGCCGCCTACCTGGGAGAGGAGCGGTGATGTTGCTCACCATCGAGGGGCTCAGCGTGAGTTATGGCGCCATCCAGGCGGTGCACGATCTGTCCCTGGAGGTCCGGGAGGGCGAAATCGTGGCCTTGCTCGGCGCTAACGGCGCCGGCAAGACCACCACCCTGCGCACCATCAGCGGCCTGACCCGGCCCCGTTCGGGGAGGATCATCTACGCCGGTGAGGACATCACCCAGTGGCCTCCCCACCGCATCGTGGCGGCCGGGCTCGTGCACGTGCCCGAGGGGCGCCGGGTGTTCGCCCCCATGACCGTGCTGGAGAACCTGGAGATGGGGGCCTACGGGCAGCGGGATCCGGACCGGATCCGCGAGCGGATGCGGCGCGTCTTCGCCAAGTTCCCGCGGCTGGAGGAACGGAAGCACCAGCTGGCGGGCACGCTCTCGGGCGGCGAGCAGCAGATGCTGGCCATCGGGCGTGCTCTGATGGCCAAGCCGCGGCTCCTGCTTCTGGACGAGCCCTCCCTCGGCTTGGCACCTTTGTTGGTGCGGGAGATATTCGCTACCATTAAAGAAATCAACGAACGGGACGGCGTGACCATCCTGCTCGTCGAGCAGAACGCACACCAGGCCCTGCAGATCGCCGACCGGGCCTACGTGCTGGAAACCGGCCGCGTGGTCCTGTCCGGCCCGGCCCGCGAGCTGAGCGACAATCCCAAGGTACGGGAGGCCTATCTGGGGGCGTGAGATGCGGTTGGCCGAAGCCGTCGACGCGGTGGTGATGCTGCCGGTCCTGGCCGCGGCCTGGCAGGGGTTCCGCCGGGGTGGGATCCCTGCCCTGGCGGGACTGGCGGGGTTCCTCCTCGGGTGGTGGTGGGCCACTGCCCGCGCGGCCGAGGGTGCCGCCTGGGTGGCCGGCGCTGGCATGCTGCAGAGCCTGGCCCGCCTCCTCGAGCCTGCCGTGGCCGGGTGGCTGCCCCCTGAGGTGGGCGGGGCGCCGGCGCGCCCCTACGCGGTGGTGCGGGCCCTGGACGAACTCGCGGCGCTACCCCTGCGGCCGGAGGTTCGGGAGGAACTGGCCGAGGGCCTGCGCAGCACGCTTGTCATCCGCGACCACGGCGCCGGGACCGTCGGCCAGGCGCTGGCACTGGTGGTGGCGCGCCTGGTCCTGCGCGCGGTCTCCGTCTACGCCGTGCCTCTGCTCACCGGCCTCCTGGTGGCCGCAGCGGCCCGGTATCTGGCGGGGTGCCTGCCCGTCCGGCTGCCCGCGCCGCTGGACCGGCTGCTGGGGATCCTGGCCGGGGCGGCGGAGGCGGCACTGGTGATCTCCCTGGCCCTGGCGCTCGGTGAAGCCCTGGCCGGGTTATGGCCACGGGAGGAAGTGACCGCCTGGCTGGAGGTCCTGGACCGCTCCCCGTTAGCCGGCCGCCTGACCCGCTGGGCAGACGGGCGGGCCCTGGCTGCGGCCGGGCTCGCGGCGGCCGAGATTCCCTGACATCCACCGGTTCAACCGGTGCAGGACATCCGGGAAGGGCGGATCCCTATGACCTTGCCGAAGAAGTTCTACCTGGGAGACATCGTCCGCATGCGCAAGCCGCACCCCTGCGGTTCGGACCGCTGGGAGGTCCTGCGGGTGGGCATGGACATCCGCATCCGCTGTCTGGGGTGCGGGCACCTGGTCCTGATGCCCCGGCGTAAGTTCGAGCGCTCGGTACGGCAGGTGCTGGGGGGGCCGAACCGGCCGCCGGAGGACTTCCCCGGCGGGTCGGCGGCCGGGGGCACCACCGGTCCCGCGGCCAGCGGCGGCGCCGGTTAGGCCGGCGCGCCTGCGGGAGCGGGCCCGCCACGGTACATCCCGCCACCGCGGCCCGGCGGTGCGCCCGCCCTTTCAGGAGTCCCGGTCGGACATTGCCCGGGAAATATGAAGCGCCCGGCGCACTCCCATCTGCTACGCCCGCCCCCGTTGCGGCCTCCTTCCGCCCGCTTCCTTGCGCGTTGACACCGCCTCCCACCGGCGGTATCGTAAGGCTTGTCGACGGACCTTCCTGCTCCCGTCGGGGCCGCGCCGGCCGCCGGGCCGCGGCCCGCTGGCGGGGGCCATTCGTCCACAGGAAGGAGGTGCAGCCGTGCGCGCTTACGAGATGATGTACATCACCCGCC
>k87-2061739_pt1 | contig 10113 bp, 10 predicted proteins | sample MGYA00084031_6733416 | MGnify analysis MGYA00084031
GCTTTTGCACCGGCTGCTGAACCGGTTTTTGTACCGGCTGTTGCATCGGAAGCTCTACCCATTGCATAGAGTTGGATGGAAATGCCCAGTTCCATTGGTTCCATTGGTTCGATGGTTGGGATTGTTGCGAAGGTTGGGAATTCATGAAATATGGGAGCCATTGCCCTTGATTAACAACATTTTTTACCGGGCATGTGGCAGCAAATGCTGAAGTGGACATCGAAGTAACAGCCAATCCCAAAGCAATAGCGATGATAGACTTGCCGAATGGTTTCATGTTCTCATCGTCTCCTTTTCTTCGCCTACGAGGTTAGTTGTCGGGTTCGGGCTGAGGATACAACCCTTCACAAGCGTGATTCACCCCAATGCAGAGTGGCTAACTCTACAAAAAGAAGTCCCCCGCACTTCCACTTCTTTGGAAGTTTCGGCTTGTTTGTTTGGCTTAACTAGGATAACAAATAGACTTGAGAGAATGGAACCTGTAAATAATGGCAGACCTTGTTGACGCTTGTTCAGAAAAGGAAATACCGCCGTGTATTTGTGGCATGATTTCCATGACAGGCGGCTGGAGGATTCAGCGGACGGGTGCATGTTGTTGATTTTTTCTAAAAAATTTGTCGATATCAAAAAAATTGTATCATTTTATTCCGGGATCGTGATAGAATGAGAATATCGAGTGTTGATTAGAATTTTCAGAAAAGCGTGGTGGTACTTTTGTCATTTGTGGAAAAGAGACTTGAAGAGCTGGGGGTAAGTCTGCCCCCGAACCAACCGCCTTTGGCAACCTACGTATCCTGCGTGCGTTCGGGCTGCCTGGTTTTTACCTCAGGAGCCGGCTGCTTTGTCGATGGGAAACCGCTCTATACGGGCAGGCTGGGCAGGGAGCTTACTGTAGAACAAGGATATGAGGCGGCACAGATTACTGTCCTCAACCTGCTCAGCATGATCAAAGCGGAGATTGGCAATCTTGATAAGATTGAGCGGATTGTGAAAGTACTCGGACTGGTGAGCAGCGCAGACGATTTTTACGACCAGCCCCAGGTTATGAACGGGGCTTCCGATCTGCTGGTGAACGTTTTTGGCGACAGGGGGAAGCATGCCCGCTCTGCCTTGGGCACATCCGTTCTGCCCATGAATCTGCCTGTGGAGATTGAAATGGTCGTAGAAATCAGGGAAGAGGAGAGATAAACGCATGTTCGTTACATTGGAGCAAATCAGGCAAGCCAGGGCCAATCTCGCGGGTGTCATCTTGCCGACACCTATGCAGTATTCGCGCACTTTCAGCGAATGGTCAGGCAATACCATCTACGTAAAATGCGAGAATCTGCAAAAGACAGGGGCGTTCAAAATCCGCGGCGCGTACAACAAGATCGTGAGCCTGACAGACGAGGAAAAAAGACGGGGTGTCGTGGCCTTTTCTGCAGGCAATCACGGCGCAGGCACTGCCTACGCTGCCCAGATCCAAGGGATTGCAGCTACAGTGGTCATGCCGACCAATCCTGTACCGAGCAAGCAAAATGCGATCCTTCATTACGGCGCCAAAGTAGTAGATGGAGGGAGCACCTCCATTACCATGTATGAAAAAGCGCTGGAGCTTCACCAAAGCGAAGGTCTTGTACTGATCCATCCGTTTGAAGACATGCATATTATCGCAGGGCAAGGCACGATCGGCCTGGAGATTTTGGAAGAGCTTCCCGACGTTGACGTGGTCATCGTTCCGGTCAGCGGGGGAGGGTTGATATCGGGCGTGGCGGCTGCTTTGAAGGAGACAAAGCCGGCCGTGCGCGTGATCGGCGTGAATAGCGAGGGGGCCATGGCGATGTATGAATCGCTTCGGCACGGCTGCCCGTTTGAAGTGGAAAAGGTGGATACGATCGCGGATGGATTGATGGCCAAAAAGCCGGGAAAGATCACGTATGCACACACGACAAGATACGTCGACGAGATGGTATTGGTCTCCGAGGAAGAGATTGCAAGGACGGTGGTGAGCCTTGCGGAACGGGCCAAGATGGTAGTAGAGCCGTCCGGTGCGGCCGCTTTGGCAGCAATGATTCACCATCGGACTGCACTCAAGGGAAAAAAGGTAGTCGTGCTGGCTTCAGGCGGCAATGTAAACATGAAGCTGCTCGCTGAGCTGGTCGAAAAGTACACGCAACAAATCCCAGTATAAACAGGGTGGTGCTGACGTGAGGCGAAAAATATACAATGTAAGAATAATCGACGTTGTACATTTGCGGCAGATTGAAAGAGGAACGGTTGTCTTTGACGAATCCGGAATATTGCATGTCTCTGAGGCAGGCAATGCGGAAGTGGCAGACTGGGAGTTCGACGGAACGGGAATGACGCTTTTGCCCGGCTTGATCGACTGCCATGTGCATTTGGGCATGGACGCTTCACCTGATCCCTTCAGGCAAATCAGACTGGATTCCGCAGCGGACACGGCGTTTCGGGCTCATCAGCAAGGAAAACAGTTTCTCGAGGCTGGCATCACGACAGTACGGAATGTGGGTACACGATACAATGTAGATATTTCCTATCGAAATGCGGTTGAGCGAGGCTTTGTCGAGGGGCCGCGCGTCTACGCATCCGGCCAGCCCATCGTCATGACTGGCGGGCACTGCCATCCAATGGCGATTGAGGCTGATGGGGTTGACGAGGTGAGAAAGGCCGCCCGAAGCCAGTTGAAAGCGGGAGCAGATCTCTTGAAGCTGATGGCCACGGGCGGTGTCCTAACAAAAGGAACAGAGCCGGGCTCCCCGCAGCTTTCAGAGGCAGAGCTGCGCTGCGCTTGCGAGGAGGCTTCTCATGCCGGAAAAACAACTGCAGCTCATGCGATTGGTTTGGAAGGAATCAAAAACGCCATTCGTGCAGGCGTTACGACGGTCGAACACGGAACGGTACTCGATGACGAGGCCGTCCAATTGATGATCGAAAACGGAACGTTTCTGGTTCCGACCCTGATTGCTGCGACGCTGATCCTGCGCCAGCCGTCTGAGAGCGGAGTGCCTGAGGAGTTTGTCCGCAAGGCAGAGCCGTTTGTCCAGATCCATCGGGAAAGCTTCCGCAAAGCGCTTCGGCACGGAGTGAAGATTGCTGCAGGCACAGACGCCGGTACCCCTTTTAACATCCCAGGGTATTTGGCGGATGAATTGCAGCTCATGCACGAGGAAGGAATGCCAGCGATTGAGACGATTCGGGCCGCGACGCTGCAGGCAGCTGCATGCATGAAGCTGGAGGACAGAACGGGTTCCATTGAGGCAGGAAAATGGGCAGACCTGCTGCTTGTGGAGGGAAATCCGGTGGAAAACCTGCTTTCTCTCAAGCGAGTAAGGCAGGTGTATAAAGGGGGTAAGCTTTGCGTACACCACCGGTAAACAAGCAGGCCTCGTTGACGATTTGCCCAGGAGACGCAGCCGCATTCTCCCACATAAACACGCTAGGAAATGAGGTTTCACACATGAGTTCATTGCATCCCATTTTGGCCAGTTATATTCCTGTAGTTGAGGGCCTGGCTCGAACGATTGGCGACCACTGTGAAGTCGCCCTGCACGACATGACCAACCCCGAGGCTTCGATCATTGCCATTCACAACAGCCATGTAAGCGGCAGAAGCCCGGGAAGCCCGGTGACCAATCTCGGTCTGAAGCTGCTCCGTCAGGGCGAGCAAGGGCATGACTTCATTCTCAACTACAAGCACGAAGGGATTAAAGACAAAATCATCAAATCCAGCACGATTTTTATCAGGGACGAGCATCAAGCCATTATCGGTTGTATCTGTATCAATCTGGACGTGACCAGCCTTGTGATGGCCGAGTCTATTCTCAAAGGAATGGCTTCTTTTCAGCAGGAGCCAAGTGAAGAAAAAACGGAAGAACGCTTTGCTCCCACTATCTCCGAGTTGATGGACCAAATCATTGAGGAATGCATCCGCAAAATCGGCAAACCCGTCCCCTTTATGCAGAAGGAGGAGAAAATTGCCTTTATCGGTCTGCTCGATGAAATGGGGCTGTTTTTGATCAAAGGCGCTGTGCAGCACGTAGCCGACCTGCTGGATGTTTCCAAGTACACGATCTACAACTACGTGGAGAAAACGGGTAAGCAGCCTTCGTAAATTGAAAGGGAAGGGCGGGGAATATGATGGCGGCACCTGTTACGCAACAGACGAATGCAAGTAAAAAAGGATTCTTTTTGAAATTCCTTGACCGTGTGGAAGTGCTTGGCAATAAATTGCCGGATGTAGTCACACTGTTTCTCGTCATAATCGCCGCCATTTTGATCCTTTCCGCTATCGCTGCCGCACTCGGATGGTCGACGGTGAATCCCACCAATCATGAGCGGATCGCCGCAGTCAACCTGCTTAGCAAAGAGGGGATCGTCCGCATTCTGACCGAGATGGTCAACAACTTCACCTCATTCCCGCCGCTCGGCTTGGTTCTGTCGGTCATGCTTGGCGTCGGATTGGCAGAATCAACCGGCTTGATCGGCGCAGCGATGAGAAGGACTGTACTGGCCTCCCCGCGTTCGTTGATTTTGCCGATTATCGTCCTTGTCAGCATGTTGGGACACGCCGCCGGAGACGCGGCCTTCATCGTTATGCCACCGATCGCTGCGATGATTTTCACCATGCTCGGCCGGCATCCGATCGCAGGGCTTGCTGCCGCATACGCTGCTGTAGCCGGCGGCTTCAGTGCCAATCTGGTTGTTTCCGTATTGGATGTGACGTTGGCAAGCTTTACGCAGACAGGGGCTCAAATGATCGATGCGAGCTATATGTCCAGCCCTGCGATGAACTTCTATTTTATGGTGGCTTCCACTTTGATGCTCGTTCCTTTGACCGTATGGATCACTGTCAGGATTGTGGAGCCAAGGCTGGGAAGCTATACACCACAAGCTCAACAAAATGCTGTGGAAGCACAGGTGACACCGGAGGAAAAACGAGGATTGCGCTGGGCCGGTATTGCTTTGTTCGTCTGCGTGGTCATCCTGTCAGCCGTCACCATACCGAGCGGTTCGCTGCTTCGCGACCCTGATACCGACTCGCTGATTGTCTCTCCATTTATGAAGTCGCTCGTTCCCATTTTGCTCTTTTTGTTCGGGATTCCCGCTGTCGCCTACGGTATTGGAGCCGGTGTGATTCGCTCGGACAGAGATGTGGCCGAACATTTGGGAAAGACGATGTCCGGAATGGGCTATTACATCGTTCTGGCATTTGTCGCCTCGCAAATGATCGCGTATTTCAACTGGAGCAATCTCGGTCCGATTATTGCGATCGAGGGAGCTGCTTTTCTGCAAAACATCGGCTTGACAGGCCTTCCGCTGCTGATCCTGTTTATTCTGTTCGTCGCTCTTATCAATCTCCTCATTGCAAGCGCGACAGCGAAATGGGCAATTCTCGCGCCGGTCTTTGTCCCCATGTTTCTGCTGCTGGGGTACAGTCCCGCTTTCACCCAGGCTGCCTACCGCATCGGTGATTCGATCACCAATCCGATCACACCTATGCTGCCGTATTTTGCGATCTTGCTTACTTTTGCCAACAAATATCAGAAAAATCTGCAAATGGGAACCTTGATCTCAATCCTTCTGCCGTATTCGTTATTCTTCGGGATTTTTTGGCTGCTCCTGTTTGCGCTATGGTACCTGTTAGGCATGCCGCTTGGTCCGGGCCACTTTATCAAGGGATAAGAGTTTGGGAGGAAAGGTCCTCTCTGAGCAAGATGCCTCCGAACCAAACAGATTGGCAGCCGCCGTCAAGAAAAACAACCAGCGAGACAGTCTAGTCCGCTGGTTGCTTTGGTTCGTTTCCGCCATTCTCGTGATATTGTTTCCAGGCAGTCAGCCCGCCTTCGAGCGAGGTGGCATCGTAGCCTTTTTCGCGCAAGAGCTCAGCCGCTTTTCGCGCCTTGTTTCCGCTCGTACAGATCGTGATGATCTGTCTATCCGTTGGCAGTTCTTTCATTCTTTCCTGAATGTCTTCGTCCGGTTCGACCATCTTCAGATACGGGAGGTTCTCCGTCGGCACGCCGTAATCGTTCAAGCTTTCTGCACGATATTTGTCTTCATCACGCACATCGAGCAAGTATAGCCTCTCTTTGTTTGCAAGGCGGACAAGCAAGTCGCGGACCAGGATTTTTTGTTCCATGCATCAATCTCCTGTTCTTTGTTTGAAGTCTTTTGGCAAATCCTTCAGGCCATTCCATTTTACCATGCGGACGGCTTTATTTGTGACTTAACCCATAATGGGGGTGCATGAACATATCGTGTCTATTAGGTTGGAAGCAAAAATTCGTTTGTTTACAGTGGAAAGGGTTTAGATAGAACATGACTATATAGCTCACTGGCACAGAAGCGGAATGATCCAAAAGAAATCATGAATGTTTCGGGAATGATCTGCCGTAGGTATGAAAGGGAAACGGAAAAACAGGGGAATCCTGAAGTTGCTGCTGACGTGCCTCCATCCTACAATCGCCAAAGGCATTGAAGACTGTTTTCCAGACAGCAGGAAACAAGCGTGAGCTATGTAGTGCATGCCAAGCAAGTGGCGAAAGAAGCGGGTACGATGATCAAAAACAGGCGCGAATCCCGATTTACGATAGAAGAAAAAGGCAATGCCTTCGATGTGGTCACAGAGCTTGACAAAGCATCAGAAAGCCTCATTCGCAAACGGATTTTGGAAGCGTACCCTGACCATGCATTTTTAGGGGAAGAAGAGTCCTTTGCAAACCACCATACTTTTGTAAAATCGCTAGCAAAGGCAGACGAGACTCCTTTTCTTTGGATCGTCGACCCGATTGACGGAACCAGCAACTATGTGCAAAGAATTCCGGGCTTCACCGTTTCCATCGCCCTGGCCAGCAAAGGAGAAGTGATTGTCGGCGTCGTTTACGACCCGAGCCAGGATGAATTGTTCTGGGCGGAAAAAGGAAAGGGAGCGTTTGTCAACGGGAAAGAGCTGAAGGTCGCCGGCACCGAGGATGTAGCCAGAAGCGTGATTGCGACGGGCTTTCCCTCAACACCGCTGATGCGTGAAGCGGTGTTGAAGGGGATAGGAGAGCTGGGACCGCGCTGCCAAACAATGAGGGTGCTGGGGTCCGCCGCTCTCCATCTCGCTTATGTCGCAGCGGGGCGCTTGACCGCTTTCTGGGAATATGGATTGAATGCTTGGGATGTGGCGGCAGGAACACTGCTGATCACGGAGGCAGGGGGACAGGTAACCGACATGGCAGGAAATTCCTACAAGGTCAGCACGCCTCATGTTGTAGGAAGCAATGGCCAGATTCACCGAGAGCTGTTGACGCATTTGCATCCGATAAGGTTGGATGTGTAGCAGAACAGATTGATCAAAGAGATGAGACCAGAGTTTGTTTCAAAGGAGAGCCGGAATCCTTGCGATTTGCTTTTTCATTCCAATTCAGTTACTATGAAGAGACTTGAATGAGCCTCTTTTGAATTTCTGATTCACACTGGCGCGGTCTACGGAGCCGCAAGGATGGAAGAGAGGTAGGGCTTTCGTCGTTTTGGATGTTTGAACAATAGACGAAACCTTTTTGGACCAAATATAGTAATGAAGGCTGTAATTCACCTTTTGGATAATTATTTCTTCATTGCTTTGTGTGCGTGTGATTTTCATGTACATGAAGGAGCTTGGATTGGCATATACTACTGTTGGAGGTTGGTTACAACAATGCAAACGATTGGAACAGTAAAATGGTTTAATGCAGAAAAAGGTTTCGGGTTTATTCAAGTAGAAGGCGGGGAAGACGTTTTCGTACATTACAGTGCGATCCAGGGAGAGGGCTTCAAATCCCTGGATGAAGGCCAGCGTGTCCAGTTCACTATTACCCAAGGGAATCGCGGACCTCAAGCTGAAAATGTAGTGAAAATATAAAAGCCCCACCCAAAAAAGCAACTGTCTTTGAGGCAGTTGCTTTTTTGCGTCTTTTTTCGTTCTTTGGTTCCTCTGCATCCAGGGCAAGAACTGTAGCTGTTTAGTCGGATGTGATGACGATGGTGAGAGGAATCTGAAAATAATTCCGAAAAAACGGAACAATTGGATACACGTTATGGTAAAATTCTCTTCCACAATGTTTGAAGAGGGGGTACTGGCACTGAGATGAACGATATTCTGCAAGCCTTTCGGGAGAACATTCCCGCACTCGCTCATGCGAGTGACATCCGCCGAATTGCCGAAGGGTTTTCACCTGATCAAAAATACGTGGTCAGCTATGACGACGGAACCAAATTGCTGTTGAGAACGGCCGACTTGAAGCAGTACGAGCGAAAATACGCGGAATACGGGATCATGGAAGCGATCCAAATGTACGGAGCGAAAAGCCCCCAGCCTATAGACATCGGCAGGCTTGAGCAATCAGAGTTGTGCTACTACTTGCTCAGCTATATCGACGGAGAAGATGCAAGAGGTGCCATTCCCGATTGCCCACCGGAGAAGCAATACCGGATCGGCTGGGACGCCGGGCAGGACCTTGCCAAATTGCATCAGCATCCCGCCCCCCATTCGATTTCCTCTTGGTATGAACGAGCGACGAGAAAGCACCATAACTATGTGAAGGCGTATAAGACCTGTGGAGTGAAAATGGAAAACGACGCCCGGATAATCCGCTTTATTGATGAACACCAGAAGCTCCTGAAAGCCCGGCCCAACAAGTTTCAACACGACGATTTTCATGTTGGCAACATGATTGTCCATGAAAAGCGGTATGCCGGAGTAATTGACTTCAACCGTTTCGATTGGGGCGATCCGATTCACGACTTCTATAAATTGGCACTCTTTAGCAAGGAATGCAGCATTCCCTTTTCGGTCGGACAAATAGAGGGGTATTTTTATGAAAGGGGAATACCGGCTGACTTTTGGACACTGTATGCAGTCTATGCCGCCATGTCAATCTTTTCCGCGATAGTCTGGACGGTCCGCGTAACCCCCGAAAAAGTAGACGAAATGGTCGAACGACTGCATAGCCTGTGCGAGGATCATCGCTATTTCGAGACCTGCAAGCCTGATTGGTTTAAGGAATAATCTCGTCTTGGCTGGATTTGGTTTGGGGTTCGGCATTGAAAAAATGTTTAGGTCCATGTTTCAACTCTCCCAAAAAGAGGTAAAGCTTACTATAGGATAAAAAGGACGTATAAGTTTCACGGTTTATGCCGAAAATTTACCTTGTCTATGTTATAGTAAAATGGGGGAAAGGAAAGAACGCCTTTTCCTTACAAGAGGATTGATCATGTGGAGACTAACGTACAAAGAGACCTGAGCAGTTATATCGGACGGGTTCTACGCGATCACTTTGGAAAAGGCCCCGAATCTGTCTTTGTCACCTTGGGACATACCTTTATTACCTGCTATTTGCGGAATTTCCTCTCGCCAATGGAGCGCGTCCTGCTCGAACAGGACCAGATCGTCACCATTCTGCAGACGAGAGATTTGCTTATGAAAAATTTGCTTCCGGAGATCACGGCGTACTTGAAAATAGCCACGGGCGTGGAGATTCGGGAAGTTTATTACGATTGGGGCTTACATAACAGGTCGGGTATCATTGTCGCGCTTACTTCGGAGCCGCTGCCGCACGCAGGCGAAATTGCGGAAGCGTTTACGGGTAAGGAGCAGTTGCATGAGGAAATCGAAAAGATAAGCATTCAAGTGGAAAAAATCCCGGAAGAGATGTTCTCATACAAACTGAATACGAGGACCATCCTCGTAGTCCGCAACGGTATTTTGGTGGCCATTGAAAAAGAGTTCATCCGGCTCGGCTTTTCGGAATCGCTGCGGATCGCCAAAAGGCAATTGGAAAAAGGTATGCTTCACAATGATCTCCATTTTGAGTCGATACTTGGGACCAAGGTTGTCGATTTATTTGTAGACTGGGATTTCGGAAGAGATAAAAGTGTCATCGTATTTATCGTCAATCCAACCTCATAATTCGGTGGAAATGAACTAGACATGACAAATGAGCTAGACATGAGCCGGAATGGCAGCTGCCCAGGCTGACTGTTCCGGCTCTTTTTTTAATTGAAAACTACCCTTTTAAAAGGAATGAAACGATGGAAAGCGTAGTTCAGCAAACAGAGATCAGCAGCTATATTGGGAAAATCCTTCGGGAC
>k87-1026176_pt1 | contig 10112 bp, 13 predicted proteins | sample MGYA00084031_6733416 | MGnify analysis MGYA00084031
GCTTTATATATGATGATGCGAGATCGCGATTACTCCTTGAAAATGGAAAGGTTGATTTTGCGGCGAATAAAGATGAGTGGAAACAAGGGCTAGCTTATATTAAATCCTTATATGATGAAGGGTTAATTGACAAGGGTGCATTCTCTCAAAATACGGAGGCGTTACAAAAAACAGGAAATAATGCAGATGCTCAAATTTTAGGAGCAGCTACTTCCATGCATCCGTCTATTTTTGTAACAGAGTCGGAATATCAAAAAGACTATGATGCAATTGCTCCACTTAATGGACCAAACTCTGCTTATGCAACATATAATTTTCCAAGCAGTCCAGGGGGGACATTTGTTTTAACGAGTAATGCAAGTGAAGAGGCACAGATCGCTGCCATTAAGCTTGTTGACTATATGTTTACTCAAGAAGGACAAATTCGAAGCCATTTCGGGGAAGAAGATGTAAGCTGGCGAAAGCCTCAAGAAGGTGATGTAGCCATTGAGGAAGGAGCAGAACCAATTTTAGCACAAATTCCTTCTAAGGAAGGGGAAGAACCTAGAAATGATAATTGGGGATCAATGGCACAATATTATCAGCCGAGGGATTTCAGGGATGGATGGATACAATCGACTGACATTTATTCATCAGCAGGATATGAGCGCAGATTACAGGAAGCTACACATTTATATGAAGGAAAAGAGCCTTCTGAGGTTTTCCCTCATTGGGCAATTTGGATTGACCCTGCAGTTGCAGATGAAGCAGCAATGATTCGGACGAACATCGAGGATTATATCGAGCAGAATTCGCTCCAATTTATTACTGGTTCAAAAGATTTAGAAACAGAATGGGATGCTTATGTCGAAGGTTTTGAACAATTAAATTTAAAACGCTATCTTGAAATTATGCAAGAGTCATATGATAACTCTAATTTATAAGGCTGTGAAATGCTAGGTCATCAATTGAATGAAATACCGATGGTTTCTATCCAAGGAGCAAAAGAACGAGGGGAAGAATACTTACCCCCGAGAGACGAGAAAAGATATACTGAGCACAAAACAAATAATTATTTAATGTAGCACGTTGGTAAGTCGTATACCCTAATAGGGCACGTGTGGCTTGATGAGGGGGTGACCACGTAAGTGGTCACCCTACTCTATTTGTTACACTAAAGATGCAGAATGGTTGAATATGATTTTGTGAAAAGTAGAAAGAAATTATGACAAAAAAGTTGCAGTTTCAATTACTGGACTTGGGTGTATTTCATTCTAATTCCTCGAAGCATTTTTGTTTCCCCTTGTGGAGTTATTAATACTTGGTAACGATAATAACTAGAGCATAACATATGGCAGTGAAGAAGACGTGTTTTGAAATGAAATTCACAATCTGAACTGTTTTAATTTTTGTATTAAAGATTTTATTGATTAGTTATTATGTACAGCCAAAACCTACTAAAAGTAAAGTGGAATATCCTAATGGTTCCAATAAAGAATGATCCCGATATTAGGCTAAAATTATTAATCACTTTATTTAGTAATCCACCTTCTGTCCACCTTTCTAACATATTTTCAATAACCACAATTAATGAGGCAAAAATTTCTACTGGTGTATATTTCTTAAACTCATTTTTTCGGATGAAAAAAACCGTTAACCAGGGCTTACTCCTTATGTTATTTTATTTTGCTTAATATACATTTTAGATTTAAAAAAAGAAATTGAGACATATTAAGGGTGAGAAGATGAGGTGCCATCTGAGTCATAAAGGCATTTGAAGAGCGTTGTAGAGCAGCAATGGCTCGGTTTAATCTCCCAGTTGAAAGGGTACTTGGTCATAATGAATTCAGTGGAGCTTCTACTGCTTGCCCTGGTATCAATATGAACATGGTTCGTAATCGATTAAAAGGCAAAACAACTACTGTCCAAGCACCAAAAACTGAAGTGAAAACAGAAGTAGTTACGCATCCATCTAAAACTAATCCAACTAGTACTGGTAATAGCTTCATTAAGAAGTTTCAGGATTGGTTGAACAAAACATATAAGTGTAATTTAGTTGTTGATGGTATATACGGACCTAAAACAAAAAAGGTAGCACTTATGGCTTTACAAACTGAACTAAATAAACAATTTGGTGCAGGTCTTAAAGTTGATGGTATTTGGGGGCCTAAAACAAAAGCTGCTATTCGTACTGTATCGAGGGGAGCAAAGGGTAATATAACAAGAATCATTCAAGGTATGCTTTATTGTTTAGGATTTGACCCTAAAGGCTTCGATGGAATTTTTGGAAATGGTTCATATAATGCAGTAATAGCATTCCAGAAGAAGAATAAGTTAGCACAAGACGGTATTGTTGGTAGAAATACTTTCGAAAAAATGTTTAATTAAGGTTAATACAGGATTCCTATTTAATCTTCAAAAATTAAGCCCTCACGTGGATAAGTGAAGGCTATTTCTTTCTGAAGTATTGATTTAATAACTTTCTGCCATAAATCTTAAGGAGAGCATCCCGATACCTGGAAAAGTTATGATACCCACGTACATAATAATCAGATTACTAGACCTTGGATCCCTCTAGAAGAATTAGATTCCATCATGCTACTATTAAATATTAATATGCATATAAAAGAATATATTCAGAACGAAAGGTATGATACTTGACTAAAAAGTAAACACAGATTGTTATAATAAATATATCAATTATAATGGGGTGTCTAAAATACTGAAATGTACAGGAAAGCGTTATGATGAATCGTATAAACAAGAAAGGGTAAAGTATATTCTTGAAAATCAATAGCCTGTCGCACAGGTGGCTAGGGGAATCGAAGTAAATGAAAATACTCTATAGTTGGGTGAAGAAATACAGCCAGCTACCTGATTTCAAAACAGTACAAATATTTCCTAATCTAGAAACTGAGTTAAGAGCCATGCAAAAATATATTCGTGATTTTCGGGAGGAGAATGAAAAAAAGGGATTCACTACTATGCGAAAGACCCTCGGTACTAAACGTCAAAAACCTGAAAATGGTCTTAATCATCATTCATACATAGGTGTTCAATATGCCTCCTACGAATCTCAATGAATATAAAAAAATACAATATGAACGGGAGTATGAGCCGTAAAGGAAGCTGTTATGACAACGCTTGTATTGAGTCCTTTTACGGTGTTCTTAAACATGAGCTTGTATATCAAACCAATTTAAAACAAGAATAGCAACGAAGAAATCGCTAATTCGAATACAATGAGTTCTTCTACAATACTAGACGAATCCATTCAACGTTGGGTCATTATACTCCCAATGATTATGAACGAATGTATAGGAATAATGAGGTTTGATTTTACCTTCATAAAAAAGTTTAGATGGCACTATATTTAAACATTTTTATGGCGGACACTAAACGTAAAGCGCAGTAGCAATATCAGTGTCTATTTACTTGACGTAGTATCAATATGAAAAATAACTTTTTATTTGACAGGCAAAGCACTATAATTACAAATCCGGATGAATTTGCAAAAATAAAAGAGTTAGAAGTTTGTATAGTGTAGTATAATACTAGGTTCCGTATTGGTTCAATATTCCTATAATTTTATAAATTTATACGAAATTGTTCGAATGTGGATTAATTATAGATATTACTCCATCATATTTTGAAACAGGAATTGCGATTCTACAAAAAAAGGATAGGGCTATGGTGGAACAAGACCACTTATAATATAATGTTTTAGGTCTTTGTAATTAAATTACAAATATTCTAAATATTCACTTATAAATTTGTGGTATTATATGAAAGGGACGATCAAAAGCTTGGCGTTAGCAATTAAGTATGTTCTAAATATATAAGTACTACCTCATGTCAATGTCAGAAAAAATATTATAGGAGGTAACATATGTTTAAGTTTAAAAAGAATTTCTTAGTTGGATTAACGGCAGCTTTAATGAGTATTAGCCTGTTTACAGCAACCGCCTCTGCAGCTAGCACAGACTACTGGCAAAATTGGACTGATGGGGGCGGAAATGTAAACGCTGTCAATGGGCCTGGAGGGAATTACAGCGTTAATTGGTCTAATACCGGAAATTTCGTTGTTGGTAAAGGTTGGACTACAGGTTCGCCATCTAGGACAATAAACTATAATGCCGGAGTTTGGGCGCCGAATGGCAATGGATATTTGACTTTATATGGTTGGACGAGATCACCTCTCATAGAATATTATGTAGTGGATTCATGGGGTACTTATAGACCTACTGGAACATATAAAGGTACTGTAAACAGTGATGGGGGTACATATGACATATATACAACCACACGTTATAACGCACCTTCCATTGATGGAACACAAACTTTTACGCAGTACTGGAGTGTTCGCCAGTCGAAGAGACCAACTGGAATCAACGCTACAATCACTTTCAGCAATCATGTTAATGCATGGAAGAGTCATGGAATGAATCTTGGTAGTAATTGGTCTTACCAAGTCTTAGCAACAGAAGGATATCAAAGTAGTGGAAGTTCTAACGTAACAGTGTGGTAACAGATCATTTTTAATCAGGGGTAGCTAACGAGCTGCTGATCGTTCCTTCAGAAAATTTATAATTGTTGTTATTGTGAGTTACTAAAAGGCAACGGTCTTTTAGGAGGAATCCCTATATATGCCACGGATATGGTAAATGATTATTAATATCGTTAATTATGGGTTAAAAGGCGTTTCCCAATAAGCGAATGGCTTCGGCATTGCTGGAGGTAGAGTATTCTCCATCAGGTTTTATAACTTTCCCTATATGTTTAAAGGAGTAGTATTTAAATGAGAATGCTATCAATTTTTTGTTTAATAGCAATATTATTTATAGTCAGCGCTTGTTCACAACAGACACCTTCACATAATCCTTCTCCATCAAACTTAAGTCTTAAGCAAAATAAAACTATCTCGGTAGTTGAACCAGATTCTGATAACTTTATACTAGTTAAAGGTGGCACTATTAAGAATAAAAAGTCTAACTTTTATGGAAACGGCGAAAAAATATCGAGCTTTTATATTGGGAAGAATGAGGTAACTCAAAAAGAGTGGACAGAAGTAATGGGAAGTAACCCCTCACAATTCAAAAGCGACAAATTGCCAGTAGAAATGGTAAGTTGGTATGACGCTATTGAATACTGTAATAAACGCAGTATCCAGGAGGGTTTAAAACCCTATTACAATATAATCAAGAATAAGAAAGACTCTAATAATAAAAGTGAGTACGATAATTTAAAATGGACAGTAACGATCAATTCGGGTTCTAAGGGATACCGATTGCCGACAGAAATAGAGTGGGAATATGCTGCAAGTGGAGGACAGATGAGCAAGAATTACACATATAGCGGTAGCAATAATGTAAATGAAGTAGCATGGTATTGGAGGAACTCTGGTGATAAGTACTTATCAGGTAATTGGAACTGGCCTGCAATAGAAAATAACCATGGTAAAACAAAAACTGCGGGTCTAAAAAATCCCAATGAGTTAGGACTTTACGATATGTCTGGTAATGTAAGGGAATGGTGCTGGAATTGGTACGGAGATTCACAAAGTGGTTCATGGCGGGTTACTAAAGGAGGAGGTTGGATTGGCGGAGAGAGCAGCGTCCAGATAGATTTTTCAGGAAAGTTTGATCCAAATGGAATTGGCCCAGACCAAGGTTTTCGTGTAGTTCGAAGTAAATAAAGATATCATGAGTATTGAAAGGAATACTCAAACCATTTTTGTAAATAGTATATAAATCTTGAACAGAGGATGCTCCAATAATTATTTGGGACTCCTACTTTTTTTACACAAAACTTTTTTTCGCGTAAAATATCAATAATTCAAACGGGAGATATGAATAAAAAACGATCATCTATGAGAGATAGAAGCTCGGTGGTAATAATAGAAAATGAGAAGGTTGTATTAATTCAAAGAAATAGGGATGGTTCTATTTATTATGTTTTCCCTGGTGGTGGAATAGAGAATGGTGAAACACCAGAAGCTGGAGCCAAAAGAGAAGCATTAGAGGAATTAGGGGTTGAAGTAAAAATTAATGAGTGCATTTCAGAAGTTGAATTCAACGGGACTCAATACTTTTTTCTGTCTGAAATTATTTCTGGAGCTTTAGGAACTGGACAAGGTGAGGAATACATAGATAAAAATAAAGATAGAGGAACGTACTTGCCAATGTGGATAGATATAATAAGTTTATCCTCTATTGATGTATGACCGACCGAAGTTGCTATAAAGATTCAATCCCTATTAAATTGACAAACCTCAAAAAACAAGGGAACTCATAGAGAATATGGGGTTCCCTTTTAATATTAGAAAAATCAACAGTATTCTTTAACATAGCTTTTTTAATAGATGAGTATATTTACATATATTGAGCAAACTACTTTAGGTGGTAACTTCAATCCATTAGCCTTTCACCCTTATTTCCAATATATTCGAATGAGTATATATGTGTTTTTGTTAAATCAATGACTTCTTTGGTAAATTCCTCTAGGGATTCTTTAAAATCATTACGAATCCAATTTTGAAGAAGCCCATAAAATCCATAAGCTGTATAGCGTTTAAAATATTCCATATTAACTGTTATATTGTTTATTGTTTCGAAAATAAATTGTTCCTTATAGATTTTTAATATTGTTTGAGGAAACTGTATATGTAATTCTGGTAATGTATCATTATATTTAATCAGTTCAAAAGATTAATCTAACTCTTTCACTTGCACTTGAATATGCAGAACAAAATATTCGTATAAACGCATTATGCCCAGGCTTCATTGATACACCAATTATACCAGAAGAGGACAAGTCAGCTTTAGCTGCGCTCACACCATTATAACGATTAGGTAAAGCAGAAGAAATGGCAAAAGCAGTATTATTCATGGCCTCTGATGATTCTTCATATGTATAAAACTGAAGCATGTAAGCAATTCGAAGCTAAAGGGGTAGTGTCAGGAATATGCGTATTTACAACGCTAAGTCTATTTTCCTGATACTACCCCTTTTAATTCTGTTTCTATAAGTTAGTGTAATTTCTGCTCTTTAAATACACATTAAAAAACTCGGTTAATAATGATTAAGTGTGGTAAGTTAATATTGTCTTAAAGCATAAAAAGAAACTTTTTCTACTAAGTGGCTGATTTATCTTCAGTTTCCTTTTCCAATACGTTCTCAATATAATCTTTGCCCCATTCATACATAGCATCTAAAATCGGTATTAGACTTTTTCCATACTTAGTCAATGAATATTCAACTTTAGGTGGAACTACAGGATAAACTTCTCGATGGATTATTAAATGAGCTTCAAGTTCGCGTAATTGATTAACAAGCATTCTTTGGGTAATACCCGGCATAAGGGATTTTAATTCACCAAATCGTTTAGTTCCTTCTTTGCCTAGATGCCATAAAATTAACATTTTCCATTTACCGCCAATCACTGAAAGTGTCAATTCCTTTTCACAGTTAAATGTTTTCTCCCCTAAATTTGGCACTTGATTCACCTCCCCCTTATTTTAGCCAATAGTATACTTTTTAGCACTATATGCGATAAAAGTGCGTACTTTTAATTCAATAACATACTCAGTATACTAAGGAACGTGCTAGCGAGTAAATAGCTTTTCAAAGCATCTTAGTACAATATAAAATTATAAGGAGAGAAAAAAATGAAATTACAATTAGCATTAGATCTCGTCGATATTCAGGGAGCTATTGAATTAGTAAAAGAGGTAGAAGAGCATATTGATGTTGTAGAAATTGGTACACCTGTGGTGATCAATGAAGGTCTTAGAGCAGTGAAAGAAGTAAAAGCTGCATTTCCTAACTTAACCGTATTAGCAGACTTGAAAATTATGGATGCAGCCGGATATGAAGTAAGCCAAGCATCTGCTGCAGGTGCTGACATCATTACGATTCTCGGCACTGCAGAAGACGAGTCAATTAAAGGTGCAGTAGAAGAAGCTAAAAAACAAGGTAAACAAATCCTTGCTGATATGATCGCTGTGAAGAATATTGCAGCCCGTGCAAAAGAACTAGATGAACTTGGTGTTGATTATATCTGCGTCCACACAGGTTACGATCTTCAAGCTGTTGGAAAGAATTCTTTCGAAGACCTTTCAACCATCAAAAGCGTTGTTAAAAATGCGCAAACTGCCATTGCAGGTGGAATCAAATTAGAAACACTTCCTGAAGTAATTAAACAACACCCAGATTTAGTTATCGTAGGTGGGGGAATTACGAATAAAGAAGATAAAAAAGCTACAGCACGCAAAATGCAGAAATTAATTAAACAAGGTTAATTCAACTATGAAGACTACTCAATATTTAGCCGAGGTCGTTCACGAATTAAGTAAAACGGTCCACTTAATTCATGATTCAGAAGCAGAAAAGTTAATAAACCAGATTTTAGAATCCAAGAAAATCTTTGTTGCAGGTGCAGGTAGATCTGGATTGATGGGTAAATCTTTTGTAATGCGAATGATGCACATGGGGATTGATGCCTATGTAGTTGGGGAAACAGTTACTGCAAATTTAGAAAAGGACGATTTATTAATCGTTGGTTCAGGATCAGGAGAAACCAAAACCTTAGTTGCCATTGCTGAAAAAGCTAAAAGCTTAGGAGGTACAGTCGCAGCTATAACCATTTCTCCTGAATCAACCATTGGAGAGTTAGCAGATATTATTGTTAAATTACCGGGAGCAACAAAAGATCATTCTGAAGGTGATTATAGGACCATTCAACCAATGGGATCTCTATTTGAGCAAACGATGTTGTTATTTTATGATGCCTTAATCTTACGTTTTATGGAGAAAAAAAACTTAGACTCTAATAAAATGTATGGTAAACATGCTAATCTCGAATAGAGTAAAATATACAAAAAGGCCACATTTTTTATTTTGTGGCTTTTCTGTATATTACGATTTATTTTCTAATGTAAAAGATAAAAAAATCCATTATTCCATTAAAAAGCCTATATTTTGGTAGCTTCCTATATAATGAAGCTCTTGAGATATTGGTAATATCACAATTCCTTCCTTATACAACTTTATTGTATAATGGTTATTTTTTCCAGAAAAGTCCATTAACGCTTTGTGACAGGGTTGATCCTCTAATCCGCATGGTTTTTCCCATTAAAAGTAAATTAGAGTGATGAACAGCAAGCACGCTTTTATTATCAGTACTCACCTTATCACCTAAGAGGGGTATGTATTTTACTAAATACAGTTTCCTCCCCTACATTATTTTGAAGCGTCCCCAAAAAGTTAGACACACTATTTATTTAAGTAACTATTAAAGTTTGAATTTGGTAAGGTTTAATTGAGAGTTGGATAATTATGTTATTATAATAAGTGATATTGGGGGGATATAAATGAAGTTTTTCATAAATTTTTTGCCTTTGCTTTTAGTGATTATAGGTGTTCTAAATTATATGTATTTTGCTAAAGACATTGTTTCAACTGTTGTACTTTTATCCCTTGGTGTTATAGTTTCGATATTTAATCTAATTAAAAAAGAAATATACGATTGCTTTATTAAGTATTGCGATTGTTGTTGGTTTGGTAGGGTTATTTTCGTACCTAGTTAATTCTGGCATGTAAAATTTCCTATCTTAAATTAACGGGTGCGTTATTGCTATATATGGTGATTTTTTTTTATTTAACTAACGGGGCAGCTTAGTGAATGAAAGAACTAATCGGAATTATTTGCTACATAATTATTGTGAAATAAATTAGTTTTTTGATTGGGAACTATATTTTATTGAGGATTACAAAGTACTCCCCAGTTATTCAAAATAAAAATTATATTAGAGGTTTTAGGTGGAAGAAATGATGAGGGAAATTATATAATCAAACATTATAACAGTAGAGGTTGAAGCAGTAATTTAATTTATTCTCACTGAATTCTTCACTGATTTATCGTACCGAGGGTATCCTACCTGTGTACGATTTTTTGATGTTTAAAGGTGAAATGTAAGTGATGTGAGAAGCTTTAAACTTTGCAAAAAGCCCAGAGCTTTGCGTATTTCCTATGCAAAGCTCTGGGCTTTATTGTGAAAAAGAAAACCCTAGGCTAGGCCTAGGGTTCCAAAAAGCTTTCAGCGTGGTATTAAAAAAACTCTTCCGTGGTGCTA
>k87-629105_pt1 | contig 10111 bp, 7 predicted proteins | sample MGYA00084031_6733416 | MGnify analysis MGYA00084031
ATGAAATATGTTTTCAATAACTCATGTCTATGTTTTAATAGGAAGATTTATTTAATATATATTCATATAGTTTTTTATTTTGTGGCAGTTCTTTTGCATGCTTTCCGCGGCCACAGCCTTTAGTATTCAACTCATGTTGAACTATTCGACTAGGTGTCGACGTTTCCATACAATATTGTCACTACTTGAACATAAAATATTTCATCTACATTAACTATTAAAAATAGGCAACATGGTGCGCCATTTTATTGTTAACTGTAGATGATTTTTTAAATTACCTTATTGTATATGTGAATATTATTAGTGATTTAGTATTAATAATGTAACTTTTTTATCAGATATTCAAACTGTAACTTTTTTTATAAGTTTGATTAGGATATAATGAAAGATGTTGTAAAAGCGACTGAGATTAGAATAGGAGGTACAGACATGAAACGTCCGTACTATATTGGTATTTCTTTATTCATAACAATCGTTATATTAATATTAGATCAAATCACAAAATTTATTGTTGCTAGTTCAATGAAGGTTGGAGAAACATTTGAAGTTATTCCCAACTTTTTAAATATAACTTCTCACAGAAATGATGGTGCCGCTTGGGGTATTATGAGCGGGAAAATGGGCTTTTTCTATATTATTACAGTTATTATACTCGTAGTGCTCATTGTATTTTATATTAAAGAAGCAAAACACAGTTTGTTAATGCAAATCGCTATTAGTTTATTATTTGCAGGTGCTTTAGGTAACTTTATTGATCGCGTATTACACGGTGAAGTTGTTGACTTTATTGACACATATATATTTGGTTATAACTTTCCAATATTTAATGTAGCTGACTCTAGTTTGACGATAGGCGTTTTGTTAATTATTATCGCTTTGTTAACAGATATGAAGAACGAAGAATAGGAGAGATTTTGCATGACAATACATGAGTATAAGATAGAAAATAAAGATGACGCAGGCCAGCGTATCGACAAAGTATTACCTGAATTCAATTCAGATTGGTCACGTACACAGATTCAAGATTGGATAAAATTATCACTTGTAAAAGTAAATGATAAGCTAATTAAACCAAATTATAAGACGAAGTTAAACGACCATATTGTAGTAACTGAAAAAGAAATTGTAGAAGCAGACATCAATCCAGAAAATTTAAACTTAGATATATATTATGAAGACGATGATGTAGCAATCGTTTATAAACCTAAAGGTATTGTGGTGCATCCTTCAGCTGGGCATTCAACAGGGACACTTGTAAATGGTTTAATGTATCAAATGAAAAATTTATCTGGCATTAATGGTGAAGTACGTCCAGGTATTGTACATCGTATTGATAAAGATACATCTGGTCTATTAATGGTAGCCAAAAATGATATTGCACATCGTAGTTTAGTGAATCAATTAGTTAAGAAAACTGTGACACGTAAATACGTAGCGCTTGTTCATGGGAATATACCGCATGATTACGGTACGATAGAGGCACCAATTGGTAGAAATAAAAATGATCGTCAATCAATGGCCGTTGTTGATGATGGTAAAGAAGCAGTTACACATTTTAATGTATTAGAGCATTTTAATAATTATACTTTAGTAGAATGTGAATTAGAAACAGGGCGTACACACCAAATACGTGTACATATGAAGTATATTGGATTCCCGCTTGTAGGCGATCCGAAATATGGACCGAAGAAAACCTTGAATATTGGCGGGCAAGCGCTACATGCCGGTATCATTGGTTTTGAACACCCAGTGACGCAAGAATATATTGAAAAGTCTACACCACTTCCTGAGGATTTTGAACAATTATTAGCAGATATTCGTAAAAGTGACAGCTAACTAATAAAAGTAAATTTGAAATATAAAGTTTTGAAGGCTTAAATTTAATAAATAAGAACGAGCTACTAGAATTCTATATTAGAACCTAGTAGCTTTTTTATGAGGTTGGGACAAAATACATGTCCCGCTCCCAATCTATCATATGAGTGACGTGAAATAGCGTCAAATGATTATTTTGAATTTTATTTGACCGCTTGCAAGTGAATTATATTCATGGTAATATAGTGACAGTTTAATAGAGCGCCATATCGTCTTTAAATGAAAGTCCAGAGAGGCTTCGAAGACATGGATTTAATATAAGGTACATAAACATATTGTATGTTTGTGAAGACAAATGAACACTGTTGTAGCTGAAGTTTATCGCGCAATGGGAAACATAGTGGTTAACTCCCTGTGAAGAGAAAGCATCTAAGTTAAGTGAAGATAAATCTCTTGTTTGTTTATGATACTTTATAACTAAACCTCATGTCTAAAAAGACATGAGGTTTTCTTTATATTAAATAAGATAAATATTTATCAAATTAAGGAAGGTGCCTAAAATGTCAGAACGAGTTATTATGGATGAAGCAGCGATTCAAAGAACGGTGACACGTATTGCACATGAAATTTTAGAATATAACAAAGGTACTGATAATTTAATATTGTTAGGTATTAAAACGCGCGGTGCATTTTTAGCACGACGTATTCAACAAAAAATTGAGCGCATAGAAGAGAAACTTGTGCCAACTGGAACAATTGATATCACTCAATTTAGAGATGATTTAGAACAGACAATAAACGAAGCTGAAGAAAGCGCATATGAAATTGATGTTAATATTACAAATCAAGTCGTAATTATCATTGATGATGTTTTATATACAGGACGAACAGTCAGGGCCTCCTTAGACGCAGTGTTACAGTACGCTAGACCTAAGAAAATAGGTTTAGCTACACTAGTAGATCGAGGACATCGAGAATTACCGATACGTGCAGACTTTGTTGGTAAAAACATACCAACAGCAAGGGAAGAAGCTGTGGCAGTTTTTCTTGAAGAAATTGATGATAGAAATGCAGTAGTAATTGAATAGCACCTTTTAATTCAGTACGAGAGACTGAAAAAGGGAAGAGGATTTAAATTTTCAGCTACGATCTAACCATTAGATACGTAAGCAATTCATTTATAGTTGTCAAATGCACGATGTTGATAACATTCCTCTTCACATATACTTTGTTTTATTGCGAGTTATCTATAGTCATTAAATGTAAATGGCTATAATTCAACATAGCAATAATCAAGATATATACTTTTTAGTCTCTTTACATGAATTTAATGTAAAGAGATTTTTTTATGAGAGGAAGCATAAAATATGGAAAATGAAACAATGTTTGAACGGACAGTTAAGCCAGTATTAGATGTGCAAGATAGACCTAAATTAGGACAATGGGCATTTCTAAGTACACAACATTTATTTGCGATGTTTGGCTCAACTGTACTCGTACCATTTTTAACAGGATTACCTATATCTTCAGCGTTATTAGCTTCTGGTGTTGGGACATTGTTATACATACTAATTACCAAAGCAAAGATACCAGCATACTTAGGGTCGAGCTTTGCATTTATTACACCCATTATTACAGGACTTAATTCACATAGCTTAGGTGACATGTTGATGGCGTTATTCATGAGCGGTGTAATGTATGTACTCATCGGTTTAGCAATTAGATTAACTGGAACAGCATGGTTGATGCATTTATTGCCGCCGGTTGTTGTAGGACCAGTCATTATGGTTATAGGATTAAGTTTGGCACCTACAGCAGTTAATATGGCAATGTTTGAGAATTCCTCAGAGATGCAAGGCTATAATCTGAGTTATTTAGCAGTAGCAATGACCACGTTGATAGTAACAATCGTAGTGCAAGGGTACTTCAAAGGATTCTTATCCTTGATACCTGTATTAATTGGTATCGTCACAGGTTACATCCTTTCAGCATTTATGGGACTTGTCAATTTTGCTCCAATAGCGAAAGCAAAATGGTTACAATTTCCAGACGTGTACTTGCCATTTAAAGACTACACGCCATCCATTCACATGGGACTAATCATTGTCCTGATACCTATTGTCTTTGTGACTGTAAGTGAACACATCGGTCACCAAATGGTCATTAACAAAATTGTAGGACGTAACTTTTTTAAGGATCCAGGTTTAGATCGTTCGATTATTGGTGACGGTGTTTCTACCATGTTTGCAAGTTTGATTGGCGGGCCACCGAGCACAACTTATGGTGAAAATATTGGTGTTTTAGCCATCACAAAAATTTATAGTGTATACGTCATCGGTGGTGCAGCAGTTATCGCTATTATTTTAGGATTTGTTGGTAAATTTACAGCACTCGTCTCATCTATACCTACCCCAGTAATGGGTGGTGTATCTATACTACTTTTCGGTATTATCGCAGCAAGTGGTCTAAGAATGCTAGTCGAAAGTGAAGTTGATTTTGCAAGTAACCGTAACCTTGTTATTGCATCAGTTATCCTTGTAATTGGTATTGGTAATCTCGTCTTTAACTTAAATGGCGTCGGTATCAATATGCAAATAGAAGGCATGGCATTAGCAGCTTTAGCAGGCATTATACTCAATCTTATCTTACCTAAGGAAACACCAGCGAATAAATAAGCATTGATCATTATGAGGAGGCTAAAAAATTGGATAACTTATTGTCGATGGAACATCTAACTACAAATGAAATATATGAATTAGTCAAACGTGCGAGTGCAATAAAAAAAGGTGAACTAGAACCTCGACGTTATGAAGATAAATTTGTAGCAAATTTATTTTTTGAAAACTCAACACGTACGAAAAGTAGTTTCTTAGTAGCAGAACAAAAATTAGGACTGAAATTAATTGATTTTGAAACAAATACATCTTCTGTTCAAAAAGGGGAAACATTATATGACACGTGTAAAACTTTAGAACAAGTAGGTGCAGATGTTCTGGTAATAAGACATTCACAAACCACTTATTATGATCAATTAAAATCGCTTAACGTACCAATTATTAATGCAGGAGATGGCAGTGGGCAACACCCGACACAAAGCTTACTAGACATCATGACAATCTATGAAGAATATCAAACTTTTGAGGGCTTAAATATTTTGATTTGTGGTGATATTAAAAACTCTCGTGTCGCTCGAAGTAATTTTCAAAGTTTAACAGCACTGGGTGCTAACGTAATGTTTTCTAGCCCAGATGCTTGGAAAGATGATTCCTTAGATGCGCCGTATAAAGATATTGATACTGTAATAGATGAGGTAGATATAGTAATGTTATTAAGAGTACAACACGAAAGACATACAGACGAGAACACAACACAATTTGAAGTAAGTAACTATCATAATCAATACGGGTTAACGCAAGCGAGATATTATAGGCTAAAATCACAAGCAATCGTGATGCATCCAGCACCAGTAAATAGAGGTGTGGAAATAGAAGATTCACTTGTAGAAGCATCAAAATCACGTATTTTCAAACAAATGGAAAATGGCATGTACTTACGCATGGCAGTAATAGATTATATTTTACAATCGAAAGGGGCAGAAACAAATGAAATTATTAACGAATGCTAAAATCTTAAAAAACGGTGAATTTGAAACGGTGTCTATCTTAGTTGAAGGACAACATATTAAACAAATAGCTACGCAAATTGAGGTAGATACAAATACTGAGATAATTGATGTTAAAGGACAGTTTGTTTCTCCAGGTTTAGTAGATGTGCATGTGCACTTACGTGAACCAGGTGGGGAGCATAAAGAAACAATAGCAACGGGTACGAAAGCAGCTGCTAGAGGTGGATTTACAACCGTCTGTCCAATGCCAAATACGCGTCCAGTGCCTGATTCAAAAGAAAATCTAAATCATTTAAATCAATTAATAGAAGATAATGCTGAAGTAAGAGTATTACCTTACGCAGCTATTACAGTGAGACAAGCTGGTAAAGAACATGTCGATTTTGAAACACTTGCTAACAACGGTGCATTTGCATTTACAGATGATGGTGTAGGTGTTCAACAAGCTAATATGATGTATGAGGCGATGCAAGCAGCAGCAAAAGTGAATAAAGCAGTCGTAGCACACTGTGAAGATAACAGTTTAATTTATGGTGGCGCTATGCATGAAGGACAACGCAGTAAAGCTTTAGGCATTCCTGGTATTCCAAATATTTGTGAAGCAGTACAAATTGCACGTGATGTGCTATTAGCAGAAGCGGCTGGCGCACATTATCATGTATGTCATGTATCTACGAAAGAGAGTGTCAGAGCAATTCGTGATGCTAAAAAAGCAGGGATACATGTGACAGCAGAAGTTACACCACATCATTTATTATTAACTGAAGATGATGTTCCAGGTGATGATGCGATTTATAAAATGAATCCTCCATTAAGAAGCAAAGAAGATAGAGAAGCACTGATTGAAGGCCTATTAGATGGTACGATAGACTGTATTGCAACAGACCATGCGCCACACGCTACAGAAGAAAAAGCACAGCCTATGACAAAAGCGCCATTTGGTATTGTTGGAAGCGAAACAGCTTTTCCATTATTGTATACACATTTTGTAAAAAATGGTGATTGGTCGTTACAACAGTTAGTAGATTATTTAACGATTAAACCAGCTCAGACTTTCGAGTTACCTTATGGTACATTAGAAGAAGGCGGATTAGCAGATTTAACAATTATTAACCTAGATGAGGAAAGTGAAATAAAAGCAGAGGATTTCGCATCTAAAGGAAGTAATACGCCATTTATAGGTTATAAAGTATATGGTACGCCAGTATTAACAATGGTTGAAGGTGAAGTTAAATTTAAGGAGGAACAATAATGTTGAAGAAACGCTATCTAGTTTTAGAAGACGGTTCATATTACGAAGGCTATCCCCTTGGTTCTGATCAATTAACAGTAGGAGAAATTGTTTTTAATACTGCAATGACGGGTTATCAAGAAACAATATCGGACCCGTCATACACGGGTCAAATTATTACATTTACATATCCACTTATCGGAAATTATGGTATAAATCGAGATGACTTTGAATCACTTGTACCTACCCTAAATGGTGTAGTTGTTAAAGAAGCAAGTGATCATCCAAGCAATTTCAGAAAACAAAAGACATTACATGACGTATTAGTAGAATATGATATTCCAGGTATTTCAGGTGTTGATACGCGTAGTATTACCAGAAAAATCAGAAATTTCGGCGTGTTAAAAGCAGCTTATACTGATAATAAAGCTGAAATTGAATCATTAGTAGAACAGTTAAAAACGACTGAATTACCTAAAAATGAGGTGACAGAAGTATCAACGAAAACACCTTACGTTTCAACTGGTTATGATTTGAGTGTCGTATTAGTCGATTTTGGTAAAAAACAGAATATCGTTAGAGAATTGAATTTGCGTGGTTGTAATGTAACCGTCGTACCATATGATACTTCAGCTGAGGCAATTATGAGAATGACTCCAGATGGGGTAATGCTTTCTAACGGACCAGGAGACCCTGAAGAAGTAAAAATCGCAGTTGAAATGATTAAAGGTATACTAGGACACGTTCCGTTCTTTGGTATATGTTTAGGACATCAACTTTTCGCCTTATCTCAAGGTGCCACATCATTCAAAATGAAATTTGGTCATAGAGGTGCCAATCATCCTGTAAAAGATCTCAAAACAGGAAAAATTGCAATAACAAGTCAAAACCACGGTTACGCAATCGATAAAGACTCATTAATTGATAGTGACTTAGAAATTACACATATTGCAATCAATGATGGAACGGTAGAAGGTTTAAAACATAAGTCATTACCAGCATTTTCAGTTCAATATCACCCTGAAGCATGTCCAGGACCATCTGATTCAAATTACTTATTTGATGAGTTTATCGATATGATGAATGATTTTAAAGCGAAGGAGTGTATGTCAAATGCCTAAACGTACAGATATAGAAACGATTTTAGTTATTGGATCCGGACCAATTATCATTGGTCAAGCTGCAGAATTTGATTATGCAGGAACACAAGCTTGTCTAGCATTAAAGGAAGAGGGCTACCGTGTAATATTAGTAAACTCTAATCCAGCAACAATTATGACTGACAAAGAAATTGCAGATAAAGTATATATTGAACCATTAACACATGATTTCATAGCTCGCATTATTCGTAAAGAACAGCCGGACGCATTATTACCTACATTAGGTGGACAAACAGGATTGAACATGGCCATTCAATTACATGATAGCGGTGAACTTGAAGCAAACAATGTACAACTTTTAGGCACTAAATTAGAATCTATTCAACAGGCAGAAGACAGAGAATTATTTAGATCATTAATGAATGAACTTGATGTGCCTGTGCCTGAAAGTGATATTGTAAACACTGTAGAACAAGCGTTTATGTTTAAAGAAAAAGTTGGCTATCCACTCATCGTAAGACCAGCATTTACAATGGGAGGTACTGGCGGCGGTATTTGTCATAATGATGATGAATTCAAAGAAATTGTAGCGAATGGATTACATTATAGTCCAGCAACACAATGTTTAATTGAAAAATCAATTGCTGGTTTCAAGGAAATTGAATATGAAGTAATGCGTGACAAAAACGATAACGCTATCGTTGTGTGTAACATGGAAAATATTGATCCAGTTGGTATACATACAGGCGATTCGATTGTTGTGGCGCCGAGTCAAACATTGTCAGACATTGAATATCAGATGCTACGTGACGTGTCATTAAAAGTAATCCGTGCTTTAGGTATAGAAGGCGGCTGTAACGTGCAGTTAGCTTTAGATCCACACTCTATGGATTATTATATTATTGAAGTAAATCCACGTGTATCTCGTTCGTCGGCATTAGCCTCTAAAGCAACAGGTTATCCAATTGCTAAATTAGCAGCTAAAATCGCAGTTGGCTTATCGTTAGACGAAATGTTAAATCCAATTACAGGTACATCTTATGCTGCATTTGAGCCAACTTTAGATTATGTTATTTCGAAAATTCCACGTTTCCCATTTGATAAATTTGAAAAAGGTGAACGTGTTTTAGGAACTCAAATGAAAGCAACTGGCGAGGTTATGGCAATTGGTAGAACTTACGAAGAGTCACTACTGAAAGCAATTCGTTCCTTAGAGTATGGTGTACATCACCTTGGTTTACCAAACGGAGATTCTTATGATTTAGATTACATTAAAGCTCGTATCAATGATCAAGATGATGAACGTTTATTCTTTATAGGTGAAGCGATACGCCGTGGAACAACATTAGAAGAAATTCATGATATGACACAAATTGATTACTTCTTCTTAAATAAATTCCAACATATCATCAACATTGAGCATGATTTGAAGGCCAATAAAGGTGATATCGAATATCTGAAATTTGCCAAAGATTATGGCTTTAGTGATCGTGTCATTGCACACCGTTTTGATATGACCGAAGAAGAAGTTCATGATTTAAGAATAAAAAATGGTATAACGCCAGTTTATAAAATGGTAGACACTTGTGCGGCAGAATTCGAATCAGCAACGCCATATTATTATGGTACGTATGAATATGAAAACGAATCTATTGTTACAGACAAAGAAAAAATTCTTGTGCTCGGTTCAGGGCCAATTCGTATAGGACAGGGCGTAGAATTTGATTATGCAACAGTGCATGCGGTGTGGGCAATACAACGTGCAGGTTATGAAGCAATTATCATTAATAACAATCCAGAAACCGTATCAACAGACTTTTCAATTTCTGATAAATTATACTTTGAGCCATTAACAGAAGAAGACGTTATGAATATTATTGATTTAGAGCAGCCTAAAGGTGTAGTTGTACAATTTGGTGGCCAAACAGCAATCAACTTAGCAGATAAACTTGCTAAGCATGACGTTCAAATTTTAGGAACATCTTTAGAAAATCTAAATCGTGCTGAAGACCGTAAAGAATTTGAAGCATTATTACACATGATTGATGTACCTCAGCCTCAAGGTAAAACAGCGACGTCTCCAAAAGAAGCATTAGAAAATGCGAGAAATATAGGTTATCCAGTTGTTGTAAGGCCTTCATATGTATTAGGTGGACGCGCGATGGAAATTGTGAATAGTGATGCCGAACTAGAAGATTACATGAACCAAGCGGTTAAAGCGAGTCCTGATCATCCAGTACTAGTAGATAGTTATTTGACAGGTAAAGAAATTGAAGTGGATGCGATATCTGATGGGGAAACTGTTATAATCCCTGGTATTATGGAGCATATCGAAAGAGC
>k87-179112_pt1 | contig 10109 bp, 9 predicted proteins | sample MGYA00084031_6733416 | MGnify analysis MGYA00084031
GATCCCGGTCCTTGTGCCGGCTCTTTGCCGAGGTACACATTTTCTGCAACCGTAAATTCCGGCACGAGACTCAGTTCCTGATGAATGACGCTGATCCCCTGGCGTTTGGCGTGACCTGGACTCAGGATGTGCACATCCTCGCCTTCGATCCGGATGGTTCCCGCATCCTTGGTGTACTCCCCGGCAATGATTTTCATCAACGTGGATTTTCCGGCTCCATTGGCCCCGAGAAGGGCGTGAACCTGTCCTTTTTGCAGGTGAAAGTCTACCTGGTGCAAAATCTGGTTGCTTCCAAAGCTTTTTTCGATTTTCTGCAGACTCAGCAGTGCCGGCATCTGGCTCCCTCCTCTCGTCTTTCAATCCCGCTTCCATTTAAAGCGTTTTCAAAAATGGCATTTATTCAAACGTCTTGATGAAATCATTCAGTTGTTCCCTCGTGGGGAGCGCAGGTATGACGTCTTCCTTGGTCACACAGTAGGCGCCGACGCAGCAAGCAAACCGCACGGCTTCCGCAAGCGGCTTGCCTTCCGACAAGGCGACAGCCAATGCCCCTGTAAAGGAATCGCCTGCTCCGGTCGTATCTGCCACGGTTACCTTCGGAGCCGGAATCGATGCGACCTCATCTGCTGTCACAGCCATCGCACCCTTCTCCCCTCGGGTGACAATGACCGCTTCCGGGCCTTTTTCCAAAAGCAGCCGGGCCAAACGCTCACACTCCGCATCCGTCAGCTCGGCAGCAGGATCGAGGCCGTGCAGGATCAGAAGCTCCGATTCATTCGGAGTGACGATGCTGGACAGCGCGAGCAAATCGTCCAAATCCGGCGTTGCCGGAGCCGGGTTGAGGATCACCGTTTTCCCCCACTTGCGGCCGAGCTCCATGCCTTTGCGGATCGTATCCAAGTGATTTTCCAGTTGGAATACGAGAATATCGGCGCGGCGGATGGACGCTTTCGTCTCCAATTCCTCGGGCAAAAGCAGGTGGTTTGCTCCCGGATCGACGACGATGCAATTTTCTCCATGCTGATTCAGGAAGACGAAGCCCACACCTGTCGGGGCAGCCTGTGAGAAGGAGACCTCATCCACATTGACCCCCGCTTCTCGCAGCATGGCGACGCCGGATTTCCCATACGGATCATCCCCGACACAGCCGATAAAAGAAACAGAGCCTCCCAATTTTGCTGCCGCAACGGATTGATTGGAGCCTTTCCCACCGTCGCAAACAGAGAATCCGCTGCCCAATATCGTTTCTCCCCAAACGGGCATTCGCGGCGTGCTGCAGATAAACCCGACATTGTAGCTGCCGATGACGACGATATGCTTTTGCCCTTGTGTCTCCATCTCTCTTCTCCTTTGGCATCAGAGTAAAGGTAATAAACGTATATTGACGTCTATAAACCATGATATACATATGTTTTCTGTTTTGTCAAAATAAATAATGATCGAAAGAGTCTGAAATTACAGTTTGGGAGAAGCCCTGCTCCCTGCCATAGGATGGCTATGTCGGCATTGACCAATCGACAGGGCAGACGGCCTCGCTTTAATAAACCGTGCTTGCTTCTCCCTGTCCCGTGACGATTTTCACGCTTCCGCTGGTCCCGATCAACTCCGCGCCTGCGTTCAGTATTTTTACGGCATCCTCAAAGGTGCGAATCCCGCCGGACGCTTTTACCCGTGTCTGTGTGCCGGCGATGCGGCGAAGCAATTGGATGTCTTCCACCGTGGCATGGCCGCCCTGTCCCCAGCCGCTGGAATTTTTCAAGTAGGTGACGCCCGCTTCCTTGGCCAACGTAGCGGCTTTTATTTTTTCTTCCTCATCCAGCATCCCGAATTCGAGCATGATTTTGACCACTCTGCCCTCGGCCGCTTTGACGACAGCAGCGATTTCCTGAGCGAACTCGTCGTAACGCCCGCTTTTGAACAATCCGTAGTTCGGCATGAAGTCAAACTCATCTGCTCCGGCAGCAATCACGTCGCGCGCCTCTGCCACCTTTGTAAAAGTGGTAGCTCCGCCCATCGGGTAGCCAAATGCCGTACATACCTTTACTTTGCTGCCCGCAAGCAGTTTTTTGGCGAGGGGAATCCACACCGGCTGAATCATCGCCCCGTCAAATCCGTAGGTCAGGCATTCTTCGCAAACTCGTTTGATATCTGCCTCCGAAGCATTGGGGGTTACCAGCGTATGCTGAATTTTTGCGGCAACTTGCTCTACCGTAAATGTAGCCATTTTCTTCAACTCCTCTATGTTTGGATAGCGATCCTTCCTACTGGGCAGCCTTACCTTTTGCGATCATCCTGTTGGCTATCTCCGTGATTTTCTCAATTTCTTCGGCTGTAGCCGTTTCCACCGTACGCTTGACGATGCTTTCGCACATTTCCTTGATCTCCGTATAATCATCCGGGTCCTGCCCCCGCTTTTTCAGTGCCGCAGACAGCCACGTCTTTCCATAGCTCGTGTGGATCGTCTCATCGGCCCAGTCGAAGTCCATGTCGTGCTGGCTGGTGCGGTCATTCATCGATTCGAAATTTTTGATTCTGTCCAGCTTTTTCCCGATATTCTTCGATTCAAAGTAAAACAGCATGCCGAGCCGGTAGATCGGGTCCTGTCCTTTGCAGCTGTCGTAAATGTACGTGCCAAGCGGCAGTTCCGCTTCCTCAAATCCCCATGATCGGAGCCGCTCATAGCCCATCCGGCAATGTCTGCTCTCGTCGTAGACCCAGCGCGCGGCGTCATAGATAAATTCCCATCCCAGCTCCCCGGCAAACGAGTAGAGGACATGTCCCGCATTTTCCACCGCCCAAATCTCGTTCAGATGGCTGACGGCGCTCCGAAGCTGCAGCCGGAAGCCTTCTCCGTAAGGAAACGACGGGTCCACATTGTCCGGCCAGTAGAAGCGCACATGAATAAAGCGGCCATCTCTGGCGGGCACTTCCATCGGGGCAAAGGGGATCGCATGAGAGAGCGCTTCGGCGGACTCGCCGGCTGCTGCGGGCTGATTTCCCAAAGCTGTCTCTTTTTGCTCAGCCTCTGCCACTGGCGCATCAAGGCCGATTCCGCCCATCGCCTGCAAGCGCTCCTGGATCTCATTTGTCCACTGTTCGGCGAGGACTCGATCCGCATGATCGGCACGAGCCGACTCTCTTTCGAGCAACAGACTGATCTCCCGAATCTGCCTTTGTTTTTCTTCCACAGCGAGATTCATGAAGCGGTAGGTTGGGCCGTCCCCGATATGATCGGCCAAGCGGAGATAGGTCTGGTAAGCCTGGAGAAGCGCCGGTTTGAACACATGTGCCAGCGTCGACAGGAAGGCTAGCGCATTCGGTGCCGAGCGTGCCCTCTGGATGAGGTCGATCAGCTGCTGGTCCTCGCCCACTTCCAGAATCCGGCTTGGGAAACGCAGTTCAAACACTCGTTCCCGCAGCGCATTTGCAGTCATCGCGTCCTCCCACAAGATTTTGGGCAGAAGCGTTTTCATGTCAAAGTAAGGAATGCCTGGAATCCAGCCTGCCTCGCCTACGACCAGCTCTTTTTCGCAAAGGTAAAATCGCTTCAGGATTACAGCCGTGTCGTAACGCATGTACTTGCCCCGCTCAGATCCCGGCAGATACGTTTGTGTCATCCGCTTTTCTCCTCCTTGTCGTCTCACATAGAACGTTGCTGGCGTCATTGTCGGTACATTTTTCCAGAAAATCTACGAACATCCATTTTCGATCGATTATTCACTTGAAAGAATGCGAGTTTCAGATTATGATATGTTCATGTTGGAATATATACCTCTATGGACGTCTGATAATAACGTAAAGGTTTTTCCGCCGGATGTCAATCCCATTTTTCCAAGTAGTCAGTTTTTTTTCCTATTCTGTTTTTTTGTCTCTCTTACCACACTGTCTGTGGAAAATCCATTTCTACCGAAGGAGAATGTACATGAACTTCTTACAAAGTATGTGCGGGCCTCACCATCTTCCTCCTCGCCTGGAGGTTCACCAGTCATGGTGGGCTATGCGCGGGATCGGCGATGAAAACGGCGAGTGGTCCCTCGCAAAAAAGCTTGCGAAAATTGCGGAAGCAGGCTACGGCGGCATTATGGGGAGACTGCCTGCCCCTGAAGAAGCAGGCCTCTGGCGCAGCTTGCTCGACCATTACAACCTGCAATTCGGCGTCGAAGCTTTCCCGGAGGAGCCGGAAGAATTTGCGGCGTTTCTGCGCAAGGCTAAACAGTTTGGCGTCAGCTACGTAAATGCGCAAGTCAAGGATTCCTTCGTCGTAGGCGAAAAAGCGATCAACCGGCTCAAGGGCATCATCCGCGAAGGCAAAAACCATGGGATTCCTGTTTTTGTGGAAACGCACCGCGGACGGATTACACAGGATTTGCTGCGAACGGTCGAGTATGCGGAAGCATTGCCTGACCTTCGCCTTACCATCGATCTGTCTCATTACGTCCTGGCTGGCGAGATGCTTGTTCCCCATCCTCAGGCGGAAGCGTGCTTTCAGAAATTGCTGAAGCGGACTTCCTGCATCCACGGCAGAGTATCCAACGGCCAGCAAATACAAGCAGACATCGGACCTGGCGGCGAGCATCCGATGACGGAGCGCTATATGCAATGGTGGAAGCAGGGCATGGCTTGCTGGCTGGATGAAGCAAGGCAGGGAGATGTGCTTCCTTTCGTCTGTGAACTAGGGCCTGTCCCCTATGCGATTGCCCTGAACGGATACCTCGCTACGCCCGCGGAAGAAATCTCGGACCGCTGGCAGCAATCGCTGGTATTGAAAGAATTGGCGGAAAAGGCCTGGCGGGAAGTGCAGCAGGCCCGTTCGTAATGGAACGGGCCCACTTCCGGGCAAAAAAATAGACAGCCTCTGCACAGTTTGGCTGTCTTTGATCCCCAGAACAATTTTACGAGGAATTGTCATTCCTTACTTCTATTATCGGCCAAGCTGCCTTTCCTTTTATAGGTCCAAATTGTGGAAAATGGGCCCCTATCGATCGTTCCCGACGGAAAAAATACCGGCAAAATCGCAAAGAGAGGCAGCTTGCGTCAAATCTTTTTGTGGCCTCGCACCTTCGCGTCTTGCGAAATTTTGAGGTCGCTTGTATACTCCACCTCATCGATCTCGCAGCCTTCTCCGATCACAACATTTTTTCCTCTGACGACTTTGGCTCGCGTATATTCCAGATAGATTTCGTCTCCTTCGATGGTACCTGCGTGCAGTTCATGGGCCCCAGCGAAAAAGGATCTGATCAGCTTGCCGATGCCAAACCTTCTCCCTTGTTTGACCGTTATTTTCTCGCCGCCAATTTCCTTGGCGCGCGCCTTTCCGTACAGCTCGATGTCGATTGTTCCCGCATTCAGCAGCCCGTCAACCGAAAAACTGCCCAGTCCTCGAAAAGACTCCGCCTCACAGTCATGGGCAATCGAAACCGAACCTTGTATCTCAATGCTCTCCCCGGACACCGTCCCCTTGATGCCGCAAGAGCCGCTCACCAGCACTTCACCGCTCGTCAAATTGCCCTCAATATCGCAGGTGCCATATACCTTTACCTTTCCGGCGTTTACATTCCCCTGAAAAGAGGCTGTGCCATTCACTTTGATCCGCTCAGCCTTTACATTTCCGCGGACGTCGGAAGTCCCGTTGCAAAAGAATGAAGCACAGTCCAGATCGCTTGTTATCGTACCCGATCCGTTTATTTTCACTTCGTCGACGGAGCCTCCAGTCGCCGTTCCTGCTCCATTGATATTGATACTGCTACGCTGTTGATTATCCATCGTTGCCAACCTCCGTTACCCAATCTGTAGTTTTAGTTCTTCTATGCAGCTATTCAGGTTTAGCCGCTGCACGATTTTTGTGTTTCTTTCAAGATATACGCGACTGTCGCTTTCGATCAGCAAAAAAGTGGATATCCCCAGCTTTCGCACAAACATCAGGTCGAATTTTTTGCCTTCCAGGCTGGCATAGTGATCCTGAAAAATCTGAAGCAGCATCTTCCCTTCATCCAGGCTCATTTCGCCGGTTTTCAGCATTTTATCCAGTACAAACAACTGCAGAATCCGTTCAAAAGGAAACGGACTGCTGTCTCCTGTTTGTTCCAGATAAAAATTCAGCGAAACCTCTGTAACAATGTTTCGTTTTATCAAATCCTCTTTCGTCAATGACAGCTCTGCTGCATTGGGCGAAAACATATCCGCCAGTTCGTCCAGGGACAAATCCTCTTTCATATTCAAGATTTTGTCGATCCGAATCAATATCTTGTCTTTGGGGAAAAACGTCTCTTGGCCCGTAAACGTGGACTTGCGGATGAACCACTCCTCCGGGATCAGTTGTTTTCGTTTCCATCTATAGAGCTGTCCGTATGAAATGCCTGTCAGCTCCAGCAGCTCTTTTTTGGAGATTAGTCCTGGTTCCATTTGGAACACCTCCTGAAGATAATGTAACATAACATTGTTACGTTGTAAATGCGGTCTTTTATCCCCTTGTTTTGTGCCTTCCTTCCTTTGACTCATTGTTCTCGTTTTTGCTTTGTTCTCCGTCCTCCTATCAACAGGACTCTCGCGCATTTTCTGGCGATCCTGCCATTTGTCCCACACTTTTTCTGTTTCAGCCGCATTTTGTATACAAACTTCACCAAAAAAGGACTGATCCCATCGGTGAAACGAACGAAACAACGCCGCGATCGACTCTTCCAATACCCAGCAACAGGAAAGTGTCGGAGCGGACGGTCGCGCGCGAAATCTCGGAATGAGAGGAAAACAGTCTGAACCTAACAAAAAGCGAAAGAAGAAACGGGACAACGAGGGTCTCGTCATCGTGATCAACAATCAGGTCGCCAAGCGCCGCAACAAGAAAAGCATGGCTGCAGCAGCTACGCAGGTGGCCAGCGGCAGTGGAAAAGACAGTACATGCGGAACGAATGCGGCTATCCAAAGCTCTACGAAGCAGCAGCAAGCTGTTGGCGGCGGAACGACCGGACGGGCTCTGAACAGGGGAATGAATAGCCGGCAAAAGGAAGGCCGTGCGAAAAGCAGGAAGAAGTAAGCATTGCAAAATAGGGAGAATGGAACAAAAAAAAGACCCCGCGAGCTTTTGCTGCCGAGGTCCCCCCATCGCTGTCTTTCCATGCTGCGCTGAATCAATTCCACAATTCATTTGTTCATCGGCGGATTGGAAAGGCGATGAATTCCTGGTTCCACATTTCCTCATTCACCTTTCTGGCTCCAAATACTGTTCCTTTTCCCGTAAACTGTTTGCGGAGGTGATTTGGTTGCGTCCGTTTTTTTTCGACTGGTAAAGGGCTTTGTCAGCAAGCCCCAAAAGCTCGGACAGATCAAAGCTGCTTTCGCTCGTCACCACTCCCAGCGATGCGCTTACCCGAATTTCTTTCTCTTCGTGGCAGATGATTCGATCGGCCAGCCCTTGGTGAATCCGCTGCGCTACTTCCATTGCCTCCTCTTCTCCTGTTTCCGGCAAAAGAATGACAAACTCTTCTCCCCCATAGCGGGCCGTACAATCCGTTTCGCGTACGTGGGAACGGATGAACCGGGCTGTCTCTCGCAGAACCGCATCCCCCGCGAGATGCCCATACTGATCATTAATCCGCTTGAAGTGATCAAGGTCGATCAAGATAAGCGAAAGCTGGTGGTGATACCTCTCGGAGCGAAGCTTTTCTTCCTTGAATTTCGCCTCAAAATACCCGCGATTGTGCAGCCCTGTAAGCTTGTCCTCCGTCGCCTTCTTCTCCAGCTCCCGCTCCATTTCTTTTCTCTCTGTCAGATCGGACAATACGAGAATCCTTCCGTTAATAAAGCCATCGTCCTTGAAATGATACGTATTGACGCTGAACGTGTATGAATTCCCGCCTTTGACAATCTCCAACTCCCTGCATCCTGCCGTTTTTTCCGTGTACAAGAGCGAAAAGATCGCCTCCACCGCCTGGTTTTCCTCGGCACCCAGCTTTTCTTCCACTTCCCAAAAATACTGCTGAGTAACATCTGCCTTCCCTACCCCGAGAAACTGCAGCATGCTTGCGTTGCAAACATCAATAATGCCTTCCCGGTTGATCCCGATCACCAGATCGCGGGAATTCTGCAGCAGCACATGCTGCTTGTTGGCCACCTGGTCCCGCAGATTCACGACAGTTCGAATCAAATAAACGAGCAATCCCGTGAACAGGATGTTCAGGCACATCTCGATGAGGTAGTCAGCCTGAAAGCTGCCTACGAGAATTTTTACCAGCAGCAAAATGAGATTGGATATTCCGGTGACGATCAGTCCGGCTGTCGTCGACAAAAACAAGGTGGCAAGGACAATCGGGATGTAGTACAGCTCAATCCCGAGCTGGGAGCCAAACAGGTAGTAATGCTCGATTGTCCACAGGCCGCAAATAACCATCGCTATGCCCGTGATCGCGTACGTCACCCATTTGCGGAGTCTGCGAAATGTTTTGATCCAGGTGGGCTGGACCACAATATACGTCATCGAGAGCGCCGTGATGTCGATCAAAAAATGCAAAGCGTAGGGCAGTATCTGAAAGTAAAAGAGCTTTACAAGCGTGTATGCTGCATAAAATAAAAGAATGGCTATATTTTTTAAAGTCAGGGCAAGTCCTTCCTTCACGTGGTCGATCACTCCTGTTATTCGTGTTGTTAGTTAGCATAGAGACGGATGTTTTGAATGCCTGTGCCGGGGGTATTTCGGCACTCCTAGATTATATCGGCTAAACCGCTCTTTTTTCATACCGGTATTATGCATTCTACGAAAAAAGAGGTTAACCCCCTTAACGGTCAACCTCTACCCGCACGACTGTCGATTTTGCAAGATACGGCATGTAGTCCGACTACCGCCATGCAGCGCCGCAGCGTGTACCGGGAGAGGCACACGTCATTTGCATGCAGCAGTTATCAGCTTGTTTCCTGCGTTTGCAATCGGATAAAACTTCTGCTCATTTCCACTTAAAAACGGTACAACAGCACGCAAGCCTTCTCATGATGATTTCACCCACACACGGAGCGATCCTATCGATGTGAAACCGGATAGTAGAGCCGCCGACAAGTCGCCCGCTCGTTCGTATCCCACCATTGGCACTCCCGGAAATTCAGCCGACACTATGCTTGCAATATCCAGCCACAGACCTTCATTGGCATGATCCGTAGTAAAGACGTTGGAAATCCCTACTACACCCGCAGCCAGATTTGCAATAAAACCGGAGATTTCACCCTTTTCTTCGTGCATGAATAGTTTCACGGCTGTTTGCTTCAATAGATCAGCCTTGATCACGTCTTGCAATCCATTGGCATGCGTCCAGCTCATCAGGTCTTTTTCGGTGGCAATCAAGCGCCATGAAGCTCGTGCTGGTCGACTAACCGAAATCGAGTCGCGGTATATCCATTCTGCCTCAAGCAAGATGTCAAAACCAAAAGGGGACAAGTCCAGATTCGCATAGCTGTCTTTAATGCTCAAAATGTCTCGCCTCCCCGCGAAGGCTTGTACATCGGCAGTTGTTGCATTCCTGCTCGAAGAGATGATATCAGGATAAAAAGCAGGCGCCTTCGAAAGCACTCCCCAGACGTGGCTGTGAGCGGCTTGGGCAATCCCGTGCGTATCACAAACAGTCCCGCACCATGCGATATTATTTTGAACGGCGGCATCCACCCGGTCCATCATCATCCGACTAGGCCTCCATCTCATTTGCCAAGGCGACCAGCTTGTTGAGCGTATTCCAATTGCGGACCGTCACCGGGACATCCAGCTTCTGCAGATTCGCGGAAAGCTTGGAATTGCGTACACTCCGACCGAACAATAGGAAGATCTCCCGGCCTGCAATGTAATACTGCTCGTTTTCATTTTTGTAGGGAGCCAAGCGTTCGATCCCTTCCCGTGAAGGCTCCCTGAGCAAAAAGCCTACATACAGGCTTTCTCCCTCTGCCGATGCCTCCGCTTTTGTCAGCGCGTCTTCCGAAAATAGACAACTCGCGGCAATCCGTCTCAATTCCTCCGCCGTTCGCAAGACGACACTCACGGAAAAACCGTGGGCTACAGCTATCTCCTGTTCAATCCGCTCGCGCAGCGGTTCTTCCTCCTCTTCCGATTCGAAGAGAACATTGCCGCTTTGGATATA
>k87-451308_pt1 | contig 10109 bp, 10 predicted proteins | sample MGYA00084031_6733416 | MGnify analysis MGYA00084031
CTCATCGGCCGGGTTGTAGAAGAGATCTATGGAGGGGATCACGTGCGTATCATGGTCCAGCTGACGGATGGCATGCGGATCCGAGCCCGCGTCGGTAGCGAGCAGGCCGGCCTCTATCCGGTGGGTTCCACGGTGAAAGTGGCCTGGCCCGAGGGAGCACCTATCCTGGTGGCGGGCGATTAGCGCGGTGGCTACGTCCCAGACCCTCGCGCGCCAGGGCGCCCTCAACGTATCCGACGTCCAGCGCCCCAGGTCGGTGGGAGCCCATCTCCTCTTGCTCCCCGCGTACCTGTGGCTCGGTATCTTCTTCTTGCTCCCGCTCGTCATCATCGTGTACTACAGCCTCACTGTCCGCACGCCTCTGGGCGGTTCGGAGGCTGTGTTCACGCTTGAGCACTACGCACGGCTTTGGGATCCGCTGTACGCTCGCATCTTCTGGCGGTCGCTGTGGCTCGCGGTGGCCACCACCGTCATCACCATCCTGATGGCGTATCCCTTCGCCTACGCGCTGGCCCGTACGCCGCAGCGGTGGAAAAACCTCCTGCTCTTGCTCAGCGTCATTCCCTTCTGGACCAACTTTTTGGTCCGCACGTACGCCTGGATGGTGATCCTCCGCTCCAACGGGCTGGTCAACACGGCCCTGATGAGCCTGGGGCTGATCGAGCAGCCCCTCCCGCTCCTGTTTACGCCGGGCTCGGTGCTTCTCGGCCTGGTCTACGGCTTTCTGCCGTTCATGATCCTCCCGATTTACGCGGCCATTGACCGGCTGGAGCCCAGCCTGCTCGAGGCCGCGGCGGATCTGGGCGCGCGCCCGTGGCAGACGTTCTGGCGCGTCACGCTGCCGCTGACCGCACCGGGGATCGCCGCCGGCGTCCTGCTGGTCTTCGTGCCGGCGCTGGGCATGTTCATCATCCCCGACCTGATGGGCGGGGCCAAGGTGACCCTCATCGGGAACCTGATTCAAAACCAGTTCCTGAGCGCCCGGAACTGGCAGTTTGGCTCGGCGGCCAGCGTGGTGCTGATGGCCCTCGTCGTCCTAGGGCTCAGGCTCTACAAACGCTTTTTCCGTTTGGAAGGGGTGTTCTGACCGTGGGACGCAGGGGGCTGCGGGTTGCAGCCGGAGCTTACATGGCGCTCATCTTCTTCTTCCTTTACTTCCCCATCGGGGTCCTGGTGGTCTTCTCGTTCAACGCGTCGAGGATCAACGCCACGTGGCAGGGCTTTACCCTCGATTGGTACCGCCAGCTTTTCCACGACTTCGCCATTTGGGCCGCGACCAGCAACAGCCTGATCGTAGGGGTGGCGTCCGCCGCCATCTCGACGGTGATCGGCACCATGGCGGCCTTTGCGCTCCATCGCTACTCCTTCCGGGGCAAGGCGGCGTTTGAATCGCTCCTCCAGCTTCCCATCGTCATCCCGGAGATCGTGATGGGCGTCTCCCTGCTGGCGTTCTTCGTCCTCATCGAGATGCCGCTGGGCCTGCACACCGTCACCATCGCCCACGTGGCGTTCAACATCTCCTTCGTCACCGTCGTGGTGCGCGCCCGCCTCTACGCCTTCGACTTCACGCTGGAGGAGGCGGCGATGGACCTGGGCGCGAACCGGTGGCAGACCTTCTTCAAGGTGACCTTGCCGCTCATCGCGCCCGGCGTGGCCGCAGGCTTTCTGATCGCGCTCACGCTCTCCTTGGACGATTTCATCATCGCCTTCTTCACCGCCGGGCCGGGCGCCAACACCCTGCCCATGCAGGTCTACTCCATGATGCGCTTCGGCGTCACGCCCAAGGTGAATGCCCTGTCCACGCTGATGCTGGCGGTGGTGATCCTCATCGGCGTGGTGGGACAGTTCATCTTCCGGGGCCGGAAAGAGACGCCGGTTCCGGAAGAGGAAATCCATCCGGTGCCAAGGGGGTTCGAGGTCTATGCGAAAGCTGGCTCTGATCGTGCTCGGGTGCCTGTTGGCGCTGTCGGCGCCCGCAGCAGCCCAGACGCTCAACATCTACAACTGGGCTGACTACCTGGATGACGCGGTCATCCGGGAGTTTGAGCGGGAATACGGCATCCGTGTAATCTATAACGTCTATTCCAACAACGAAGAGCTGCACGCGCGCCTTCGGGGCGGCGCGTCGGGGTACGATGTCATCTTCCCCAGCGACTATATGGCGGAAGTGCTGATCGCCGAGGGCCTGCTGCAGCCCATTCCCCGTGAGGCCGTGCCCAACCTGGCCTACATCGACGAGCGGTTCCTGGATCTGCCGTTCGATCCCGGCAACCAGTACACCGTGCCCTACCTTTGGGGCTCCACCGGGATCGGCGTGAACACCCGCTACGTGAAGGAGCCGGTGGACAGCTGGGACATCCTGTGGGATCCCAAGTACCGGGGCCGCATCGCCATGCTGAACGATCCGCGGGAGGTGTTCGGCGTCGCGCTGAAGCGGCTGGGCTACTCGGCCAACACCCGGGATCTTGAAGCGCTGGAGAAGGCGAAGGAGCTCCTGGTTGAGCAAAAGCCGCTGGTCCTCACCTACGACAGCGACAACACGGAGATTCTCCTGGTCTCCGAAGAGGTGTGGCTGGCTCACGGCTACTCCGGCGACGTGCTCCGGGCGATGGAGGACAACCCCGACATCACGTACGTGGTGCCCAAAGAGGGCGGGCTCCTCTGGATGGACGTGATGGCGATTCCCAAGACCGCTCGCAACGTGGACGGGGCCCTGAAGTTCATCAACTTCATCCTGCGGCCCGACATCCACGCCCGGCTGGCGGAGGCGAACCAGTACCCGACGCCCAACCGGGCGGCCTGGGAGTACCACGACGAGGAGTTCCGGCAAAACCCCGCCATCTACGTGCCGGACGACGTGATGGAGCGGATGGAGTGGATCGAGGACCTGGGCGACATGGCGACGGTCGTCGACCGCCTCTGGACCGAAGTGAAGGCGGACTGAGAAAGACAAGGCGCCTTGCGCAAAGCAAGGCGCCTTTTTCGTTTGATCTTTGAGGACGCCCGCGGCGGGCACGGCGCAGCCCCTTGCCGAGCCCGCGCGGAACCGGTAGGCGGGCGCTCCTGCGCGGCGGGGTAAGACGTCCGTGGCGACCGGCGGCGGCGACGGCCTGCACCAGCGCCGGGGGTGTTACACCGCGCTGGGGCCCGATGCCTCTTGCGGAGCAAACGCGGCCAGATGCCGCGCCTCGGTCCGCCGCAGCCGGAGCCAAAGTCCCAAGGCCGCGACGGCGAGGCCGCTGATGAGCCCGATCCAGTAGCCGTAGGGGCCCAAGCGGGTCCAGTGGGCCAGCGTATACCCCGTGGGCAGCCCCACGCACCAGTGGGCCAGCAGAACCACCGCGAGGACCACGGAGACGTCTTTGTAGCCCCGGAGCGTTCCTTGGATCGGCGCCCCGACGGCGTCGGAGAGCTGGAAGAAGATCACGTAGCGGAGAAACGACTGCACCAGTGCGAGGAGCTCCGGATCCCTGGTGTAAAGCCCTGCGATCTGCTTTGAAAAGAGCGAGAGCGAGAGCATGATGACGGCCGCGACCGAGATGGAGGCGGTGAGGCCCAGGCGGCGGTATTGGATCGCGTCGCGGATCCGGCCGGCGCCCACCTCGAAACCGACGACGATGGTGAGCGCCTGGGCGACGCTCAAGGGGAACATGAAGAGCAGGGTGCTGAAGCTGAGCGCCGACTGGTGGGCTGCGACCACCAGCGTGCCGAACCCGCTCATCAGCAGCGAGACCAGGGAGAAGATCCCGATTTCCAGAGCGATGGTGAGCCCTATGGGAATGCCCACGCGCAGCTGCTCCCCCCATGCCCGGGGCTGGATCTGAAGCGGCTGCCGGAAGACGGCGTACGAGGCGAAAGGCTGCACCTGGGCGGCGAGGAACAAGGCGATGGCCAGCTCGATCCAGTAGGTCACCGCCGAGGCGTAGCCCGCTCCCACGCCGCCCAGCGCGGGAAAGCCCGCTTTGCCGAAGATGAGGAGGTAGTTGAAAAGCACATTGACCGGCAGCCCGATCAGGGCGATGGCCATCGTCACCCGGGTGAGGCCCAGGGCGTCGAAGAAGCAGCGAAGCACATTGTAGGCCAGCGCCGGCACCAAGCCCCACGAGAGCGCGATGAGATAGCGGTGGGCAATGGCGCGGACCTCGGGCTCCAGATCCATCGCCCCCAGGAGCAGGGGAAGGCCGGTGGCGCCCGCCGCGACCAGCACGCCGCAGAGAACCAGCGAGAGATAAAGCCCTTGCAGGACGGTGGCGGAGACCTCCTGTTTGCGCCCGGCGCCCAAATGCTGCGCCACGATGGGCGTCACCGCCAGCAGAATGCCCCCGACCCCGTTGACCACCGGCGCCCAGATGTTCCCCCCGATGGCCACCCCGGCCAGGTCGCGGGCGCTGAACCGGCCGGACATCATCGCATCGAGCACCTGGATGCCGGCCAGCGCGGCCTGGGTGACGAAGATGGGGACAAAGATGACGAACAGCTGCTGTAGCTTCTCGGAGATGGTGTAGGTCTGCTTCATCGCAATCCCCTCGCCCAATACTGCCATTATAGCCCCGCGGGCAGAGGCTGTCATCCCGCGCAGGGTGTCCTGGGCGCAGGGCACGCCGACCAGCAGTCCCTTTTTGCGATGGCGCAAAGACGGGGCGGCCCGCAGCCGGTAGCCTGGAGGTGACGGAGACGCCGCAGGCGGGCTTTCCGCCGGCCGCTGGATCTGCCGGCTGCGGCCGGGACGAGACGTCCAGGCGGCAGCGCTTCGCTGGAGGAGGGATCGTCGTGGCGGCACGCAGCGCCGCACGGCTCATCCCCGGGGCAGCGGGCATCGTCGCCCTCGCCGCCGGGTTGTGGACGTCGCTGGCGAGGTTGGGGTTTGAGGTCGAAGGGGTCCAGTCGCTCAACCACGGACCGCTGATGGTGGGCGGGTTCATCGGCACCATCATCGCATTGGAAAGGGCGGTCGCGCTGGGACGGCCGTGGGGCTACGCCGGGCCCGCTCTCGGCGCCGTGGCCGCCGTGATGCTGCTCTTTTCCGCACCCTACCAAGCGGCGGCTGTCCCCCTCTTCCTCTCGTCGCTGGTCCTCCTGGCCACGTTCGCGGTTTTCATCAAGAGAGGCGCCGCGGACTTTACCGTGATCATGGCGGTGGGCGCCCTGGCCTGGACGGTGGGCAACGGCCTGCTGCTCAGCGGCTGGCTGATCCCCCACGTGGTTCCGTGGTGGGCCGGGTTTCTGATCCTCACCATCGCCGGGGAGCGGATCGAGATGAGCCGCGTGCGGCCCCGGCCGCCCTGGGCCCGGCGGTTCACGCGCACGCTGGTGGGCCTTTACGCCGCGGCGCTCTTTCTCACGCTGGTCGACCACGACCTGGGCGTGCGCGCCGGCGGCGTGACCCTCATCGCCCTCTGCCTGGCGCTGGCGCACGGGGACGTGGCCCGCTGGACCCGCAGGAGCCAGGGCGTGGCCCGCTACGCCGCTTACAGCATCCTTTCGGGATACGCATGGCTCGCGCTGTCCGGCCTGCTCGCCGCAGTGTTTGGCCAGCCCCTGGGCGGGCTGCACTACGACGCCTGGACGCATTCGGTCTTCGTGGGCTTTGTGATGGTGATGATCATGGCGCATGCGCCGATCATCCTGCCGGCGGTGGCCGGGATCGCCGTGGCGTTCTCCCGCTGGATGTACGTGCCGGTGATCCTGCTCCAGGCGTCGCTGGTGCTGCGCATCGCCGCCGATCTCATGCTGTGGTGGAGCGGCCGGCAGTGGACGGGCCTCTTGAACGTGGTGGCCGTGGTGCTGTTCCTGGCAGTGATGGTCCGGGGAGCGCTCAGGGCGCGGCGGGCCGCGGGCGCCCAAGCGCAGCCCCAGCCGGCGGGATCGCCCGCGACCTTGGTCCCGGTGAAGGAGTGACGGCCGTGGAAATCGACACGCAGCGGATCTGGACGGCTCTCAAGAGCGTGCTCGATCCCGAGCTGGGAGTGAACATCGTCGACCTCGGGCTGGTGTACGACGTGAAAATCGACCACGGCCACGTGGACGTGCGGATGACGATGACCACCCCTGCGTGCCCCCTGAGCTCGTATTTCCAGCACGTCATTCCCCGGGTGGTTTCAGAGCAGGTGGAGGAAGTGGGCTCCGTCTCGGTGCGGCTGGTCTGGGATCCGCCGTGGAGACCCGAGATGATGTCCGACGAAGCCAAGAAAGCCCTGGGCTGGTGGCGCTGAGGCACCAGGGGAGAGGGGCGCGGCGGCCGGGCTGATTCGCCGGCGCCCCGTCTCGTCTCGCCCGCCGCCGGCGTGAGAACAGGAGGCGGATTCCCCGTGGCGGAAGTCACCCGCACCGCTCGAGAGATCATTGTCGACGTCAGGGACGACCTGAGGCAGGGGCGCGAGCCCTTCGGCGACATCATGGAAGCCCTGCGTGAGACACCGCCGGGCCACGCTTTCGTCGTGCTGGCGACGTTTCTTCCGGAACCGCTCATCGCGCTCCTCCAGGATCAAGGCTTCGAAAGTACGGCAGAGAAGCTGCCCGGCGGAGAGTGGCGGGTGAGCTTTCTGCGGCGACCGCCCGCCCAGCGATGAGTTGTGAACGTGAACACAGGTTGCGAATGTGCCCGGATGTGGGCACGCCGGTACGCCGGAACGCCCAGATGTGGGCAGGCGGGTTCCATCCGCCGCCCATTTTTGGGCTGCATCCGGCACCCGCCGCGGGGAGGTCGACGGGCGAGCCTGGCGAATCGACGTGCCGTAACCCTGACACAATGCCGCATCTTCGCGGTGGAAAGGTGGATGGGAGATGCAGTTCTTCCCCATCTTGGCGGGGCTTTTCGTAGCCGTGCTCATGATCAGCCAGGTGACGGCGGTGAAGCCCGTCCAGTTCGGCGTCATCTCCTTTACCGGTGCCGATGTGATCTTTCCCCTGGCGTACCTTCTGGGCGACGTGCTGACGGAGATCTACGGATTCGCCCGGTCCCGGTTGGTGATCTGGACGGGCCTTTTCGCCAACATCCTCATGAGCGCCGCCCTGTGGCTCGTGGGCGTCATGCCGGGGGAACCGGTCTGGCTGGAGCAAGGAGGGCAGGAGGCGTGGAACATGCTCCTCGGGCTCGCGCCCCGCATCGCGCTCGCCAGCCTTCTCGCCTACTTCGTCGGCGAGTTCGTCAACTCATATGTGCTCTCTCGCTTGAAGCTGGCGACCCGGGGGAGGTTTCTCTGGCTGCGCACCATCGGGTCCAGCTTGATCGGCCAGGGAGTCGATACCCTGATCTTCTTCCCCGTGGCGTACGGGGGCGAGTGGCCCTGGACGCTGATCCTCGAATTAATGGCCGTGGCCTACGGGCTCAAGGTGGGGGTCGAAGTGGCGATGACGCCGGTCACCTACGCCGTGGTCACGTTCCTCAAGCGCCGGACAGGCATCGACGTGTACGACTACAACACCAGCTTCAATCCCTTCCGCATCCGTCTGGAGGAAGAAGAGGCGTAAGCCAAACGCGCGTTTGGAAAAGAACCCGTGCCGGGCGTGGAAAGATTCGATGTGAAGGAAGCGCCGTGACTGCGACGCGGAGAGGTCCAGGTCCTGTGAAACGTAGGGACGGACTCGTCAGCACGGGTGGGAGCGCGTATGGCTCACGGCGAGACGTGGCTCTTGAGCCCCTTTAACGATTCAACCTGGCTGTGGGTGGGCGCGGTGGGCGTCGTCACCGGCTACTGCCGGCATCTCGTGCTCTCCAACGGGAGCCACATCCGCATCCAGCGGACCGAAGACCGCATACATTGGGGGTGGATCGCGGACATATTCTTTAGCGTGATCGCCGCCTACGTAAACGTCGTCGCCTTTTTCCTGGCAGGTCCGCTCACCATCATCCAGGGGCTTTGGGCAGCGGCCCTCGGGGGATTGGCCGGTCCGGCGTTTCTGGTACAGCTGATGAAAGAACGTTGGCTGCACGAAGTCGGGCCCCCGTCCGGAGGTGTGGATCTCAAGTAAATGACGGCGCGAAGCAAGAACCAGCGGGAGACGGCGTCCGGCACGCCCGCCGAAGCCAAGGCCGTGCGCCGCCAGCGGAGGGAGCTCGAGGCCATCACCGACCAGATCCTGCGGAGCAATTCCATCGTGGAAATATGGCGGCTCAAGCGAAGAGGCCGGCGCATCTTGTGCAGCTTGCAGGAACGGCGGGCATGACTCCACGGCAGTGGAGTCTTTTTCGTTCATGGGGGTTCCTCAGTCTTTGGGGCTTTTCGAAGACGAACTGGGGGAGGGTTCAGCTGGCCCGCGGGCAGCGCAGGACGAAGACGGCGGTTCACCGCGGCAGGGATCCCGCGCGGCGGCATCGAAGACCGCGGCGGGCGGCCGGTGCCAAAGGTTCGCCGCGAGGCGCCGGGAGCGCGCCGGGTGGGCGCCGTGGCTTGGCCTCCTCGCCACGACGGAGCAGTTCAACGGAGTCTGAAAGGAGCATCCCCTTTGGACGCACAGGGTGTGAGCAGGCCTGGGAACAGCGAAGGCCGCGCGGCGGGACAAGCCCCGAAGGCGGCGGCCGGCGCGGCGGGTCTTGCCGGGAACGGCGGCTCTAAGCCCATCCCGCACCTGAGGTGGCGAGAGGCCGCGGGAGCCCGGGCCGGCCAAAGAACGGCAGAGCTGATCGTGGACGGTGAGCCGTTTCTCATCCTCGGCGGGGAGCTGGGAAACTCGTCGGCCTCAAGCCTCGAGTACGTCAACGCCACGTGGCCCCGCCTCCGCGAGCTCCATTTGAACACGGTGCTGGCTCCGGTCTACTGGGATCTCATCGAGCCCGAAGAGGGCCGGTTTGATTTCTCCCTGGTCGACGGGTTGATCGCCGGCGCCCGGGAGCACGGCATGCGGCTGGTGCTGCTCTGGTTCGGCAGCTGGAAGAACTGCATGTCCTGCTACGTGCCGGCGTGGATCAAGACGGACCCGGAGCGGTTTCCCCGAGTCCGCAGCAGCTCGGGCCAGGCCCAAGAGATGCTCTCCGCCTTTTATGAAGACAACGCTGCAGCGGACGTCAGGGCCTTCGCGGCGCTCATGCGCCATCTCCGGGAGGTGGACGAAGCCCACCGCACGGTCATCATGGTCCAGGTGGAAAACGAGATCGGCATGATCCCCGAGCCCCGGGATTACAGCGAGGCGGCCAACCGGGCGTACCGGAGCCCCGTGCCGGCCGAGCTCATCGCGTACCTGGTGGAGCACCGGGACGAGCTGGCGCCTGAATTGAAGGCGCGCTGGGAAGGCCAGGGCGCAAGGACGGCGGGGACGTGGGAAGATGTCTTTGGCCCCGGCGTCGCGACGGAGGAGATCTTCCAGGCGTGGCACTTCGCCGTGTACGTGCAGCGGGTGGCCGCGGCCGGGAAGGCCGAGTACCCGCTCCCGATGTACGTCAACGCGGCGCTGATCCGTCCCGGCTACACTCCGGGCCGCTACGCCAGCGCCGGTCCCCTGCCCCACTTGATCGACGTCTGGCGGGCCGGGGCGCCGGCCATCGATTTCCTGGCTCCGGACCTCTATTTTCCCAACGTGGTGGAATGGTTCAAGCGGTACGCCGCGGCGGGGAACCCGCTGTTCGTGCCGGAAATCCGGAAAGAGCCCAGCAACGCCGCCCACGCCTTCTACGCCGTCGGCGAACTGGGGGCGCTGGGCATCAGCCCGTTCTCGATCGAGACCGCCGACGAGGCGGCGGACGGCCCCCTGGCCCGGTGCTATCGCCTTTTGGCGGAGCTGGCGCCGGTCATCCTGGAGCACCGGGAGAAGGGCGCCGTGCGGGGCGCGGCGCCGGAAGTCTCCTACTCCGGCGAGGTGCGGGCCTATTCGGAGGAAGTGTCGCTGGGCGGGTACAGGTTCACGTTCACGTTTGAAGGGGCCGGCGCGACGGGAATCTTCGGCCCGGCGCAGCCGGCTTCCGGGGGTGGGCAGGCAAGCCGAGGGAGCGCGGGGCCCGGGCCGGCCGGGCAAGGCGGAGCCCAAGCCCTTCCCGGCGCCGATTTCAGCGCCGGCCAGCGCCAGTGGCCCACGGGGTCCGGCGGCCTGCTGATCGCCCTGGGCGGCGACGAGTTCCTCGTCGCCGGCACCGGGATCGTCCTCACGTTTGCGTGCGAGGATTCGCCCGGCGAGAC
>k87-207221_pt1 | contig 10091 bp, 11 predicted proteins | sample MGYA00084031_6733416 | MGnify analysis MGYA00084031
GACAACATGTATAAACTCAAGCCGTTTTCCTTCAACATCCTGCCAACGTCACCCATTTGATGCGCAAACCTGCTATGATAGAGTTGGTTTATTCATATCAACCAATGTCCATTCCATTTTCAGCAATGCATCCGGCGCTGTCCGGATGGGACTAGGGCGTGTCTGATGGAAAAGGTTTTTGCACCGCTTCTTCCCACTAACTTGATCTGCCAGACACACCCTAACCAGTGGCCGCGCTTGGAATGGGCATCGACTATCGTAACACGCACCATAGGTCATTATCATCGTTGTTACGCATCTTAGGAGGAGACCTACATGAAGGTACTAGGTGTTGTCTTTAAAGATCGGATTGATCTAAAACTCTTTTTCGTCGTCATGGAAAACCAAGTTCATCTGGAAGTGTGGGACATTCTACACAATTATCACTTTGAAGCGTTGGATGTCTGCCATCCTCTGCATGAACCCCTGACATTTGATCTAATGCATCAGATGTTGCAGGACATGTCTCACAAATTCGATGAACTTTATCCCGACTATCTCGAAAAATTGACGGCGTTATAGTAGTAGCGAGAATAAGAGAGGCTAGCTTTTGGGGTGAAGAGCGAGGGGCGGGTACCAAACCCATTTCCCAGCCGCTCACGGAAAGGTTATCCATCAAAAAACCGGCCCACAGACAAACGTCCGAAAGCCGGTCAGTAACAAACGGAATCTTATTTTTTGAACATCGACTTCAACACAAACGCGACATTGGCCGGACGCTCGGCCAAGCGGCGCATGAAGTAGCCGTACCAATCGTTGCCATAAGGCACATACACCCGCATGGTGTATCCTTCTTTAGCGAGTTCCAGCTGTCTTTGCACCCGGATGCCATACAGCATTTGGAATTCAAACTGCGAGAAGGGGATATTGTGCTCTTTCACAAACTTTTTGACGTGTTCAATCACGTTATCATCATGTGTGGCGATCGCTGCGTAATTCCCGTAAAGAAGGTGTTTCTCGATGATCTTGATGAAATTGCGGTCCACATCTTCTTTGGCCGGGAAAGCCACTTCTGGCGATTCTTTGTACGCACCTTTCACCAAGCGCAGGTTTGGCTTGAACTTGTTCAACTCATCGATATCCTGCTCTACTTTGTACAGATATGCTTGCACGACCAAGCCTACGGTTTCACCGTATTCTTCCCGCAACTCACTAAAAATGTCCATGGTGATTTGATTGTGTTCGTAATCTTCCATGTCGATCCGCACAAAGTTGTTGAGGCGTTTGGCGCAATCAAGAATGCGGCGCATGTTTTTCATGCACAGTTCTTTCGAAATGTCCAAACCCAACTGCGTCATTTTTAATGACAGATTGGACTTTACACCCGCTTCTGCAATCGCTTCCAAAGTACGGATGCAATAATCAGCCGATTCGATTGCTTCTTCTTCACTAAATACGAATTCGCCTAAATGGTCCAACGTCGCAACAATGCCTTTTTCATTCAGCTCTTTGACTGTGGAGATCGCCGCTTTGATGGTTTCACCGGCCACGAATCGGTTCGCCCCAAACCGAAGCCCCCATTTTTTAGCCGCTTTATTGGCTACTTTGTTTTTTGACAAGAATAAAAACATATCCCGCATCAATTGTTCCATCATAATCTCCCCTTGTGCCTTTCCTGTTTTAGTAATAAACAATCTAGCAAAAATCATACCAACTTATTTTCACAGGATTTGGCGGCCATTTATTCACTAAATGTACACAAAGGTGTTCAATCACTTGCACATCTATGTTTAATCGATTACACTTTTGTTCATGATTATCAACCCGGCACTGGGTAGGAGGAAACGCCATTGTTACACGCGGAAACGATTTTAAACACCTTGTTGGACATGGTCAGCGAAGCGATCACCATTGTCGACACCGACGGGACGGTGCTTCACTGGAACAAAGCCGCAGAACAGCTGTATGACATTCCCGCGGCAAAGATCGTCGGCAAAAACATATCGGACTTCAGCTGGAATTCCCTCATGATTTCACGCATGTTGGAAGAAGGGCAACCGATTCAGGAGGCCTACCATGAACCACGCCCCGGCGTGTACGTCTTGGTGAACACATCCCCTATTTTCCGAAACGGCACCATGATCGGAGCCATTTCTTGCGAACAGGATGTGACCAAATTGGTCCGCTTGGGGAATGAATTGTTTTCCACCACTTCCCAGCTCCACACTCTGGAAGAAAAAATCAGCCAACTGGCCTCTGCCCCGGACCCTTTCCACCGCATCAAAGGAAACGGCCCGGCCATTTTGCAAGCGGTGCAAGTGGCTCGCCGCGTCGCACCAACCGACGCGACCGTGCTCATCACCGGCGAATCGGGGGTCGGCAAAGAGTTGTTCGCCCATGCCATTCATCATGGTAGCCAACGGGCCAAACACCCCTTTGTCGCCATCAATTGCGGAGCGATCCCGGCTTCCCTATTTGAAAGCGAGCTGTTCGGCTACCAGGGGGGCGCCTTCACAGGCGCGGATCGAACAGGAAAAGCGGGCAAGCTGGAGTTGGCACATAAAGGAACCCTGTTTTTGGATGAGATCGGCGAACTTCCCTTGGACATGCAAGTAAAATTGTTGCGCGTGTTACAAGAGAAACAATTTTACCGCGTGGGAGGAACCGAACCCGTCAAAGTGGACATCCGCATCATCGCCGCCACCAACCGGAATTTGGAAGAGCGCGTCAACGCGGGCGCTTTTCGTGAAGATCTCTTCTACCGCCTCAATGTGGTGTCAATCGAAGTGCCTCCCCTCCGCGATCGGATCGAGGACATTCCCGAATTAATCCAATTGTTCGCCAGAGAAATCGCTGTGCAATACGGCAAGCCCAATCCTGAATTCAGCCCGGAAGTACTGGTTACCTTAATGAACTACAATTGGCCCGGAAATATCCGTGAGCTTCGTAACATCATCGAACGGCTGGTAATCCTGACCGAAGATGGACCGATCAGCCGTGAGCATTTGCCAACCGCCGTGCAAGTACCCCGTCTCCATGCTGAAGCACCACTCCCCCCTACTCTCCCCAGCGGCATGGGGGAAGAAACCTCCGAATATCACGCGATACAAAATGCACTACGCACCACTTATGGGAACAAAGCGGCTGCCGCCAAGTTGTTAGGCATCTCCCGGGGAACGCTCTACAACAAAATGAAAAAGTACGGGTTGCGATGAGGCTTGTCCATCACCACACAACAACCAGCCGCCCGCTTCATTCCGGACGGCTGGTTGCCTTTTGTCAAAATGAAAGAGACATATCCATAGAAATATCGAATATATAGAAAGAAATATCGGTGCTTAGAGGTGAGTTCACTTTCATGATCCGATCGACCAACGAAAGGCGTCAGTCAGGGCAGGCCAGTTGGACTGCTGAATTTGCCGCTTGGTTCCGCGCATTGGAAAAAAGCTTCCCTAAAGAGCGTCGTCTGTTTGAAGACCCTTTTGCTGTGCGGTTTATTTGCACCCCTTTGCAAGCGGCCACCCAGTTTGCCCGCCTACCCTTCATTGGCAGAATTGTGCCGATGTTGCTGGATCGCTTTGGCCCCGGTGCTCGAACCTCAGGGGTGGCTCGCACCCGCTTGATTGATGATCACCTGACCCATGCCTTGGAACAGGGCATAAACCAAGTGGTGATCTTAGGATCTGGCTTCGATAGCCGTGCTTACCGCATCCCGCGCATGCGAAACGTGCGGGTGTTTGAAGTGGATCAACCGCACACGCTCTCCGCCAAGCGAAAAAAGCTGGCCGGCTTGCTCGGCCAATTGCCCACAAGCGTGACGTTTGTCGAAACCGACCTCAATGTGCAGCAATTGGAACGAACCTTGAGCGCCGCCGGCTTCGATCCATCCCAACCCGCTTTTTTTATCTGGGAAGGCGTGACCCAATACCTGACTGAACAAGCGGTTGACAGCACTCTGCGCTTTATCAGCACCACCGCGCCCGGCAGTTTTCTGCTGTTCACCTATGTGCACCAACACGCCATCAAGCAGTTGGCAGCAGACAAAAAAACACGGCGCATCCACCGGTTGTTGGAACGTATCGGGGAACCGTGGACATTTGGGATGCTTCCCGAACAGTTGCCTGCTTATCTGGAGGCACGCGGATTGGTTTTGGTAGAGGATGTCAATGCCGTCACCTACCGGCGGAGATATCTAAACCCCGAAGGCCCCCATCTGGCGGGTTACCCGTTTTACCGCGCTGCCTTGGTACAAGTGAAGCAACGGGAAGCAGAGCCGCAGATCCGTTTTTTCCGCACCTATTTCTCTTAGCTCCTCGCACCCGGCATCACCCTTATCACTTCCACCTCCGCCTGCGCCAATCTCTCCTGCCACTCCTCGGGCACATCGTCGGCAATCAGGACATCGATTTGTTCCAACGGGCACACTTTGAAAAATAGTTTTTTGTTAAACTTGGTGCGATCCACCAACACAATCACTTGTTCTGACTGAGCAATCATTTGCCGCACCACTTGCCCATCATCTTCACTCGGAAAATAAATGCCGTCCTCGGCCACTCCGCCCCCTCCCATAAAACACTTGTTAACATGGTATTCCTGCAACTTTTTTACCGTGCCCACCCCGTACAAATAGCGGCTGTGCGCATGGAACACGCCCCCGAGCAAATGAACGGTCACTCGCTCTTTCGTCGATAGAATATCGGCGATGTCAATGGAATTGGTCACCACGGTCACCTCTTCCGCCTGCAACGCTTGAGCGGCGTGTTGAACGGTGGTGGAGGTATCCATCAGCACCACATCCCCATCTTTGATGTGGCGGGCCGCCTCCGCCCCGATCCGACTCTTTACTTCACTCTTCAAATCGAGCCGTTCCTTGTAGCTTTCGATCTCCTTTTGCACCACGGGTAATACCGCTCCACCCCGTGTCCGGATGATGGCGTTTTGTTCGCTTAATTTCACCAAATCGCGGCGGGCCGTATCGCGTGAAACACCAAACCGTTCACAAATCTCCTGCACACTCATACGCTGATGTTCTTTGAGATACCGCATGATGGCGACCAATCTTTCTTCTTGGTACATGAAATCCTCCCGCTCGATCAGTATTCTTACGTAAATATAAGCATATTTAAGTTATATGGTCAAATATATTATAATTTCACTTACAATTACTTATAAAGCGTTTTGCTTGACCGCTTTCGCTCGGGGTATAGTGGTACAAAGAGAGAGACGGAAATTGATGAACGGGGCGATAGCGTTACTCCAGCATGCGGGAGGCGTGATATCGCCGCCGTTCATCCCTATGTCATCTGCTGTGGCGCCTGACTTATTGCGCGTTCAGCGGATTTTTTATTGAGTCTTGATCAACCGCGCCAATTCAGCATAAATGGCCACGATCTCATCCAACTTCATGCGGACCAACCCGCTGGAAGAAGGGGCCACAAACTCCTGCACCCCTGGAATGACGGATGATTCCTGCAATCCCCATGCGGCGCTTTTCTTGCCGCTATATTGGAGGTACACGCCTTTGCCCACGAAGCAGACCACTCGAGGGCGCCAGTCCGCAATCTTCTGCATCAGCCGAAGTCGCCCGACGCGGTATTCCTCTTTCGTAATCTGGTCCGCACGCTGGGTCGGACGCTCAACGATGTTGGTAAAGCCATAACCCAGCTTTAACAACTCCCTGTCTTCTTCCGCACGGTACAACCGCGGGGTTAATCCCGACAAGTGCAAGATTTTCCAAAATCGGTTGTGCGGATTCGCATAATGATGCCCGGTTTCCCCCGATTTAAGACTGGGGTTGAATCCGACGAACAAAATATCCAAATTGGGAGCCAAGTGGTCAGGAATAGCGGTTGGCAATCCCGCTCACCTCCGTTAGCGTGGTTCTTCGCGCTTGGCTCAGCTGTTTTTAGCGAACTGGCTCCCGCGCGCACTCATATTATGGCACAACCGTCAGTCACCGACAAAAACCCCGCCGCGGCGCAATGGAAAGGTGATACACCGAAACGAACCACCCGATTTCGTAATTTCCGTGATGTCGATTTCATACACTTCCAACCCCGCTTTCCCCAACTCTTCATTGACACGTCTGTTTTGCGGCAAGCTGATGATACGTCCCTCACCTAGCGACAGCACATTGGTCGCCAGCCGAAACTGCTCTTCTTCAGTCACCTCGATCAATCGATAAAACCGGCGCAACGTTGCCAAGGACTCGATATCAAAGGCATCCACATACGCCAATGCCACCCCTGGCGCAACCACATTCAAAATGCAGTCCAAATGCAGATACCGTGGTCGCACGGCAATAGCCGAAACCTGGTGGTGGGGAAACCATGCCTGCAACTCGTCCACCACCTCGGGGGACGTGCGATTGCCAACGCCAACCCAGATCTGGTGGCCGTCTATCATAATGTCTCCCCCTTCCAAGCTTCCACTCTGTACTTTGGTAAATGGGATGACTTGTTTGCGAAGCCAAGCTTCTAACGCTTTCTCCTCCCCCCGCCGAATGGATTGCTCCATCCTTGACAAAATAAGGCGATTTCCAATCACCACGCCGATATCCCGAGTAAACACTTGTTCAGGAAGGGTGGGTACAGGCGACAACAACTCCACCCGGATGGACATATTAACCAAAAATTCAATAAATTCGTTAAATTGCTTGGTTGCCCGCGCCACATCAATGTTTTCCCGGAAATAATGTTGTTGCGTATGATTGATCACTTCTTTAATGGACATATAAGCAGGCGGACACATCAGCACCTCCTGCAATCGGTCATACTCGCTTTCACAATATACAGACCGCTCGATAAAATCACCCTCACGTTGTCTGCTTTTTGTGGTCGCCATCGGCGGTGTTCACTCCTTTCCGCTTCTTTGAACAGCCAACCATCCATCCCACCGGCCGCTCGCTTAACAGACGCACAACCGCATCGGCTGAACCTCTGTACTAGGTTCAGTTCCCACTTCATTTGCCTTTCAAACAGCCTGTCCCGTGTGATAGGCAAGGAGTGGTGCCCCTGCGCAAAACAGCCCTTGCGCCGGTATCGATACCAAACGCAAGGGCTGTGTTGGTCAGACGTTCAAACGGTAACCGGCCCCCCACACGGTTTCAATCAACTGCGGGCGGGAAGGGTTGGCTTCAATTTTTTCACGCAATCGGTGCACGTGCACCGTCACGGTGGACAGATCAGCAGTCGCATCCACGCCCCACAGCCGATCAAACAAATTTTCTTTGCTAAACACTTGGTTGGGATGGTTGGCAAAGAAGCACAACAGCTCAAATTCTTTACTCGTCAGAAACACTTCCCGCCCCCTGACATGGACGCGGTGTGAGGATTGGTTGATGACCACATCGCGCAGGTGAATCTCCTGCTGCTGTTCTTCCCGTTTTGCCAAAAGGCGTTCATAACGCGCCAGATGCGCTTTCACCCTGGCGACAAACTCACCGGGGCTAAACGGCTTGGTAATATAATCGTCGGCACCGAGGCTGAATCCTTTAATCTTGTCGATATCCTCATTGCGAGCGGTCACCAACAAGATGCAAACGTCTTTTTCCGCTCGAATCCGACGGCACACTTCAAATCCGTCAATGTTGGGCAACATCAAATCCAGCACGATCAAGTCATAATCGGCGCGTAGTGCGGCCTGCAACCCCTTGTGCCCCGAATGCTCCACCTCCACCTGAAAGCCGTTCACCTCTAAATAATCTTTTTGCAATTGCGCAATGCTGGTGTCATCTTCAATGATTAACACTCGTTTCACCATGTTCACCTGCCATCGGTAGGGTGAAGAAAATGCTTGTTCCCTTGGATTTTTCACTCACAGCCCAAATCCGCCCGCCATGCCCCTCCACGATCTGTTTGGCGATCGCCAATCCCAATCCGCTCCCCCCGGTCTGGGAGCTACGGGAAGGCTCAGCACGATAAAAGCGTTCAAACACCCGAGACAGACTAGGCAGCTCGATGCCCGCGCCATTGTCCTTCATTTCAATGGTCGCCTTACTGTCTCCACAAGTGACGTTGATGGCCAACCACTTCTCTTCTTTGTCCCCATACTTCACACTGTTGTCCAGCACATTGCCCAACACCCGGGCTAGTTTTTCCGGATCGGCCCACACGTAGATTGGTTCCGACGGCCAGTCATGGCGCACGACAAACCCCGCTTTGGCCAAATCAACCGCCCGTTCTTCCAGCACATCCCGCAAATAAGCTTGCAGATGAATCGATTGAAATGAAAACGGGGTTTGCTTTAAATCCAATTTGGAAAATAACGCCAATTCATCAATCATGCGATCCATGTAGCGTGCTTTGGAGGCGATCGTCGCCAAATATTGTTCCACTTTGTCAGGCGAATTGGCCACTCCGTCTCGAATACCTTCCACATAGCCGATGATGGAGGTGATGGGGGTTTTCAAATCGTGAGAAATGGACGAAACCATTTCCTTACGGCTTTGTTCAGTCTGCACTTGTTGTTCGACTGAATCTTTGAGTTTCGATCTCATCTCTTCAAAAGCGCTGGCCACCCTGCCAATCTCGTCCCGGGCCATGGGCGCGATGCGAAAGTCCAATTCCCCTTCCTTGATCCGGTTGGCAGCCTGCTCCAAATGATTGAGCGGACGGATGACACTGCGGGAAACCAGGTAATACACATACCCATTGCTACCGACAAACAAAATCAGCAATATCACCAAAAAGAATGGCAGACATTTGCGAACCAACTCGGTGAAAGGATTGACTTTCTTCAGTAGATACAAACTGCCGTCTCCTTGATCGGGACAATCATAATCAAATTTGACAAATGAATAATATTGCCCGTTCACTTCCAAGGTATCGCGCACCTTGAGATTGGCCGGTTCGTATGGTGGCAAGACCTGGGCGACCTGTTTGTCTTTCAATGTGGGCGACTGGTACAAAACGGTTTGCCCTTTGCGTACAACCAAAGCCATCTTCACCGAAGCCAGCCGTTTTTTCTCCAGATTGTGCCATACCTGCTTTTTTTCGAGCAGATCCGGCTGTTTCTTAGCCATGTATTTTAAGTCGAGATACAGATTTTCCTCTTGGGCGCTGAGCGGTTTTTGTGCGATGTAGTGGGTGTAAAAATGGCTCACACCGGTGATGTCCCCGGCCAACGCCACCATGCTCACCAAGACGCCGGACACGAGCAGCACCAAGGAAAGGATGAATATGGATGTGAAAGTGAGCAAAAACCGGAGGCGCAGTGAGGTGTTCTTCAACTTCCCCTTCCCCCTTTTGCGACGGACAAGGTCTTTATCCGCGACTTGGTTATTTCCCTGCCATCATACCCGCGCATGGATAAAAAACAACAGAAAACATTGTACAAATGCCCATATCATTGTGTCGAAAAGATGAACAAATGAGGTTGCCAGATGGTGCGGCTCGATCACGTAACCATCGGCTTCATTGACTATCCCAAATCGAATCTCTAAAATAGCCAGTGAGAGTATTCGTGTCAGTCGGAATGACGCATGACCAAGCGAACCCCTACCACAGCCAAGCTGCCAGGGAGTCGCTTTCATCTACAAATTCATCATTATATCGCACGCACAGATTGGTGGGAAGTGAAATGAAAGTGAAAACAGACAATTACACCCCCTGGATTGTCGGCATTACCATCCTGCTCAATTCCGTCATTGCCCTGCTTTTTTTTATGCCTAAGTATGATGGGCTCTCCCATTTGGATTTGACGTTTTTACCCGCGCTTAACGCCGTCTTCAACAGCTTCACCACGTTGTTTCTGTTGGGGGCGCTGATCTTCATCAAGCGGAAAAACATCACCATGCATCGTCGCTTCATCTTCGCGGCGTTCACCAGCACCTTTTTGTTTTTGATCACTTATGTGTTCTATCATCTCAATGCCGAATCGACCCCCTTTGGCGGCGAAGGCGTAATCAAGGTGATCTACTACATCGTGCTGATCAGCCATATCGTGCTGGCCGCGCCAACCGTGTTCTTGGCGCTGTACACGGCGGTGTTCGGTTATAAGATGGATGTAGAAAAACACCGCAAAATCGCCCGCTACACCATGCCGATTTGGTTATATGTGAGCATCACCGGCGTGCTCGTCTATCTGATGATCTCTCCATATTATTGATGCAA